>Ga0315277_10004117_pt1 | contig 19504 bp, 16 predicted proteins | sample YL17G05_15_MG_FD_203695 | JGI IMG/M metagenome (GOLD analysis project Ga0315277, IMG submission 203695) | Sediment microbial communities from Yellowstone Lake, YNP, Wyoming, USA - YL17G05_15 | ecosystem: Environmental > Aquatic > Freshwater > Lake > Sediment | place: USA: Wyoming | collected... | reverse complement strand
CCGATCTGGCCTTCGCCCTCCAGGCGCTGACGCCCCATCACAGCCTCCACGCCGGCCGCTACGGTTCGCTGGGGATCGAAATCGGCGGCCCGGCGGCGGCGGGCCTCCCGGTCGCGCCCGAGGCGGCTGTCCGCAAGAGGCTGACCGAGACTTGGCTTCCCGACATCTATCTCAACCTTCACGGTTATCCCTCTCACGAATGGGTCCAGCCGTTTTCGAATTACGCCCCCTACCTGTTCCGCGATTATTGGATCCCGCGCGGCTGGTACGCCTACTTCCGGACCCCGACCCACCCCGTTTTCCGGAGATGGAAGGAGGCCGGCGAAGAGCTCAAGCGATTCGTGATCGAGGAAATGCAGGGCAACGAACTCATCCGGAAGTCCAACAAGAAATTCTACGACCGCTACGAGCGCTGGGCGGCCCGCTGGCAACCCGCCCTGGCCGATCTCGAGCTCAGCGACGGCCTCAACCTGTATGCCCGGCGCCGCTCCCCCCAGGAAACGCGCCCGTCGTTCCGGAACCAGACGACCCTCGCCGAGGAAACGCCCGAAGTCATGGACGAAACGGCCCGCGGCGCTTGGCTCGGCGCGCTGTGCGAGCAGGGCCTCGCCTACCTCAGGGCCCATCTCAAGTACCTGGCCCAGGCGCAGTTCGAGGTCGGCCGCATCGAGGAAGAGGTCCAGCGGCGGATCCGGATCCAGTTCGTGAGAAGCCGCCCCGGCTCCGTCGTCCGGACGGTTCGCAAGGAGGGCCCCTGACGTTTGTCAAAGCCGGGGGAAATTGCTAAGATACCCTCAGATCGCCCCATGGGAACACCGTCGAACGTCCTGGTCATAAGCGCGGGAGACTCGCTCCCCTCCCCGCCCGAGGCCGGTTTTTTCCCCGCCGATATCCGCCTGTCCTTCTGCCGCCCCGGGGAGGATTACGCGGCGCTGGCCCGCGCCGAGGGCGTTCGCATCGTCATCCTGGATATCGAACAGGACCGCAGGGGATCCGTCAAATACCTCCGGGAGATCAAAAAAACCGACCCTTTGATCGACGTCATTGTCGTCGGACCGGCGCCCGGCTCCGAACCGGCTTCGGTCCTGATCAGGCAGGGCGCGACGGACGTCCTCGAGCGGCCCTTGGACTGGCCGGCGATCGGGCGGATCCTGAAGCGGATCGAGGACAAAAAAACGCTCAAACGGGAAACCTTCAATCTCGAGCGCGAACTCGAGCGGAAATATCTCTTCGAGGGGATGATCAGCAAGAATCCGGCCATGCTCGAAGTGTTCGCCTTGATCGAGAACATCGCTCCCCATTTCACGAGCGTCCTGGTCACGGGCGAGACGGGGACCGGCAAGGAGATGGTGGCGCAGGCCCTCCATCGGCTGAGCCCCTTCCGGGAGAAGCCGCTGATCGTCTGCGACTGCACTTCGATTCCCGACAACCTGTTCGAGTCGGAGCTGTTCGGCTACGTCCGGGGCGCATTCACGGGGGCCGACCGCAATAAGCGGGGACTGTTCGAAGAGGCCCACCAAGGGACCATCTTCCTCGACGAAATCGCCGAAGTCCCGCTCCCCGTCCAGGCCAAGCTCCTCCGCGTCCTCGAGACCCACCAATTCCGCCCCTTGGGATCGACCGAGGTCCGGCGGGCCGACGTCCGGGTCGTGGCGGCGACCAATCGCAATCTCCGCGAGGCGGTGAGAACCCAGGCCATGCGCGAGGACCTCTTCCACCGGCTTAACCGGATCGAAATCCACCTGCCGACCCTTCGGGAACGGCGTGAAGACGTCCGGCATCTCGTCCGCCACTTCCTGGACCGCTACAACGCAGAATTCCAGAAGACGATCAAGGGCGTCTCCCTCCATGTCCAGAAAATCCTGCTGCGCCACGAATGGCCCGGCAACATCCGCGAGCTTTTGAACGCCATGGAAAGCGCCGTCCTTCTCTGCAAGAAGGACTTCATCGACGTCGAGGATCTCCCCAGGTACCTGCGCCATATTCCGGCCCTGGAGGCCGGATTCCCGGCCAGCGGCCGGGATCACCCCCTGACCCTGGAGGAGGTTGAAAAGGCCCACATCGGCCAAGTCCTTAAGCTGAACCTGGGCAACATCAAGAAAACGTCCCGCATCCTCGGCGTTTCCCGGACGACTCTCTACAACAAGCTCAAGGTCTACCGGCTCCTCGCCGAGGCGGAGGAAGAGCCGTCGCCCAAGGCGCGGCCCAGAGTCCGCGCCTGAAGGAGCACTTGGAAAACCCCCAACTTTTTAATACAATATCCGTATTAAGGTAGGACGCAACGTCAAACCGAACTTAGACAGGAGGCTCAGATGAGAAAACGCGGAATTTTAATCCTGGCCGGACTCGTCCTGATGGCGACCGTCAGCGGCGCCCTCTGGAGCCAGACGGCCCAGGACGTCCTTAAAAAAATGATCGAGGTCGGCGGCGGCCGAGAGACCCTGGCCGCCATCAAGGATTCGACCATGACCGGGACCATGGAAATGATCCAAATGGGCTTCAACGGCTCCATCACGATGTACCAGAAAGAACCCAACCTGCTGCGGATGGACATCGAAGTCATGGGCATGCTCATCACCCAGGCCTATGACGGCGAGAAAGGCTGGTGGATCAACCCCCAGACGGGCGCCGCCGAGGAGATGCAGGAGAATCAATCCCAGGAGCTCAAGCGCCAGGCCTACGGCAACGACTCGCTTCTCAACCCCGAGAAGTTCGGGATCAGCTACGAACTCAAGGGGACGGAGAAGGCTGACGACAAGGACTGCATCCTCCTCGAACAGACTTTCAAGGACGGCAATAAGAACACGATCCTTATCGACAGCGCCACCTATCTGCCCTACAAAACCCGCGCCAAAAGCCTGAACCAGATGGGCGCCGAAGTCCAGTCCGAAACGACACTCTCCGATTACAAGCCGGTTAATGGAATCCCGGTCCCCCACTCCCTCACGATCAAACAGGACGGCCAGGAGTTCATGAAGATGACCATCACCAAGGTCAGCTACAACTCCGGCCTTGAGGATTCCTTCTTCAAGATGACGAAATAACGGCCCGCTGGCCGATCCGATTCGCCGAATCCCCGGAGGGCCGTCGCCGGGGATTTTTTTTGGGGAGGACGCGGATGAGAAAGTACAAAAGTGTCGCTTCTCGTCCCAGCCTTGCAGCACTCAGGGCTTCCATGAGTGCCGCCTTGAAAGGCGGGGCTTAGCGTCGGCGAACGGGTCAACCTGGTTTCTGGGCATCATCCTGGCCGTCTTGGTCTCCTGCGCCATCAATCCCGTCACGGGGAAGCGCGAACTCAGCCTGATCTCGGAAAGCGCGGAGATCGAGATGGGAAAGGCCGCCGACGCCGAGATTAGCGGCCAGTACGGCCTCTACCGCGATCCGGCCCTCGAGGGCTATATCGAACAGGTCGGACGCAGCCTGGTCCCCCATACCCACCGGCCCCAGCTCGGCTACCACTTCGCCGTCATCGACGACCCCGTCGTCAACGCCTTCGCGGCGCCCGGCGGCTACGTCTATGTCACCCGGGGACTGCTCGCCTCGGTCGGCTCCGAGGCGGAGCTGGCGGCCGTCCTGGGACACGAGCTGGGCCATATCAGCGCCCGCCACAGCGTCCGCCAGATGAGCCAGCTCATCATCGTCCAACTCGGGTTGGGTTTGGGGAGCGCCCTGAGCAAGGACTTCGCCAAGATCGCGGGGTTCGCCGGCGTAGGCATCCAGCTCCTGTTCCTCAAGTTCAGCCGCGACGACGAGCGTCAAGCCGACGCCCTGGGCGTCGATTATGCGCGGAACACGGGCTACAACCCGGCCGAGATGGTCGTCTTTTTCGAGTCTCTTCAGAAGATGGGCGACCTATCGGGCGCGCGCCCCTTGCCGGGTTTTCTCTCGACCCATCCGCTGACCAAGGACCGGATCCGGGACGTCCGGGCCCTGGTCGCGGCCGGCGACGAAAGCCGCTGGGTCCGGCGCGACGCCTACCTCAAGCGAATCGATAATATCGTCTACGGCGAAGACCCCCGCCAGGGATATGTCGAAGGGAACGCCTTCTACCACCCGGGGATGGAGTTCACGTTCCAATTCCCGGCGGGATGGAAGGTCCGGAACACCGCTTCTAAGGTCATCCTGAACTCCCCGGACAGCCGGGCGGCCTTCTGGCTCCAAGCCGAGCAGAGCGCCGAGGAGCTTCCCGCCTACGCCCGGAAGAAGCTGGCCGAGATCGAGGGAGGACGGCTCATCCAGGACCGGAGTTTGACGATCAACGGAATGGCCGCTTACAACCAGACGGTCGACCTGGCCGGGCAGGACCCGTCGCAAAGCCGGCCTCTCCGGGCCCGGCTCTCCTACATTCGAAAAAACGCTTTCATCTTCGTTTTGGGGGGCCTTTCGGCGGTAAGCGACTTTGACCGCCGCGAACCTGAATTCGAGAAGACCGTCCGGTCCTTCACCCCTCTGCGAGATCCCGCCCGCCTCAGCCGCAATCCCCGACGGCTCCGGATTATCCGGGCCGACGGCCGCCGAACCCTCGAATCGCTGCTGCGGGCCGAGGGCGTGGCCGGAGACCTCTGGCCCCGTCTGGCCGTCAGCAACGAGATGGCCCTCTCCGAAACGCCCGCAGCCGGACGCTTGCTGAAAGTCGTCCGCTGAAGCGCGGAGGCGGGGTTCGAGAGGATGTCTCAGATTTCGGCTTCCTTGAGAACGCCGTAGGCGAGCCGGAGGGCCCGCAGCCCTTCTTCCCCGGTCACCTTGCTGATCTTTCCGGTCCGGACGCTGTCGAGGAAGTTCTTGAGCTCCTTCTTGAGGGGCTCTTCCTTCTGGATCTTGAGGGTCTTGATGTCCGTCTGGCGGCCGTGGAGGGGAAAGACCTTGACCTCCTGGTCGATGTAATCGATCGAGTAGTAGGAGGTCGGTTCGAAGATGCGAAGTTTGCGGACCTTGCCCTGATGGACGCGGCTCGCCGTCAAGGTCGCGACGCAGCCCGACTTGAACTCGAGCCGCGCGTTGGCGATGTCGACTTTCTCCGAGAGGACGTGAATCCCCGATGATTTGATCCCGACGACCTCGTCCTTGATGAGGGCCAGGATGATGTCGAGGTCGTGGATCATCAGGTCGAGGACGACGTCGATGTCGAGGGAGCGGGCCGAGAAAGCTCCCAGCCGCTGGACCTCGATGAATTTGGGGTCGGTGATGAGGTTCTCGACGGCCTCGACGGCCGGGTTGAACCGCTCGAGATGGCCGACCTGGAGGATGAGATTTTTTTGGGCGGCCGCCTCGATAAGGCGCTCGCCTTCCTCGACGGTCGCCGTGATCGGCTTCTCGACCAGGACGGACTTGCCGCGCTGGAGGAGGTCCATCGAGATGGCGTAGTGCTCGACGGTCGGCGTCGCGACGACGGCCGCGTCGATATCGTCGATCATATCCTGGTAGTTTTGATAGTACTGGACGCCGTGGCGGTTCCCGATTTCGAGGGCCTTCCGGAAATTGATGTCGGCGACGGCCTTAAGCTCCGCCTCCTCAAGGTAGGACAGGATGCGGGCATGCTGGGTCCCGAGGTATCCGACGCCGATGATCCCGACTTTGACCTTCTCCATTCGCTTCGCTCCTTGAGGAGGCTCTTCAAGCCGTCCGTGCTAAAATCGCGATCCCGTTCGCGTCGGCCAGGGCCAGGGCCTCCTCCTTCTGGAAGAAGGGGACGGTCCCCGCCTCGATGCAGAGGGCTACCGACCGCGCCTCGATCAGGCTGCGGACGGTCCCGATCCCGACGGCCGGGAGGTCGATCCTGGGGTCCTGATGCCGGCGCCCGGCCTTGAGGACGACCGTACCGCCGCCGGCGATCTCCCCGCCCCTGAGGACGGCCCGGTCCGTTCCCTCCATGCCTTCGACGGCCACGATCGCCTTGTCCTTGACGACGAGGGTCTGGCCGATCTCCTCGTCCGCGATCCTGCGGACAAGAGGCCAGCCGAAACCGATATCCTCCAGGACGGCCCGGGACGGTTCCGTCCTGGACAGGACGCCTTCCGGGCACAGCAGCCTCTCGAAAAAAACCTTGGGATTCCCGACTTCGAATCCCTGTCCGGCCAGATAGTCTATCAGGACGCGGAGGAGCGCTCCCGGGGTCCGGTCGCCGGCTTTGCTCAGAAGATCAAGGGCCGCGGCCTCGTCTCCCGCGCTTTCGAGCGCGGTCCGGGGACTGATCTTTCCGGCCATGAAGACCGTCCCGACCCGCGCCCGCCGGAAAAAACGGACGAGCCCGGAGATGTCCCAGGGGGCTATCCACTCGAAAGCGTCGGACAGGCCGGCCAGACCGGGATCGGCCTCTCCCCGGACGGCGGCCACGGCCGCGTTCCAGCCGCGGGCGCGGACGTCATCCAGGACAAAACGGGGTATGGCGCCTGAGCCGGCGATCAGTCCGATTCGTCTTCCCATGCGTCCGCCGTCTTTTTCAGGATGCCTCTCTTGGACGTCGCGATGAAGTCCAGGATCAGGTCCCGGTCCTCGCTCGGCGGGAATTGGCTCCGGATCCGCTCCACGGCTTGGGATGTGCTCAGGCTGGAATAGAACAGGATCTTGAAGAGGGCCTTGAGCGCGTTGCGGCGCTCGGCCGACAGGCCGCACCGCCTGAGCCCGACGACATTGAGCCCGTAGAGCCGGGCGGGCCTGCTCCCGACGACGCGGCTGAAAGGCACCACGTCTTGGGTGACGATCGTATCCCCGCCCAGAAAGGCGTAGCGTCCGATCCGGCAAAACTGGTGAACGCCGCTGAAGCCGCTCAGCATGACGAAATCGTCGATGGTCACGTGGCCGGCCAGGGTCGCGTTGTTGATGAACACGCATTCGTTCCCGATCCGGGAGTCGTGGCCGATATGGGCATAGTTCATGAAATAGTTGGCGTTCCCGAGGACCGTCCTCCCGCCCCCCTTGACCGTCCCGCGGTGGACCGTCACGAACTCCCGGAAAACGTTGCCGTCGCCGATGGCGAGTTCGGTGTCCTCCTCGCTGTAGCCGACGTCCTGGGGTTCGGTCCCGACGACCACGAACGGGGAGAACCGGTTGTCGGCGCCGATCGAGGTCCGGCCGACGACGACGACGTGAGCCTCAAGCCGGGTGCCCTTGAGAATCGTGACGTCTTTGCCGATAACGCAGCCCGGGCCCACGAAAACCCCTTCGTCGAGCCGGGCGCCCGGCCGGACGACGGCCGAAGGGTGGATGACAACCTCACTTGGAGGCATTCATCTCCTCGGCGTCGACGACGAAGGCCATGATCTCGCCCTCGACGGCCACCTCCCCATCGACCAGGGCTTTTCCCTTGAGATGGCAGAAACGGCTCTTGAGCTTGATGATTTCAGCCTCGAGCCGGAGCTGATCCCCGGGGACGACGGTGCGGCGGAATTTGGCCTTATCGATCTTGGAGAGAAGGACGAGCTTGGTCTGGGGGTCGGGAATCGAATGGAAGAGGAGGATCCCCCCCGCCTGGGCGACGGCTTCGATTATCAGGACCCCGGGCATGACCTTGAATCCGGGGAAATGACCCTGGAAGAAGGCCTCGTTGTAGGTGACGTTCTTGACGGCGACGATCGACTTGCCCGGCTGAAGCTCCAAGACCCGGTCGACCATAAGAAAGGGATAGCGGTGGGGCAGAAACTTGAGGATCTGCTGGATATCCATGAAACCTGATGCGGTCCGAACTTCGGCCCCGCTCATTTGGCCGGGGCGGCCGCCTTGGAGGCGTCGTAGCGCCGGATGACCTCATCCGTGATGTTGATGGCGGGGCTGAAATAGACGGCGCCGCTCTTGACCAGATCCAGGATGACGTCGAGGTTCCTCTCCCGGCCGATCGCCTCGATGATGGACAGGAGCTCGCCCTGGACCTTGTTGAACAGGCGGTACTGGAGCTCCTGGAGCTCGCGAGTCGAGTCCTCGCCGACGCGCTTGCGGTCCGTCCGCTTCTTGTCGAGGTCGGACGTCATCTGGATGACGGCCTCGTCGGTCAGGGTCAAGCGCTGGGTGTTGAGCCTGGTCTCGATCTGACGGATTTCGTCGTCGAGCTTGGTCAGGGCCGCCTGGGTCTGTCTGTCCTTGTCCTGGAGCCGGGCGATGACTTTCTTGCCTTCGGCCGATTTTTCCAGGACATCCTGGGAATTGACGGCGCCGATCTTGGATCCTTGCTGGGCGTAGCCGGCCGCGGCCAGGGCCGCCCCCATCAGGACGAGCGTCAGGATGCGTGTCGTGCGTTTCATGGTTGAGCCTCCTATGTCTTTATGTTCACCCTAAGGCGATGTCCGATCAAGATGTCCGATCAAAAGGTCGTTCCCACGGCGAACCGGAAGGCGAAGCTCGGATCGTCGGGGTAGATCTTGCGGGAGTTATAGGCGAAGATGAGCCGGAAGGGAACCCGGAGGGCGGGCACGAAAACCCTGGCCTCGAGGCCGGCCGAAGTGTAGAGGTCCTTGAGGTTGAGGATTCCGCTCTTGTTCCAGGCGTTGCCCGTATCGTAGAAGAAGATGGCATACAGGGGCCCCCCGACGGGGATGATGTACTCGGCGTTGAAGACGAAGGACGTCAGGCCGCCCAGCAGGGTCCCCTGGGCGTTCCGGGGGCCGATCGTGTAGATATCGTAGCCCCGGATGGAGCGTTCGCCGCCCAGGTAGAACCGCTCCCAGAAGGGAATCTCGGAATGGCCGATCTTCCGGACGAACTGGTAATTGATGTGGAAACCGACGACGTGCTTGCCGATCAAGGGATGGTAGAAGGACCATTCGAAGTGGGGCTTGAAGAGGTCGATCTCGCCCCCCAGGAAAGTCCCCGCATAGCGGAGGCCGATCAAGTACATCGTCCCCCGGGTCGGCGTCAAGGGGCTGTCGATCGTGGTCCGGTACAGGGTCGGCTCGATGCTGCTGACGTTGTAGTTCCCCAACCCGAACATGCCGTAGTAGGTCGGGTCAGAGTAGGGATATTCGCCGGGATAGCCCGTGGTCTCCGAGGGCTCCTTAATGTTGACGTATTCGAAGCTGTAGGTCAGGCTGCTCCTCCAGTAGCCGAACAGGCGGGCGCCCAAGGTCAGGTCGATCCCCTTCCCCTTCCGGTCATACAGGTAGGGGATGATCATGAAGCGGTCGTAGATGTTGAAACCGACGCTGATCGGCCGGTCGAAGATGTAGGGCTCGGTGAACCCGAACGAGTAGTTCTTGACCCGCTTTCCGTACTGGAGCATGAGCTCGAGGTTCTCGCCCGCGCCCAGGAAGTTGACCGTCGAATAGCTGAGGGCGACGAAGGTCCCCTCGTAGCCGCTGTAGCCGGCCGTGAACTGGATGTTGTTCCGCTGGAGTTCCTTGACGTTGACCATGACGTCCATCTTGGTCGGGTCCTGGGCGTTGGGCTTGAGATCGGGCTCCTTCTCGAGGTCGACCAGCCCGAGCTGCTTGATCCTGAGGATGCTGTCCTTGAACACGGCCAGGCTGAAGCGGTCCCCCTCGCGGAGGAGCATTTCGCGCCGGATGACTTTATCCTTGGTGAAAATGTTCCCCCGGAACTCGAGCCGGTTGAGGGTGACGACTTCCCCCTCGACGACGTTGAAGGTGACGTTGACGACCTTCCGTTTGGGATCGAGGCTCTCGACCGGGATGATCTGGACGTAGAGATAGCCGCCGTTGGCATAGAGCTCCTGGACGTCCTTGATCGATTTTTCGCGGACCTTGGTGCTGTAGAGGCTGCCCGGGACGAGCTGGATCAGGGCTTGGATGTACTTGGCGCTGAGGGCCTTGTTGCCGTCGATCTTGACTTCGCCGACCCGGTAGGGATAGCCGGCGTTGACCGGGAAAACGATCCGCATCATCGTCTGCTTCTTGAACAGTATGGTCCGCCGGGTCATTTCGCTGATCTTGGGCTCGCCGACGGTCGCCTCCATGTAGCCGCTTTCCTGGAGCTTTTTCTTGATGAGGTCGGCGCACTCGGCGAGCTTGTTTTGCTTGAAGACGTCTTTCCCGCCGACCCAGGTCAGGAGGTTGTGGGGCTGGTTGTCCGCGAGGGCCTCGCGGAGGAAGCTGGGAGGAAGCTTGGTCGCCCCCTCGAAATCGACGGCGCCCACCCGGACCTTGGGGCCCTCTTCGATCTTGAACAGGATCTCGACTTCGCTCTTGCCCTTATGCTCGGTCGCGACATCGATCTTGGCCAGCTGGAGGCCTTTCTCGGACAGCAATTCTTGGATCGTCTTGCGGGCTTTCTGGACCTTGAACGGGCTGTACCAGGACGAGGCCAGAATATATTCGTCTTTCTCCTTGAGCTTGCTGACGATGTCGTCCTCCTGGACCTTCTTGCCCGTTTTAAAAGTCACGGCCTTGACGACCGGGTTCTCCTCGACGACGATCCGGACGACCTTGCCGCCCGGCGCGTCCACATCCTCCATCTTGAGGTTGGAGAAAAAGCCCGTCGACCACAGGATGCGGAAGTCGCGGCGGAGGATGTCCTCGTTGAAATAATCCCCTTCCTTGATGGAGAGATAGTAGAGGATCGTCTCCCTGGAGACGCGTTCGTTCCCGACAATGTCGATCCGGTCGATGAGGTTCTGGGCCGCCAGGGCCAGGGGAAGCCCCCACAGGATCAGGAAGAGCGCTGTTTTCTTCATTGGGAATTCCTTTTTATACCATATCGGACGCTTTTTTCCAAGAGGATCCGTCCCTCGGGGATACCTATTCGCGTCCACTACCTGAAACGCCGGTTTCAGCCCATGCGTTTCAGCCGCCCTTTTTCCATCAGGAGGCGCCGGTCGCAGAGGTCGGCCACGCGCTCGTTATGGGTCACCAGGATCGAGGTCAGCCCCATCCGGCCGTGGAGATCCCGGATCAGGCGGAGGATGCTTTCCCCGGTCTTCCAGTCCAGGTTCCCGGTCGGCTCGTCGGCCAGCAGGAGCTTGGGGGACCCGACCAAGGCCCGGGCCAAGGAGACCCGCTGCTGCTCCCCCCCCGAGAGCTGGGAAGGACGCATCGAGGCTTTGTCCTCAAGGGAAACGTCCCTGAGGAGATCCAGTCCGCGCGGAAAGGCCCGGAGCCGGTCCATCCCCCTGATCAGGAGCGGCAAGCTCGCGTTCTCCAAAGCCGTGAATTCGGGCAGGAGGTGGAAGAACTGGAAGACAAACCCCACCTTGCGGTTCCTGATCGCGGCCAATTCCTCGATCGTCCTCGCCCCCAGATCGTCCCCGTCCAAGACGATCCGGCCTTCGGTCGGCCGGTCCAGGCCGCCTAAGAGGTTAAGGAGCGTGGTCTTACCCACTCCCGAAACCCCCATGATGGCCACCATCTCCCCCGGCTTCACGGCGAAACTGACGCCGCTGAAAACCGGGTAGGCTCCTTCGGGGAGCGGATAGGATTTGCCGAGGTCTATGGCCTGAATCATATCATTCATACTTGAGCGCGATGACGGGATCGATCCGGGCCGCCCGCCTCGAAGGAAACAGGGTCGAGGCGAAACTGATGGCCAAGGTCACGCCGACGATCAGGAGAAGGTCGATCGGCTTGGCGCGAAAAGGGACGTAGGAGATTTGATAGATGTCGACGGGGACCTTGATAAGCTGGAACGCGTTCGCCAGGCCGCACCAGATAAGGCCCAGGGACAGTCCGCAGGCCGTGCCGATCACTCCGATGACGGCCCCTTGAAAGAAGAACACCCGCCTGATGGCCCGGGGCGTCGCGCCCAAAGCCATCAGGATCCCGATGTCCCGGGTCTTCTCCATGACCATCAGGATCAAGGACGCGATGATGTTGAGGGCCGCCACGATGACGATGAGCGTTATGGTCAGGAACATGATGTTCTTCTCGAGCTTGAGGGCGGAAAACAGGGACTCGTTGAGCTCCATCCAGGTCGTGACGTAGATCGAGGCGGGACTGAGGGCTTCGATCGCGTCTCCGATCCGGGCCGCAGCGAAGATATCCCGGACCCGGACCTGAAGGTAGCTGATCCTGTCCCCCATCCCGAGATACTTCTGGGCCGCTCCAAGGGGCATGAGGGCCGTCGACGAGTCAAACTCGAACAGCCCGGTCTTGAACACGCCCGCGACCGTGAATCGCTTCGTCCGGGGAAGAAGGCCGATCGGCGACAGCCGCGAGGCCGCGGTCAGGACCGTCACGACGTCGCCGACTCCGGCGCCGACGGCGACGGCCATATCATGCCCGAGGAGAACCCCCTCGGGCTCCCCGCCTTGGGGCAGGCGCCCTTTCTCCAGGCTCAGGAGCCAGGGAGACTGGGCCGACTCCCGCTCGAAATCGATCCCCTTTAAAAAAGCTCCGGAGCTCCGGGAGGGGCCCGCGACAAGGACGGTGTTGTAGACGACGGGCGTGACGGAGACGACGCCCGGGACCTTGCCGACCTTCTCCTCGAGCGACTGGAAGTCCCGAAGGCCCTCGCCGCTGAGGTCCGAAACCATGATATGGGACGTCGCGCCGAGAATCTTGTCCTGGACGTCCCCTTGGAAGCCGGTGATCAAGGCCAGGGCGATGACCAGGGCCATGACGCCGATGGCGATCCCGAGCGCGGAGATGACGGTGATGACGGAAATGAACGCCTGCTTCCGCCTGGCCGTCAGGTAGCGTCGGGCGATCAGCCATTCATAGCGCATGGGGCGTCCCTTCACTCCCTGGGCCGGAGGAGCGGAAACAGGATGACCTCCCGGATCGATTTCTTTCCGGCCAGGAGCATGACCAGGCGGTCGATGCCGATCCCCTCTCCCCCGGTCGGCGGAAGGCCGTACTCCAAGGCTTGGACATAATCATCGTCGATGGCGTGGGCCTCGTCGTCCCCCCGCTGCCTCTCCTCGAACTGCTGCTCGAAGCGGGCCTTCTGCTCGGCCGGATCGGTCAACTCCGAAAAGGCGTTGGCGATTTCCATCCCGGCCACGATGAGCTCGAAGCGCTCGGCCTCATCGGGATTGTCGCGGGAGGCTTTGGCCAGCGGGGAAATCTCTCGGGGCGGGTTGACCACGAAGGTCGGCTGGACGAGGTTGTGTTTGACGAACCTGTCGAAGAGGACGTCGAGGGCCTTCCCGTACGACAGCGGAGCTTTATCCGGGGCCAGCTCGGCGGCGAAGGCGGCCAGGCCGGCCTTATCTTCGAACCGGGAGGGAGCCAGGCCGCTGAACTGGACGAGGGCGTCCTTGAACTTGATCCGCTTCCAGGGCCGCTTGAACGAGATCGTTTGCTCGCCGAAGGACAATTCGTCCGTCCCCAGCAGCTTGAGGCTGAGATGGACGAGCAGCTCCTCGGTCAGCTCCATCATCGCTCCGTAATCGCTGTAGGCCTCGTAGAACTCGAGCATGGTGAACTCGGGATTGTGCTCGGAGGAGATCCCCTCGTTCCTGAAACTCCGGTTGATCTCGTAGACGCGCTCCAGCCCCCCGACGACGAGCCTCTTCAGATAAAGCTCGGGCGCCACTCGGAGGTAGAGGTCCAGGTCGAGCGCGTTGTGGTGTGTCCGGAAGGGCCGGGCCAGGGCGCCCCCCGGGATGACGTGCATCATCGGGGTCTCGACCTCGATGTAGCCGCGCTCGTCGAAGAAGCGCCGGATGGCGGCGACAACGTCGCTCCTCAGCCGGAAAACGCGGTTGGTCTCGGGATTCATGATCAGGTCCAGGTAGCGCTTCCGGTAGCGGAGCTCGACGTCCTGGAGGCCGTGCCACTTCTCGGGAAGCGGATGGAGGGATTTGGCCAGGAAGACGATCTGGTCGGCCAGGACGGTCAGCTCGCCGGTCCGGGTCTTGAAAAGCTTGCCGACGGCCAGGACGACGTCGCCGATGTCGAGCAGGCCGAACCGCTTGTAGGCGTCGGGACCCACGACATCGGACCGGAGATAAACCTGGAGCCGGGCGGCGCTGTCCGAGATGTGGAAAAAGGTCGCCTTGCCCATCTGGCGCACGGAGAGGATGCGCCCGGGGACGCGGACCTCGTCGGCGCGGGCCTCGAGGTCGGAGGCGGAGACGGCGCCGTAGCCGGCCACGGCCGCGGAAACGGTCTGGGTCCACTCGGCTTTATGGGGAAACAGGTCGACGCCCCCGCGGGCCAGCTCAGCGAGATTGGCCCGTCGGGCCTGTTCCTGATCGCCGATTTGATCCTCGGGTTCTTTTTTGGGGTCCATGTTGGCCTTCTTTACTCTTCCGGGTCCGGGAGGGACGCGTCTCGAGCTTCTTCCGGATCGCGTCCAGGAGTCCGTTGATGAAAGTCGCCGATTTTTCGTCGCTGTACTTCTTGGCGATTTCGATGGCCTCGTTGATGATGATCGGAGGGGCCAGGACTTTTTCCTCGAGGAGCTCGTAGACGGCCATCCGGAGGATGTTCCGGTCGACAAGCCCCATCCGCTCCATGCGCCAGTGTTCGGACGTATCTTTGATCAGCCCGTCGATGTCCGCCTTCCGATTCAGGATGCCGTGGACGAGCCAACTCGCGTAATCCCGGACCTCGGTTTTGGGCTTTTTGCCGGTCCAGTATTCGTTAAGGCTCCGTTCGACGTCGGTGCTGTCGAACTCGAGCTGGAACAGGACCTGGAGGGCGCACTCCCGGGCCTCCCGTCTCTTCCCCATGGCTACGGACTCTCCCCCCGGTCTCTCAGCGGAGCCCGGCCTCCTGGAGCAGGTTGAGCGTCTCGGCCAAAGCCAGGACGGCGTCCCAACCCTTGTTTCCGGATTTCGTGCCGGCCCGCTCGATCCCCTGCTCGATGGTGTCGACGGTCAGGATGCCGAAGGAAACGGGAATTCCCTCGTCCAGGGCGACCTGGGCCAAGCCCTTGGTCACCTCGGCGCTCAGGAAGTCGAAATGGGGGGTATCGCCCCTGATCAGGACACCCAGGCAGACGATTCCGTCGACCTTTTTGGCTTTGGCCAATTTCTTGGCCAGGAGGGGAATCTCGAAGGATCCGGGAACCTTGTAGATACTGATGTCCTTGTCGTCCGCCCCCAGCTTTTTGAGAGCGTCGAGGGCGCCCTCGAGGAGCCGCTCCGAAAGGAACTGGTTGAAGCGGCTCAGAACGATCCCGACCTTATACCCTTTGACTTGGAGATTACCTTCATACTTTTCCATGCGCGTCCCTCCTCAGGCGATGGGTTTTTGGTAGATCCTGTATTTTTTGTAGATCTTCGCGCCGATCGAGGCCGCGAAATGATTGACGGCATCGTTGTCCTCGAGCTGCCAGGACAGCTCCCCCCACTGGTAGCCCTTCCGGATGGCGTTCCGCTCGAACTCGGAATAGAGAAGGTAGCTGAGCCCGGTGTGATAATAATCTTTGACGACACCGAAAACGAGGGCCCGCATACTCTTGATCCTCTTCTTGTTGAGTAGAAAAATGAGCCAACCGACCGGGAACAGGCGGCCGTTCATCTTGCGGAGGACTTCGTTGTAGTTGGGAAGGCCGAAAGCGAACCCGACCGGCTTCCCCTCGATCTCGGCGAAAACGACGAGGTCGGGGTCGGCCATGGTTCTGAGCTTGCCGACCATGTGCTTCATCTCGTTGGGAGTCCAGGGGACAAACCCCCAGTTCTTCTTCCAGCCGTTGTTGTAGATGTAAGCGATCTTCTCGGCTTCCGCAGCCGCGTTCTTGACATCGACCGTCCTCAGCACGGCCGGAAGCACCTTCTTGGCTCTTTCGACGACGGCCGCGACTTTGAGGGCCGTGTCGTGATCCCGACTCATGATGAAGGCGTAGAGGTCCTTGGCCTTGGTCAGGCCGGCCTTGGCCATGAGATCGAGATAGTAGGGAGGATTGTAGGGCATCATGACCACGGGGGGCGAATCGAACCCCTCGAGCAGGAACGCGCACTCGTCGTTCATGGACAAGTTCATCGGGCCCCGGAGGACGGTCATCCCCCTGGCCTTCCCCCAGGCGCCGGCCGTATCGAGAAGGGCGGCCGCGACCTCGGGATCGTCAAAGCTTTCATAAAGGCCGAAAAAAGCGGTGGTCTCGTTTTGGAACGAGTTATGGTCCCTGTCGAGAATGGCGGCGATCCGGCCCTCGACACGGCCGCCCCGACGGGCCAGGAAGAGCTCCATTTCGGCATGCTCGAGGAAAGGATTCCGGGCCGGATCGAGCTTTTCCTTCATATCCGCGATGAGCGGCGGAACCCAGTTAGGATCGCCCCGGTAGACCTCCCAGGGAAAACGGATGAACTCCCTGAGGTCCTTCCTGGTGACGACCTTCTCGACCTTGATCATATCCATACACGACCCTCCAAAAACATTGCCATTTTATCAGAACGCGACCCCATTTGCACGAATTTTTAAAGGCCGGGACGGACGGCGCCGAAAACTTTTATGGTAGAATAGGACCGTTTCACGATATTCGAGACGAAGGAGCCGCCCATGACAGCCAAGACCGGATTCAGCGAGCTCAAGGCCGGCCAGCTCAAGTGGTCCTGCCCGCCCGACGCCATTCCCTGCGACACGAGCGAGGAGGTCAAGCCCTGCGAGGAGATCATCGGCCAGGAGCGGGCTCTCAAGGCCATCCAGACCGGGCTCAACATTCAGAGCCGCGGCTACAACATCTTCATCACGGGCATGGTCGGGACGGGCCGGACGACGACCGTCCAGCGGCTGCTCGAACAGCTCGAAAAAACGGCCGCCATCCCCGAAGATATCCTGTATGTCCATAATTTCAAGACGCCCGACGAGCCGACCCTGATCATGCTTCCGACCGGGCAAGGGCGCTTGTTCCGGCAGGGCATGGAGAATTTGATCGCCATGCTCCAGAGGCACATCCCGGAGCTCCTGAAGAGCCAGTACTACACGGAGGGCCGCGACCGGATCATCGAAACTCAGCAGAAGAAGCAGAAGGAGCTCCTCAAGGCCTTCGAGGACAAAGCCGCCCGGCAGGGCTTCACCCTGATTCAGGTCCAGGTGGGCTTCTTCAGTCGGCCCGAGCTCGTTCCCGTCATCAACGACGAGCCCGTCCCCTTCCCCAAGCTCGAGGCCCTGGTCAAGGATAAGAAGTTCGCCCAGAAGGACCTGGACGAGCTCCGCAAGAGGTACGAGGAGCTGTCGGGAGAGATGGAGCGCACCTTCGAGGAGCTCCGGGAGATGGACGAGGAGACCCGCCGCCGCCTCCGGGCCTGGGACGAGGAATCGATCACGCCCATCATCAAGGGCGCCGTCGCGGAGCTGCGGAGCCGGTTCGCCCATCCCAAGGTCGAGGACTACCTGGCCGACGTCGAACGGAACCTCGTCCCGGCCATCGAGCTGTTCAAGAATCAGAAGAAGGACAAGGACGAGCCCGAGCGGGAGCCCGCCGCCGAGCGCTTTCTCGAGTACCGGGCCAACCTCATCGTCGACAACGCCGTGCTCAAGTCCGCCCCGGTCATCATGGAGACGAACCCGAATTATCCGAACCTGTTCGGCTCGATCGAGTTCATCACGACCCGGGCCGGCTTCCTCCAGACGGACTTCACCCGGATCAAGGCCGGGTCCTTCCTCAAGGCCAACGGCGGCTATCTCGTCCTCAACGCCCTCGACGCCCTGGTCGAGCCGGGCGTCTGGGCGACCCTGAAGCGGACGCTCCGCAACCAGATGTTCGAGATCCAAAATTTCGCCTCCCTCTACCTGTTCTCGTCGGCCCGGCTCAAGCCCGAGCCGGTCAAAGTCGACGTCAAGGTCGTCATGATCGGAGACAGCTCCATCTACAACCTCCTCTACGCCCTCGACGAGGATTTCAAGAAGATCTTCAAGATCAAGGCCGAGTTCGACTCCGAGATGCCCAAGAGCGACAAGGCCCTCTCGGACTACGTCCGCTTCATCAAGAAGATCGTCGACATGGATAAACTGCGGCCCTTCAATCGGGAAGGGATCGCGGCCGTCATCGAGTACGGCACCCGGATCGCCGGCCGCCAGGGTAAGGTCTCGACCCGCTTCCACGTCATTTCCGACGTCATCCGGGAGGCCGCCTACTGGGCCCGACAGGCCGGCCACGACATCGTCGGGCGCGTCGACGTCGAAACGGCCATTAAGGAGCGCTTCGAGCGGATCAGCCTGATCGAGGACAAGATCCAGGAGATGATCGAGGAAGGGACCATCCTGATCGATACCGAGAGCTCGGTCGTCGGCCAGGTCAACGGCCTGTCCGTCTACGACATGGGACAGTTCGCCTTCGGGAAGCCGACCCGGATCACGGCCCGGACTTCGGTCGGCCGGGCCGGCGTCATCAATATCGAGCGGGAGGCGGACCTGAGCGGCCCGACCCACAACAAGGGCGTCCTCATCCTGGGCGGCTATCTGCGCGGCCAGTACGCCCAGAAGCAGCCCTTCTCGCTCTCGGCCAGCCTCGCCTTCGAGCAGTCCTACGGAGGGGTGGACGGCGACAGCGCCTCCTCGACCGAGGTCTACGCTCTCCTCTCAAGCCTGTCCGGTCTTCCCATCCGGCAGGACACGGCCGTCACCGGCTCGCTCAATCAGAAGGGCGAGATCCAGCCCATCGGCGGCGTCAACGAGAAGATCGAGGGCTTCTTCGACGTCTGCCGGGCCCGAGGCTTGACGGGGAGCCAGGGCGTCATCATCCCCCACCAGAACGTCAGGAACCTCATGCTCCGCAGCGACGTCGTCGAGGCCGTCGCCGGGGGGCGATTCCACATCTACCCGGTCAAGACCATCGACGAGGGCATCGAGATCCTGACCGGCGTCGCGGCTGGAGCCAGGAAGGAAGACGGCGGCTTTGAAGACGGGACCGTTCACGGCCTGGTTGAGAAGGAACTCCAGCGGCTGGCCCAAAGCCTGAAAGCGTTCCCGGCCGGCCCCGAAAAGGATTCCTGAGCCCGGTCAGCTCCCGCCCCCCGACTTTCCCCTTCTTGAACGATTATTTCTTGGTGCACTCGCTTGCACACTCGCCCCGCGAGGCGCATCCTTCTTTTTTTTCGTTCCCGCGGCATTCCTTCTTGGGGCTTTTGCAGGATTTATCGTCGCGGCAGCCGCTGTTCGCGTGCATTCCGCATCCGGCTTCAGGACCGCGGATCCCGCAGCCGCCGGCCATCCCCATGCATTTCTGGGTCATCGCTTTTTTCTGCTCGTCCGTCAGCAGACGCAGGATATCGCTCCGATAAACGAGGCATTTCTTCTGGACGTCGCCGCCCGCTTTGGCGATTTCGTCGATCTTGGCCTCGAGCTTCTTCTGCTCCGCGCCTTCCCTCATGAGCTGGCGGAGATCGAGCCGCTTGGCCTTGAGATCGGCCTGTAGAAGGAGCATGGCTTTTTGATGCTCGACTTCGAGCTTTTGAACCTTGGCCGTCTGCTCGGACGTCAGGTTGGGAATCGCGCAACCCTTTTGGCAGGACTTGGGATTCTCTTTTTGGGCCAGCAGGGGAAAAGCGAAGACAAGCGCCAGCAGAATCACCGCCGATTTTGACAATTTCATTATTTATCCTCCTCAATGAGATTTTTTTGAGTCCGTTCCGTCTTCGCGGGGGCAGTTGAAATCGCCGCCTCCCGCCGCGTCCGGACGGCCCTTTTTTCCCTCGGGACAGACATGATTCTCGAATAGCCGGAAGAAGATCTCC
>Ga0315277_10004116_pt1 | contig 19505 bp, 14 predicted proteins | sample YL17G05_15_MG_FD_203695 | JGI IMG/M metagenome (GOLD analysis project Ga0315277, IMG submission 203695) | Sediment microbial communities from Yellowstone Lake, YNP, Wyoming, USA - YL17G05_15 | ecosystem: Environmental > Aquatic > Freshwater > Lake > Sediment | place: USA: Wyoming | collected... | reverse complement strand
TATAGAGAGCACCAACTCCCTTGGGTCCATAAAACTTGTGCGCGGATAGAGAAAGCATATCCACATTCAACTCATTTACATCGATTTTCATTTTCCCGGTCGACTGCACCGCATCGGTATGAAAATAAACTCCTTTTTCCTTTGCCAGTCCGGCAAGCTCTGCAATCGGCTGAATTGTCCCCATCTCGTTATTAGCATGCATTATGCTCACCAGTACGGTTTCCTTTTTGATATTTTTCTTCAGCTCATCGTTATCTACTAATCCATATTTGTCAACCGGAAGATAAGTTATCTCATACCCTTCCTTTTCTAAAAATTTACAGCTTTCCAAAACCGCATGATGCTCTATCTGGGAAGTTATAATGTGATTTCCCTTCTTTTTATTAGCCCAGGCAACCCCTTTAACTGCCAGGTTATCCGATTCAGTTCCCCCGCTGGTAAAATATATCTCTAAAGGGTCTGCATTCAAGAACTTTGCCACCTTCTCCCTGGATTCTTCTAAGGCCACCTTTGCCTCCCTGCCGAAACTGTGAATGCTGGAAGCGTTCCCGAAACCTTCTTGATAAAAGGGCAGCATCGCCTCAAGCACTTCAGGATGAACCGGAGTGGTAGCGTTATGATCTAAGTAAATTTTTCTTTCCATTTTTGCGACTCCTTTTTAACTTAAAATCAAATTTTTCTTGCCTCAGATCTTTCAAAGTTATACTGGACAACATTGACTCAATGGTATTTTCAAGTCCCTTCCATAAGACCCTGGTTACACAGGTAGCAGGACCAGTGCAGCTTTTCTCTCTTAGATTCGGATTATAGCAGTTGGAGATCGAAATTGGACCATCCAGAGCGTTTATCACCTGGCTAACTGTGATCTCATCTTCATTTGAAGCCAGAACATATCCTCCTTTGGCACCTCGTATGCTCTGCACTATACCTGCTCTCTTCAATTTATTAAAGATCTGCTCTAAATAATCTATAGACATCTTCTGTTTTTCAGACAGGTCCCGCAAATTCACCGGTCCTTCCCTTGAAAGCGCCGATAGCTCCACCAGCGCCCTTAAACCGTACCTCCCTCTGGTTGATATATTCATAATTTTCCTTTTAATCTCTTATAATTCCGCCCTGCCTAAATTCCTTAGGTAATATACGTAATCCTTACTAACTTTGTCAAGATTAATTTTAAAAATTTTTATTTTAACTTTTCCAGAAGCTCTTGAGCTGCTTTTCTGACGTCTTCTGCCATGAATATTGCGGAAATGACCGCAATCCTCTTTATTCCAGTGGAGATAATCTGTTCGAGGTTACTTTGATTAATTCCCCCTATTGGAAAGACAGGAATTTTCAAAGTTTTCTTAGCATCCTTAAGAATACCAACCCCTAAAGGTTTTTCAATGATTTTGGAATCGGTTTCAAAAATGGGACCAAGCCCGACGTAATCAGCCCCTTCTCTCTCTTTTATTTTAGCAGTCTTAATACCCGAAGCAGACGCTCCAATTATTTTTTTCGAACCTAAAATTTTTCTTACCTCTTTTACAGGAAGGTCCTCCTCCCCCAAATGCACTCCTTCAGCATCTACAAGTCTGGCAACGTCCACCCTGTCATTAATGATTAGAGGAATTCTCTTTTTCAGAGTAATCTTATGAATCCTCCTGGCAAGTTCAAAAAATTCTCCATCACCTGATCTCTTATCCCTGAGTTGAACCATCTGGATCCCACCTTCTATTGCCTGAGATATTAACTTAACCAAATCCCTGTTCAGGCAAAGACCCGGGTCAGCGATGGCATAAAGTTGAACCTTATTCAGAATCCTGACTTTATCCAGAAAATCATCTCCTTTTCTTAGAGCTTTCTATTAGCGAAGCGAAGAGCAGTTTTGAATTTTTCTCATCATACGAAACTTCCGGATGCCATTGAACCGAGAGCAGATAATTATCCTCGGGACTCTCTAAAGCCTCAATCACTCCATCTTCCTTGGACAAAGCAGATGCCGCAAAACCCGGAGCTATCTTTTTTATAAGCTGGTGATGGCTGGTATTAACCTCGATCTCTTTTTTTCTGAGTATGGAAAAAAGCTTCGAGCCTTCTTTTATGATGACCTGATGTCTCTTTTTGAAGCGGGAAGACTGTTTTATCTTATGTTCTAAAGTGAACTCTTTTCTCAGAGATATATCCTGATAAAGAGTCCCGCCAAAAGCAACATTAATCAGTTGATGCCCGCGACAAATCCCTAAGATGGGGATTTTTCTTGCTCTTGCCTTCTTGACCAGCGCTAACTCGAATCTATCTCTATCCGGGGTGATTTTGACATTACTTCTAAGTATCTCTTCCCCAAAATATTGAGGATGAACGTCATACCCTCCGCTCATCAGAAGCCCATCCAGCAGGTTCAGAATCTCATCAATCAAAGCGATATTCACCAGATTAGGCAGAAGAACGGGGACGCCACCAACTTTCTCAATTGCCTTATAATATTGTCTTTTAACATAATCAAAAGGATAGATCAGCGGATACTTTCTGTTTCTATCTTCTTTTTCTTCAATACTGCAGGTAATCCCTATAATCGGCTTTTTCATATTTAATCTTTGTTTAGATTTTCAAAATTTTTATTTGTCATCTGCCATCTGTTATTTTTCATTAGAAAACCAGTGCCGCCAGATGCAAAATCAGGATAAGGACAGGGACCCCGCAGTAACGGGATTTCGCTTCGCTTAACAAGCCCTGTCCCTACACAAACCTCAATACCACAGGTAATCCCTATAACCGGTTTTTTCATATCTCCCCTTCCTTTATTCGTCATCCGTTATTCGGAATATGATTTATCAGAAAGCATAAAGTATAGCTAAATGCCACATACCTTCAGCCGGCTCACCATCCCTCAGAATCCTCCTGGCATAGTCCAATCTTATTGGTCCTATGGGAGTAAAAAATTGCAGTCCAGCACCTCCGGTCAATCTGATATCTGATACTTTGAAATTATTCGGCTCTGCCCAGACATTCCCGGCATCTATGAAAAACGTGTATCCAAATTTCCAGAAAAGAGCTTTTCTGATCTCTGAGTTAGCAATAAGCATCAGTCCTCCACCTGTGTTTTTGCCTTCAACATCTTTTGGTCCTAAAGTGTTCTCTGAATAACCCCTGATGGTGTAAGCTCCTCCTGCATAGAAACGGTCAAAAGTAGGAACGTATTTATCTTTGAATAGCTTCTGCACATAACCGATTTTCAACCGGGTCGCCAGAACATTAATCTGATCAGGTTTTCCCAGAGTATTATATCTGCTCCAGGTCCAGATCAGTTTGTAAAAATGGTTATCCCCTCCTAAAAATCCCCCAACCAGCTCATTAAATAACTGGAGATATGACCCCGAAGCTGGTACAAACGGGTTCGGTCGGGTATCATTCTCCACTGCAAAGTCCATCTTCCTGCGGATACTTATCCCCTGTTCACTCTTGAACTCCTCCAGAAATTCCGGCGCAATCCCATAGACTTTGACCTGCTGGTAGGAAAAGGTCAGGTAGAACTTCAGGAATTTCTTATGCTCCCGGCTGAAATTAAAGTTTCCGCCATAAGACTCAATTCGATAAGGCTGGATAACGCTTTTTACTCCAGGCTCATAATAAAGGTCAAAATTGAAAGGAGTCCTGGTCCCGAAAAGCCACGGTTCTACAAAACCAAATTTGAAACGGTTAGTAAGATTCTGCCAGTTTTTGAAGACCACAAAGCTACTGAAACCGGATAAGCTGATCTTCCTGGCAGTTCCAGCCAGATTCCGGTTGCCCCATTCTAATGTCAGGTCAGCCGTGGTCAAATCAGCGACTAAATTCTGGGGCTGATATTGTCCCAGCCCTAACTTCACCCCGATGTAACTTGGTTTCCTCTCCACTAACTTTAAGATGAAATCGGGATTCTCAGGTTTCTCTGAAGAGTTTTTTGCATCCAGGCTTACATAGGTGAAAAGCCCGGTCGAATAAGCCCGCTGTTCGCTATCCAGGATTTTTTCGCGACTGTAGATCTCTCCTTTTTTTATAGTGAGCTCCCTTCTGGCAACCTTCTCATGGGTACGGGTTAACCCTTCAACTGAAACACTTCCGAACCTGACCATTTTTCCCGGTTCTATCTCGAAGCTGATCCGAGCAAGGGTGCTATCCTGGCTTATCTCTTTTTCAGTTTTTATGCTACAATAGGGATAGCCATTATTCGCATAAATGGTTTTCAAATTAAAGGTTATCACACCTAATTGCGAAAGATTCAAAGGATCATTCGGCTTAAGCAGGCCTAATTCCTTGTTCTGCTTAGAGGCGAGACTTTCCAGTCCTCCTTTTACTGTAAAACCTTTTACTTTGGTTTGAACTCCTTCAAAGATGTTTACTCTTAATCTACCTTGATTTAAGGAATCTACCTGATAATTGATTCCGGTCTGAGCCTGCAGGAAGCCGTTAATATGATAAAGGCTGTCAATAGCTAAACGATCATTCTCCATTTTCCATTTATAAAACCTTTGCTTTTTGAAAAGATTATACCACTTATTTTCTTTTAGAGACATCTCCTGTTTGATTCTTTTCGCGGAGAAAAAAGTATTACCGTAGATGTCGATCTTTTTAATAACATGTTTTTCTGCACTGGGCGGGCCAGCACTTAAAGAGTTTTCTTCGAAAAGGAAAATAAAAGAAGTCAATATCAGAAAATAGAAAATAGTTTTTAGACTGGCTGATTTCATTAATATTCCCAGTAGAGGTTCAATCCCAGATGAAAGAGCCCCAGTTTATCCCGATACCCTTCAAAGTAGAAACGCTTGCCCAGACGGTATTCCACACCGGCTTCCTGCCCGGTAGACTGAGAAAGCCTGCGGGTATACCTGAGATATATTTTGTTTGAAATATATTTCCCTACGGTTACTTCAGACTCCAGCAGACTGAACCTCCCGGGCTCAAGCGGCTTGATTTCGAAAGTCTCCACTCCTATACTGCGCGCAGCTAAATTTTCCAGAAACCGGTTAGCGTATGCCTGGCCCAAACTGCCCACCAGTCTACTCTGAAAGAGGCTGCCTCCTCCTGCTCCAGTTGTGGAGACATTCTGATGAAAGGCTAAAAGCTCGGCTATCTGCCCCTTGGAATAAGGAGAACCTGTTGCCGGTTGTATTTCCGGTGCAGACAGGGTCCCGGTAATTGCCAGCTCTATCTCTTGAGCTCCTTTGGTTACAGAATCTGTGGTAACTAAAGCTGAGCCTGTTAGAGGAGTTGAAACTAAGAAATCTAATTTGGGGTCGATTTTCTCGATATTGTCAAAAGCAAAGTTACCTTTTTCTATGTCGAAAGTCGTTCCATAAATGAAATCTTTCCCGCGGATCGTCTCCATACTGCCTAACAGTCGTAAATCTCCGTTCTTTCGAGATAAAAGGACTTCACCTTTAAACTCTGCCTGCATATCCTGGTTCAATACCCAGAGGTTATTATCCCCGGAAAGATCGAGCCTGAGGTCCCACAGGTTTTCGTTCGGAATCGAGGGACCTGCTTTAGTCTGCATCAAGCTGGTAAAAGGGTCCTTGAAAGACAGTTGGGTAAAATATATATTGCCGGAGACCAGGGGTGGCAAGGCGCCTGCGACTTCCAAGTTAAAATCGGTTGTGGCAGTGAGGTCAGCATATTCATAGCTCAATGGTAGATTCCTTCCCACCAGGGTTAAGTCATACTTTGGCTCTTTGATGTCGCCTAAGTTTATGTTTCCGTAGAGTAAAACTTCCCCTTTGACTTTCTCTTTTGGAAAAATAATATGCCAGATTTTTTTCATAGGGTTGTCCGTAGTTGCCTCCTGCGAAGCAAAACCCCGAACCTCGTCGAAAAACAGGTTCTCGTTTTCCATCCTTATTTTGGCTATCATTTCAGTGATCGGATTCTGTAAAGGAACAAGTTTCAAGATACCCTGAGAAAGTCCCAGATTACCTTTTAATTCCGGGTGAAGCGGGGTCCCGGTGAGGTTGACTTCTCCTTTGAACAGTCCTTGAAGGTACTCGACGTCAGGAATGAAAAGATGAACCAGGCTAAATCTATTTCCTTCACCTTTGAAAACCATGTTCTGGGGCCGGTCTAAGAGTCTCTCCAGGATCGGGTAAAATGAAAGATCCAGGGGTATTGAGCCTGTGAGGCTATAGTTTCCGTCCGGACTAACAAGAGAGAGCCTGTCCAAGTTGAGCAGTTTATCTTTGTATGACAGGTTCCCGGTCAGGTTCCCTAAAACCACTCCTTCGTAATTACAATCTGTGATTTGGATATCGAGCACCAATTCCGGATTCTTGAAATCTCCTCTGATCTGCAGGTTTGCATCTGCTTTACCTTCGACTCTCCTATAAGGTAACAGAAATCTCTCCCAGGGTAAAACCGAAATATTTTTCAAATCTACTTCTAAATTCATTCTCTCCTCATAGTCCATCTTTCCCGACAGGGTGAAGCTTCCCCCGTTGACCCTGAAGCTGTCCTGAACGAACCTGACTTCATCTTTGTCCAGCTCAATCTTAGCCGGGATTTGCGATTCTATCTTATTACCCCGGTAATCAAGATTTATCCGCTCAAGTGTCAGGTTTTGGGGCAACTTCGATATGTCCAGATTGCCAGAGAAAACTAAGGAAAGAGAGTTATTTCGCATTCTGGTAGTGTCTATCCTGATCGAATCGCCCTCCAGAAAAATGGTAGAGGAAAGCGAGTCATAGGGAATGCTCCAGGCTGTTCCGTTTAAGAGCAGGAACTGGATGTTCCCTCCTTTCCGGCTGATGAATTTGTCTATCTTGATGTCAGATTTCAGATCAGAGCTGAAGAGCTTGTACCCCCAGATCGAGTCAGATTCAAATCTACCCTCAAGCGAAAAATCTGAAACCGGACCTCTGGCTTTGAACTGAAATTCTCCTCTTCCTCCCATTTCCTGGACAAAAGTTTGGCCATTGTAATCGCTTAGGTCTCTGAATATCGCCTTTCCCTTTAAGCTGAGCGAATCGCTAAACCCGACTCTTCCCTCCCCGGTTACCTCTGTATTTTTATACCAGAGTTGGAAATCCTTACCAAACTGCACCTCGTTTACATTGACAGTGAGATCTCCAATAGCCCTGGAAAAGCTATATCGATCAAACTTCCCTGGTTCTAATTCGAGATTGAAATTTAGCTGAAAGCTTTTTTCCTCCAGACTTTTTCCCTTCATATTCAGGTTCCCGGAAAGATCACTGTGCAAAGATGTAGCAACGATATTGGCAAGATCTAAACCCTTGACTTTTCCTTCAAGCATATAGCTTTCCGGTTTTTCTCCTAAGTTCAGCTCACCCTTTAACTGGACCGGAGACCGGAAGGCTTTACCCTGAATTGAATAAAAGGTGAACTTCTTCTTTTCAAAAAGAAAGTTTGTTCTCAATCCGCTTAATTCCTCTTTAAACATGGTGCCATCTAAAACCAAATTCCCCTTTATCCTATTCAGGTTTCCTTCAAGGCTTCCTTCTAAATTCAGTTTTCCATCCAGACCTATGCCGCTTATTTTTTTTATGTCAGCCAAATAAAAAGGGTCTCCCTTTAGATTAATTGAAAAAGAAATCGGTTTTAAATCAAGAGTCCCGCTTAATAATTCCAATTTAGAATCCGCAGTCTCAAGCTTAACTTTTTCCAAAGTTAACTGGCTTGATTTGATTTTAACCTTGCCATTTATTCTTTTTAACTCCAGTGTTTTCTCTATCCTGGCAAGTAAGCTCCCGTCAATGAGATTTAAATTGATCCCTTCTTTATCATTGTTAAGTGAGAGTGTAAAGTTTACACTGTCCAGCTCTAGACTCTTTTTGACCGAAAACCAGTCAATCTTGCCGTCTTTGAAAAGAACATAGGGGAAGGAGAAATTTGGAACTCCTTCAGAAGTTCCTTTCCCTTTTTTCAGAAAAGGAATTAGCAGGCGACCATCCTGGGCTTGTTTGATCTGGATCTTTGGCTGGTAAAGTCTCACTCCTTTGAAGTCCCATTTTCTGCGAAGAAGGTCTGCCGGAGAGAAATCCAACTCCAGTCTCTTTAAGTCCAAAAGGGTGTACTCATATCCTTTTTCAGCATACTCAATCTGAAGATTCTCAACTATCACCTCACCCCATAAAAAGCTGCGGATCTTACCGATTTTAATCTTAACCGGGGTAGTTCTGTCTGTCAGGGTCGATAAATACCTGGCAACCTCAGTTTCCAGAAACCTGGTTTGGGTTATAAGAAGATACACGGCGAGAATAAGAGAAAGAACTATGCAGAGGAAAATCAACGGAATCTTATATCTTTTTTTCATCTTTTGCCTTTTGAGGCTTAAAATACAATCAATTATAATAATAGTAAAAAAAGAGGGGGTCAAGAATAAAATGAACGAGTGATATCCGGGATGTATCACTTCTTTCTGAAATGACTGTAGTTGCTCGATTTATCGAGCATAGTAAATATGAGGATTGTTCTCTTTGATTTCAGTCAGGCCAGCAAATACGTTATAAAGTGGCTTTGAACCGGACTACTGTTTACTCACCCGTATTTTAAAAACACCATCTAATAATGTGCAAAAATAAAACAGTCGAAAAAATCAACTTTCGAGTTTCAAAGCCGATAGAAAATATGATTGCTCCGGTTGTTAAAATCAGAAGGATATCCCAGATGCCTTCCAAAGCAAAAATACTGGTAGTTGATGATGAAATCTACATCTGCAACATCATTCAGGAGATGCTCTCTTCTGATGATTATGAGGTCCTGACTACCAATCTTCCCCAGGAAGCTTTAAGAATTTTAAAAAACCAGCCTGTGGATCTGGTTTTGTCTGATTTGATAATGGGGGATAAATCCGGAGTCGATATCTTAAAAAGTGCCCTGGAGATTTCACCGGATATTATTGTTATACTGATGACCGGACAGCCTGCAATTGAGAATGCGATTTCGGTCTTGAAAATGGGAGCTTATGATTATCTGATCAAACCTTTTACTCTGGAAAGCTTAAGGGCTACTATTCGCCGGGGACTGGAGAAACAGAATCTTTACCGGGAAAATATAAACCTAAAGGAAACTGTTTCGCTTTGTAAGATAAGCGAGGCCATGGGCTCAACCATCCACTTGAAATCCCTGCTCCAGCTCATTTTAGAAACTTTATCTATGGAGTTTGATGCCAGTCTCTCCTCTATTTTACTGGTTGAGGATAAAAATAAGAGTTTGGCTCTTAAAGCCTACTACGGGATGAGCACCCACCCTGTGGAGCTGAGCTTCCTGCATGGAGAGCATCCGGTCCCCCAGTGGGTGGTGAAAAATGCCAAGCCCAAAATTTTGAATCCAGGGGAAGAAGATCTGCAGTCTGAAAAAGAGAAGCCCAGAAGGTCTTTTATCTCCTATCCACTTATGGCTAAAGGAAGGGTGATTGGAGTCCTCAATTTAGTCAGGGTTGGAAACTATTCCTCCTTCTCTCCGGGACAGATTAATTCACTTTCCATAATCGCCAGCAAGGCTTCCTCAGCCATTGAGAACTCTCTTCTATACGAGGATCTTGAAGAAGCCTACCTCAACATATTAACCGCTCTGGCTAATGCAGTCGAAGCCAGAGATATCTATACTCGCGGTCATACTGAGAGGGTTTGGTATATGGCAGAGATAATTGCCCGGGAAATGGGCTGGGATTCGGAGAAATTATGGGAGGTAAAAATCGGGGGAATTCTGCACGACATAGGGAAAATCGGCATTCCAGATGCCATTCTGAATAAGCCTGGAGAGCTTACCCCGGAAGAGTTTGAAATAATGAAAGCCCACCCGGCCCAGGGGGCAAAGATTTTAGAAGGGATTTCTTTTCTGGCACCCTCGCTCCCCTATGTACTTTACCATCACGAGCGCTTTGATGGTCAGGGCTACCCTTTCGGTCTTAGACAGGAAAAAATTCCCATCCAGGGCAGACTATTAGCAGTGGTAGATACATTTGACGCTATGTGCAGTGACAGACCTTATCGTAAAAGAAAAGGAGTGCCCTTAGCATTAAAAGAGATAGAGGATTGTGCCGGAACACAATTTGATCCAGAGATAGCTCAGATATTTTTAAAGGTCTGGGAAGACAAAAAGATTGACCCTGAAAAACTAAAACAGGATAACAGAAAAACCCCTCCGCAGATTCACCTCACCCCTAAACCCCTGCGAGTGGAGTAGAATCCTGAAGAGACGCATGGCCATGCGTCTCTTCCTTCTGTTGCAGCAATTTCTTCTCTTTCTGAGTAGTAATATAATAACTGTATAGACACTTTCGGATGATTCCACTTGTGAAATCAAGAATTTTATTCTAAAAAAAAGTCCCCCCGCATTTGCGGGGGGACTTTTATATATGAAGGAAACGAGGTTAAATAGTTCTATTTTAGCATTATCATCTTCTTCGTCTCAGAATTATCTCCCGCCTTAAACCGATAGAAATAAATCCCTGAGCTTACCTTTTTATCATTATCATCCTTCCCATCCCAGATCGCCTGATAATCTCCAGGTATCATCTCCTCATCCAGCAAAACCCTCACCTTCTGACCAGTGAGATTATAAATCGTGAGGGAGGTGTGTACGGGTCTCCCAACGCCAAACTCCAAACTTCTAACTTGGAATGGTATGGTGGTTGCGGGGTTAAAAGGATTAGGATAATTCTGACTCAAGGATATTTTTTTGGGTAAAGAAGTATTGTCCTCTTTCACGTCTGACCTGCCGATATTTATGTCAACTCCACAGAAATCTTTGAATTTAAGCTCTACCTCAGGTCCTTCAAGACTGCCATACGGTGAAGTGACTATTAGTTCATATTCTCCGGGCAAAAGATTTTCGATTACATATTCACCTTCTGATCCGCTGACCGCTGAAGCCACAATCTTATCATCTGAACTAATGATTTTCAAGGCTGAGACCTCTTCTCGGTCAGAGAATTCATTCAGGTCAGAAAAAGCATAAATAACGGCATCCTGCAGGGGTTTACCGTCCAGCGTAATCTTCCCTCCGATGTTCAGAAACCCTTCCTGAGTTTTCGATAACGTAAAATCGATCTGAGAAGAAGTAGGAGTAACTTCGATTGCGTCTTCCTCCAGGAGAGCTTCCTTAAAATATTCTGATATGTACCCGGTAGCAGTACCTAATACCTTAAAAGGTAAAATCGGAAGGTCTTCCAGAACATATTTACCATCTTCATCCGCAATGGCAGTCAGATCATATTCCGGATTAGGAAAAGTTGAATAAGCAATAATATCGGCAAAGGGAATAGGAAGATCTGTTTCCTGGTCTTTTACCTGCCCAAAGATTTTTCCCTCTCTCTGGTGACCATGCTTGTTCATCCGGAAATCCACTCCAGAGTTAACCGAATCAGCCACCACTTCAATCGACGTACCATACTTTAAAGGTTTGTACCCTCTGGCGAATGCGCTTGCCCTGTAAAACCCGACCTGTAATTTATCAATGAAGTAGTATCCTGAGGAATCGGAAAAAGCTAAAGATTTTTCGCACCCTTCTATATTGTGAACGAAAATCCTCGCGTGAACAATAGGGTCCCCAGTTAAGGAATCGGTCACCCTGCCAGAAATTGATCCAGTCGGCATAGTACTAAGTTCAAAATTAATTCCGGTTAGATTATCACCTGACTTTACCTCCAGGGTTTCAGGATATATTTCCAGAAAGTATCCAAAAGCAAATGCTGAAAGCTCATATCTCCCAGCATAAAGTTTGTCTAACAGATAAACCCCGGAAGAATCAGTGCGAGCGACTAATTTCCGACCGTCCAACTTGTTTGCCATCACAAAAGCTTTGACTAATGGCTCCCCGGTTTTCTTATCCATTACTTTTCCGGAGATTGAAGCATAGCATAAAGGATCACCTACATTAGCGAACGAGGAGATTGACGTCAAAAAAACAAATAAAATTACTGTTAAAAAGATGAACAGTTTTTTCATAAGACCTCCTGGTTAAAATTCAACTTATTAAAATGCAAGCTCTATGCCATATAAGAACAATAAGCTTTTATTGTTGACTTTTTGCACAGATCATAATCATCAATCCAACTTTGACTTAATTGGGGCAAAAAATTAAATCTTTTGACCTTGACTTAATTCAACAGTATATTAAACCTGCTGTGCAAACTATTTCACAAAAATGCAATTCTTAATGATCTTGAGCATACAATTCCGCAGCCTTACTCTTTTTGGAAAATCTGCATTTTCCAGTTGACAAGCAAGTAAACGAGGATATATTATAACATCCTTAAGGGAATCCCAATCCCGGTTACCTGTAAAATTAATACCTCGATAGGAAGAACGTCCTGTCTTTTAAAAGGTGCATTTAAATCTTAGTAGATTTGATGGAATCTAAAGATAAGTGAGGAACGAAATGAGAAGAAAGATTCAGGAGAAAATCGATTTCGAGATCAGGGGTTTGAACGAGATAAATACTTTTCCGATGCTGGATAATATCCATTTCCCGCTGATAGGCCAGGTGGTTCTGGTCACATCCATAAACCGGGAGAAGATCCCTAACGTTGCTCCCAAAAGCTGGATTTCAGTTTTTGCCAGGAAGCCAGCCATCGTGGGGTTCGGGTGTAATGTCAATCATGATACTTCAAAAAACATCCTGTCAACCGGAGAATTCGTGATAAATATCCCCGGGGCTGAGCTGGCAAAGAAAATCTGGAGAGCTTCGGAGTCAAAGGGCCAGGACTCAAAGGAAATCGAGAAGGTTGGCTTGACTCCCCTAAAATCGGTCAAGATAACAACCCCCAGAATCGCAGAATGCAAAGCCCATCTGGAATGTTCTCTGGACTGGACCAAGAAATACGGTGAGGAGATCATAATCTTCGGAAAAGTCCTTTTAGCCTCAATTGACAAGAAAGCTGTTGAGGGAACTTTAGAGGAAAGGTACAAATACCTGAAACTGATGGCTTATTTAGATGAAGGAGCATACGGGATAATCAAGACCGCCCAGAAAATAGATCAGGATAATTCCACGTCTCCATAGCATCTGCTCCTGGTCACCTAGGCGACATTAAATCCGAGATAGTTTATCGTAGGGCAACCCTTCAGGGTTGCTTTTGTTTTGACAGCAAAAAAAATCACAAGGCTGAAGCCTTGCCTGAATAAAAGATGTAGCTGAATGCCTCAAGGTCATGAGATTTTAGCCTTCCAGTTTTTAATGGAAACCTGTCCTGAAGCGGATCCGCAGGAAAGGTTTCCGCTACATAAAACCTCACCCTAATCCTCTCCTAAAAGATCGTAGGCGGAACACTCTGCTCCGCTATTAGAACTTCGAAACCTATTAGGGACAGGACACTGTCCTGTCCCTACATCATAGATAATAATTAATGCAACCTTATCGGTGCTGGAGAAAAACAGAGGATAAAAATGATTAGGGAAATCCAGCCGACTACTTTTCTTTTATTATCCAGAGGAACCGCATCATTCAAAGTCGGCGGATGAGGTATCCTGACGATAAAAGCCAGAACCAGCCAGATAAGCCAGCCCTGCCATAAGAAAATCCCCAAAGGTATCAAACTCAAAACTATAATTCGGGCAATTAACCTTTGCCTTTTACCAAATAGGGCATAAGCGATATGACCACCGTCTAATTGACCAATAGGAAGGAGATTAAGCATAGTTACCAGTAATCCAGCCCAGCCCGCAAAAGCCATAGGGCTTAAAAGTGTGTCATATCCGCTTGGAACCTCTTTCATAACCAACCAGGAGACTAATTTGAAGGCTAAGGAATCTCCCAGCATAAGCCCCTGATTTGGGATTGCCTTTACCACTTGAGACGTTGCCAGCCCCAAAGCCAGAGCTATAACCGAGACCACAAATCCGGCAATAGGACCTGTTGCGCCAACATCTAAAAGCTCTTTTCTATTTTTAAAAGGAGCTTTTGAACGGATTATTGCCCCGAACGTCCCTAACATGTTCAGCCCGGGTATTCCGGGAATGAAATAAGGCAAAGAGACTTTTATTCTGCTTTTTCTGGACATAATATAGTGCCCGAACTCGTGAAACAGCAAAATTAAAAGCAGAGGCACCGCAAAAGTTGCTCCCCGGTAGATAAGAAATGGATTCTTAGAGATGTCCTGATTTTCCATAAAGGCGCCAGTGGCAAAGGTGGTCAAAACCGTAAGAATAAAGAGAACAATATTCACCCAGGGTAACGAAGGCTTAACCACCTTTCCGATTCTGGAAAGCTCCATAATGGTCTGGGTCCCGTTCTGGTCAAACCTTACGGTATATCCTATTTCCGAGAGACGTCTGGTGACGTCATCCTTCCAGTCCTCCATCGGAAACCAGGGAGAACCTAAAATAGTGATATTCTGGCCATCATAATAGACCCCTCTGATCTCAAGGAGAGTCCCCACAGAGTCCCTGATCCTGTCTATCTCCAGCTTTAATTCCTCTTTCTTCATAATTATCTTAAATACAGTTCAAAAGTTTGATTGTTTGTCCGTTTGTAAAAATCAGTAACCCCACCTTGCCCTCAAGGTGGGATTCTGTAAGATGCATTGACCCAGGTTGAGGGCAACCTGGGTCTACCCTTATCGTCTCACTTCTCACTTCTTTCTTCTTACGTCTTACATCTTCTCCGGAGATTTAATTCCCAATATACTCAGACCTGATTTAATCACGGTCTGAACAGCTTTGACTAAAAGCATTCTCGCTTTCGTGGACTCAACATTTTCAGTGATGATTCTTTCCTTCTGATAAAATCGGTTAAATAAGGATGCAAGCTCTATAAGGTAAGAGCAAATCAGAGCTGGGTCATACTCTCTGGCTGAGCTTTTTATCCTTCTCGGGAAATCCTCTAACCTTTTGAGGAGCATATTCTCTTCTTCCATGGAGAAAACTCCGAAGTTCACTCTCTCCTCAATTGGTTGATTGTATTTACGAATCAGACTGCACAGCCGGGCGTGGGTATATTGAACATAAGGTCCCGTTTCCCCTTCAAAATTAAGAACCTTATCCCAGTCAAAATCGATATCCTTATTCCTCCGGGTGAAAAGATTGGCAAATATGACTGCACCTATACCCACGTCAAATGCGACTTTTTCTTTATTCTCCAAATCAGGGTTCTTCTCCTTTATTATTTTCAGAGCTAAGTCGATCGATTTGTTGAGCACATCCTCCAGTAGCACTATGTTCCCCTTGCGTGTAGACATCATCTTCTGTTTGAATTTCACCCACCCGAAATCGACATGCACCAAGTTATTTGCCCAGGGATAGCACATAAGCTCTAAAACCTTGAAGAGCTGCTGAAAATAAAGTTTCTGAGCGCTACCTACAATATAAAGCGCCTTGTGAAAATGATAAGTTTCATACCTGTAAATTGCCGCACAGATATCCCGCGTGGCATACAGACTTGCCTCATCTTTTTTTCTGATAAGACAGGGAGGCATCCCATATTTTTCTAAATTGACAATCAGGGCATCCTGGCTCATCTCAGTCAGTCCCATCTTGTTCATTTTGTCGATCGTCTTTTCGATAAACTGATTATAAAAACTCTCGCCCGCATAGGAATCAAAGGAGATATCCAGCATCTTGTAAATTCGATTGAATTCTTCTAAGCTGTAGTTTTTGAATTTTTCCCAGAGCCCTAAAGCCTCCTTATCCCCATCCTCTAATCTCTTGAACCATCTTCTGGCTTCTTCCTCTAATTCCGGTTTGCCTTCTGCTTCCCGGTGAAACCTCACATACAAGTCATAAAGTGTTGCTATGGGATCAGAGAAAAGCTCTTTTTCCTCACCCCACATTTTATAGGCGGCTATTACCTTGCCGAATTGAGTTCCCCAGTCTCCCAGGTGATTTATCCTTATAGCCTCATATCCCAATTCCCTGAAGATATTGTACAGAGCATTCCCGATCACAGTTGACCTGAGATGCCCGATCCCGAAGGGTTTGGCTATATTCGGATGAGAGTAGTCCATCACTATGGTCTTCCCTTTTCCCTGAGTATCTGAGCCATAATCCAAATCTTTTTCAAATATTTCCTGTAGCACATACTCTGCGAATTTCTCACGGTTTACTTTGAAATTGATATAAGGTCCAATCGGATAAATCTGCTCAATCAGCTCTTTAGGCTTAAGCTCTGAGGAGAGTATAGAAGCAATTTCTTGAGGAGGTTTCTTTAGTTCTTTACTCAAAATATGACAGGGAAAAGCATAGTCTCCGAACTTCTCCTCTGGTGGCACTTCGATAAGAGCTTCAATTTTCTCTGAAGACAATGATATCTTGTCTTTTAATATTTTCACTATTTCTTCTACAAATTTATTCATATTTTTCTTTTTAGCTAAAAGCTACTTGCTACCTGCTCCTTTCCCTTAGCCACTCACTTCTTATCCCTCTCTACTCATACTTAAGGTCCGACGGAACTTTTTGAGCCAAAACTTCCGGGATAAAAGGTCTTACTTTTCCCAACTCCCGGTCCTCCTTGCTGGAGAAAAAGTAAAAATAAAGAATGCTGGAGATAATGTAAAGTCCCGTAGCGATCAATAACGGCAAAACGTATCCGGAAGACTGGATAAGCTTCCCGCCAAAGCTTGCGCTTATTCCCCAGGACAGAGTCCAGGCTAAAGCAGTTAGACTGTTAGTCAACGGTTGTTCTTTCTCGTTTACCTTCTCCATAGAGAAATTAGTGGAGATCGGCTGGCTCATATTCATCAAAGCACCTCTTAAAAGAAATGCTATAACAGCCAGAGGCAGAAGATAACTGAAAGCCAGGCAGAGCATAAAAGGAATGGAAGCCAATTGAGTATAGACGATGCTTTTGATCATCCCTACCTTTTTGGACAGCACCGGACCTAATATAATTCCTGCCAGCATGAAAACCTGCAAAAGCGCATAATAGATACCAATGTCCTTAGCAGGCAGACCAAACCTGTCCCTGAAATAAAGGTTTAAAAAGGGGATGATCAGTCCTGCACCCAGGCCTAAAATGAAAAACGGAATGCAAAGCCTCAGGAGCAATCCACCTCTTTCTTTCAAAAACTTGAAATCCCAGACCAGACTTTCTTCATTTTTGTTCCGAGTCCCCTCGTGCCGTATCAGATAAAAAGGAATTAGACCAACCAAGCCGAAAAGAATTGCTACATAAAGTGAACCCCGGTAAGCCCAGACCTGATCTCCAAGTAAGCTGTTAAGCAGGCTCACCAGATATCCTCCCCCTAAACTCCCCACAATTCCGGCAAAGATCATTATCCCGAAATTCATACTGAAAAGATAGGTTCTTTCCTGCGGGGTGCTGTTTTTCATAAAGAACGGAGCAGCCGCCACCCGGTAAGAAGCCACACTCATCCCTAAGAAAAAACTGACTAAAAGTAATCCTTTAAGTCCTAAGATGCTTGCCTGAAGAAAATACAATCCCGCAGCCAAAAGGGTAGCGAAAATAAGTACTTTTTTGATCTGGATTTTCTGCAAAACATATGCAACTGGCAGTGTAATTACAACAGCACCCCAGGCATTCATCGATAAAATCTGGCCAATAGCGCTTTCTCCAAAAGAAAGCTCTTTCAGATAAAGATTAAGCAGAAGCTGAAACCCCGCAAACGCCAGCCCGATAAAAAAAGCACCGAGTAAGAACAGGCGGGCATTCTTAGAGAATAGCTTTAAGTGATGGATGTAATTGCTTATGCCATCTTGAATTGTATTGGTCATTTCGTTGATATTGGTTTCTGAATATAATTGTAAAATAAAACGTGAGACGTAACGTCGAGCTTGTCTCCGACGTTATCTTTCTCCCGTCCCGCAGAAATGCGGGACGCTACGTTTTTATTCGATATCCGTCATTCGTCATTGACTTTTGTATTCATATATCCCTGAAAACACTTCATCTGTCGGTCCAATCACGTAGATATGATTATTTTTCTCATCCCAGTTCACCTTCAAACAGCCGGCTGGGAAATAGGCTAATACCTCCCTGTCGGTTTTGTTATTCAGAACGCAGGCAACTAAACCTGCGGAAGCACCGGTTCCAGATGCCATGGTCTCCCCTGCTGACCTTTCCCAGACCCGGAGCTGAATCTTTTTGCGATTGAGAACCTTGACAAACTCAACATTAGTCTTCTCAGGAAAGATCGGATGCTTTTCCACCATTGCACCTAACTTCTGCCAGCCTTCTTCAAATCTATCTACGAGGATAAGAGTATGTGGGTTTCCCATTGAGACGCTCATAATTTTGATCGTCCGACCATCGACCTTTATCTCCTCGTTAATGCAGAATTTGCCCTTCCCATTCACTGGAATCTTTTTTCTTTCCAGGATGGGTTCACCCATATCGACTTTTATTATAAACTCACCAGTCCTTTTTAGAACCTCCGCTTCTATTATCCTATCCTTCGTCTCTATCTCGATTTTTCTTTTCCTGCATAGACCATGTTCACACACATATCGGGCAAAACACCTTACACCGTTCCCGCACATCTGGGCTGGGGTTCCGTCCGGATTGTAAAACTCCATCCTGAAAGGGGCTCTTCTTCCCTTGCGAATGATGATCAGCCCGTCTCCTCCAACTCCGAAATGACGGTCAGTTATTTTTCTGGATAAGTCTCTCAGATTTAAACCCGCCAGATTCTGTTTAAAGGAGTCGATATAGATATAATCATTCCCTAAAGCCTGGAGCTTGGTGAATTTTATTTTCATATCACCTTCTTTTTCTTACAAGTTCTATAGAATTTTGCAGAACGCCTTTGAATTCTTTTTCTGAAAGACCTGCACCCAGACCCACCTTCCTCAGGATGTCTTTGGTGAAAAGGTCAGAAGGAGAATGCGCATCCGTATTGATGACTAATTTCGCCCCGATTTTTCGAGCAAGCTTAGTCACATAGCCGTTGGTCAATGAATGCCCTCTACGGGCTGAAAGCTCAAGATATATTCCTCTTCTTTTTGCTAATTTGACTTCCTTTTCACTTATCAGACCCGGATGAGCTAAAATATCTATATCGCTTTCCAGTCCTGCCAAATTAGTTCCGGAGATAACCGGCTCAACTGGAGATTCTCCGTGGACTACTATAATCTTTGCTCCTAATTTGCGAGCCAACTCTGCCAGCTCTGGTATCTGCTGAGGAGGAACGTGGGTGATTTCGACACCAGGCAAGACTTTTATCCTCATATATTTATTCAGGTCTTTTGAAACCTTTATAAGTTGAGCCAGAACAAGAGCCAGATTACCAGAATCCACGTGATCAGTAATCGCAACAGCTTTATAACCGGCAACGTAAGCCCGACGAACTAACTCCGCTGGCAGGAGTGCTCCATCGCTTAAGACCGAATGAGTATGTAAGTCTATCACTTTGACTCCCTTTTTTGATTCAAGTTTATAATCTAATTTAATTTTGAAATTATGCAAATGTTTTTTAGTGAAAAGGGGCCGTCCGCCTGAGGTGGACTGCCCCTACAATAATTTACCCTCTTCTTCGCAAGGAGAGGGGAGGGAGAGGTTTGATCTTTTATCCGTTATACGTCATTTATTTTCCATATACCTTCTTTTTCTCCTACTCTTCCTCATTCTTTAGCGATCATAAA
>Ga0315277_10004114_pt1 | contig 19510 bp, 10 predicted proteins | sample YL17G05_15_MG_FD_203695 | JGI IMG/M metagenome (GOLD analysis project Ga0315277, IMG submission 203695) | Sediment microbial communities from Yellowstone Lake, YNP, Wyoming, USA - YL17G05_15 | ecosystem: Environmental > Aquatic > Freshwater > Lake > Sediment | place: USA: Wyoming | collected... | reverse complement strand
CCAGCTCAGGGGCCTGGAATGGGAATATCGAGACTTACGGCGTAATAAAAGACGATGCCTGGACAGTGCGGATAAATCTTCCCCTGGCGGAGATTGCCCAGGCCCTGGGTGAACTGGAAATCCCTGTAACCTGGCGGGTCCTTATCGGCCGTGTCCGCCAGGATCGGATCGGAGTCCCGGCTGAGATAAGCTCCCTGCCGGTTATCGGGAACCCATATTTTATTGCCCCGGCAAGGTACAGAGATCTCCGGCTTACCGATCTCGATCCCGCCGGGATCATCCCTCCAGAGCCTGGCTACCGGAAATCCGGAGAGGGAGGTCTGGCTGTCGAGCTGGCGGGTCTTGACACGCATGCCTTATCTCGTCTGCAAAGGAGTTATTACGATCTCAGCTCGATGCTGGAGAACAGTATCCGGGAAAGGATAAGGTCCCTGGCCCTGGAAGAAAACCGGGAATGGGAGAGTGTGCATACCCTTGTCGATTGGGAGAGGTTCCGCGATAAGCGGATCAAGGCTTTGAAAGCCTCTTTAGGCGATTTCCCGGAAAAGGGAGTTCCCCTCCTTTACCAGGTGACCGGGACTTACCAGGGTGACGGCTACCAGGTGCGGAACATTGTCTACCAGAGCCGCCCCGGCCTTTTTGTCGCCGCCAACCTCTACCTTCCACTCGATCCTCCGGCCAAAATGCCCGGCATTATAATCATCCCCAGCCATCACTACCCCAAGACCCAGGGCGAGCTGAAAGACTGCGGGATGATCTGGGCCCGCACCGGCTGTGCGGTTCTAGTCATGGATCGTCTGGGCTGCGGCGAGCGCATCGAAACCATTCCCTGGTACCGCCAGGCTTATCAGTCTGAATACCTGATCGAGATGCAGCTCGGTCTGATCGGCCAGAACCGCCAGGGCTGGATGGCCTGGGATGCTGTCCGGGCTGTAGATCTGTTTTATGAACTGGGCAATATAGACCCGGAAAGGATAATCCTTATCGGTTCCGTGGCCGGCGGCGGAGTCGCCGCAGCCATAGCCGGCATCCTGGATGAGCGCCTGGATGCGGTAATCCCCTTCAATTTCGGCCGCGTTTTCTGGGATGGCTGGGCGATAAAGGGAAGTTTGAGCAATAAAATCACTCCCTGGTTTATTTACAATGCCGCAGCGCCGAAAAAATTCATTTACGCCCATGAATTCTCCTGGGAGGGCGAGGAAGGCCCGGAATATCCCTCGGTGTGGGTGCCTGCCTGGCCGCGGTATAAGAAAGTGTACGGCCTTTACACTGCCATGGATAACCTGGCCGCGACCCAGGGCACGGGCTTATTGCGAGTCCAGGAAACTGCCGGGGACTGCTGGAGTATCGGGCCTGTCCAGCGCCAGCCGATATATCATGTTCTCCGGAAATGGTTCGGCATCCCTCTGCCCTCCAGGAAAGACCAGGAGATTAAAATCGACTCGGAGTTGAGTTTTGCCAGGCTCAGGCCTGATTATGCAGCATTGAAGCTCGAGGAATCGATGCGGCGCATGCCTGATTCCATTCTACTCAGCATTACCCCGGAAGCTTCGGCCCGGCTTAACCGGAAAGCTCTCCACCGGATTGCCTTGGAAGAGGGCCGGGTCCTGCTCCAAAAGGCCCGCGAAAAACGCTCTGATCTTGACTTTTCCGCAGGCAGCGAGGACCTGACAGCCGGCCTCAGCAGCGTACTGGGCGATATCGAGCCGGATAAAAACGCGGCGGAAGCCGAATCTCTGTGGTCTGAAAAATTGTCCTCTGCGACAGCAGAGGCCTTTATCTTACGCCCTGAACCCGGTATTCTGATACCGCTATTTCTGTTGAAACCCGCGGCTGAGAATGAAAATTCTTTTCCCCTGGTTATCGCCTTGTCAGAAGGAGGGAAAGACAGTTTCCTTAAGGACAGGAGCAAAGAGATCGAGCGGTTGCTTTTAAGCGGGATTGCAGTCTGCATTCCCGAGGTGCGCGGGACAGGTGAAACCGCTCCAGGACAGTACAACCGGAACGAGTATCCCGCAACCCGGATAGTCGAGCTGGGAAACACGCTTCTCGGCCTGCGTCTCAAGGATCTACGCACGGTCCTGGCCTGGGCGGGAAAGCGCAAAGATATTGACTGTCAGAGAATGGCCCTGTGGGGCGATTCTTTTGCCCCGGTCAATCCCGAAAATCTGTGGGTCGATGAGCTGATGGGATGGCCGGTCTCGCCGCAGATCCAGTATTTAGCAAGCCCGCTCGGCGCTCACCTGGCGCTCTTTGCCGCCCTTTACCACAAGGAGATAAAAGCCGTTGCCGCGCGGGGAGGCCTGGTCGGCTATTTGTCCATTCTTGAACACAATTTTTCCTATGTCCCGCCGGACATGGCCGTGCCTGAAATTCTGAGAGTTGGCGATATAAGCGATATCTGCGCTCATATCGCTCCGCGGCCTGTCTTGCTCGAAGGCACAGTGGATGGGAGAAATTGCCTGGTCGACAGCGTGAAATTAAACCAGGAGATTAATCTGGCAGCCGGGGAGTATAAAAACGCAGGCTTTCCCCTGAACCTGATACTGAGAAAGGATACTGCCCGGCCGGACATGATTTCATGGCTTATCAGCCAGTTAAGGAAAACAGAATAGTACAGTTAATTTGATATTGCCTGAAAGGTCAGTTTAATTAAATTTGACCGTTAATAGCAGTTGTAAATTTTATTTTTCGCGCTTCAGAATGCCTTAAGTTTTATAATCTTTCTGCATACGAGAAATTAAATCAGCAGGCTGGGAGAGAACCATTATGTCCAATCCGCCTTGTGTTATCGGAGTAGATTTCGGCACTGACTCTGTCCGCGTGGTCATTGTAAATGCCGAAGACGGTGGGGAGGTCGCCTCCGCAGTGCATGATTTTGTGCTCTGGGGCCAGGGTGCATATTGTGACCCAGCGAAAAACCGCTTCCGCCAGCACCCTCAGGATCATATCCAGGGCCTGGAATCCGCTGTACGTGAGGCCTTGCGCAAAGCCCCCCGCGGGACAGCGTCTATGGTCAAAGGAATCTCTGTCGATACCACCGGTTCCACTCCCGGCCCGCTTGACCGGGATGGTGTTCCCCTGGGCCTCTGTGAAGAGTTCAAGGATAACCCCAACGCCCAATTCATCCTCTGGAAAGACCATACCGCGGTCGAAGAAGCCGCGGAGATAAACCATGCCGCCAGGACATGGGGCGGCACGGATTTTACTAAGTATGAGGGCGGGGTGTATTCCTCGGAGTGGTTCTGGTCCAAGATTCTCCATGTCCTGCGGGAAGATGAAAAAGTGCGCCGGGCTGCTTTTTCCTGGGCCGAGAACTGCGACTGGGTTCCAGGGCTTCTCTGTGGGAACACCGATCCCCTGCGTATGAAGCGAAGCCGCTGCGCCGCGGGACATAAGGCCATGTGGCACGAGTCGTTCGGAGGGCTGCCTGCGGAAGAGTTTCTGGTCAGGATAGATCCTCTGCTCCGAGGCCTTCGCGAGAAGCTTTACCGGGAGACTTACACTGCGGATACCGTAGTAGGCGGCCTTTCCGCTGAATGGGCGGCCAGGCTTGGCCTTCCTGAGGGAATCCCGGTCGGCGTGGGAGCGTTCGATGCCCACATGGGCGCTGTCGGGGCTGGAATCGAGCCTTATGTGATGACCAAGGTTATCGGCACCTCTACCTGTGATATCCTGGTAGCTCCCCTGGAAGAGATGAAAGATAAGCTGGTGCAGGGTATCTGCGGACAGGTGGATGGCTCGGTGATTCCCGGCATGCTTGGCATGGAAGCCGGCCAGTCGGCTTACGGCGATGTTTATGCCTGGTTCAGGGATCTTCTCTGCTGGCCGGTCGAAAATATCCTTTCCAGGCTGGAAAGCATTCCGGTTCAGGAAAGAGAAAAGCTTTGCCTGGAGGTCAGGGGCAGGATTTACGGTGAACTGGCCCGCCAGGCGGATGAACTCGATGAAGATACGGCGGTCGTGGCCCTGGACTGGCTCAATGGCAGAAGAACTCCGTATGCCGATCAGTTTCTCAAAGGTGCTGTCGCCGGGTTGAACCTGGCCAGCACTGCTCCGAGAATTTTTAAAGCACTGGTCGAGGCTACCGCGTTCGGCGCAAGAAAGATAGTCGAGAGGTTCGAAGAGGAGGGTGTGCCTATCCGCGAGGTTATCGCTCTAGGGGGTGTGGCCAGGAAATCGCCTTTCGCCATGCAGGTCCTCGCTGATATCCTGGACCGGGAGATAAAAATTTCCGCCTCCGAGCAGGCTTGCGCTCTCGGTGCGGCCATGTTCGCCGCTGTCGTGGGCGGCTTTTACGGCACGGTGAGCCAGGCGCAGAAAAAAATGAACAGCGGCTTCGAGAAAGTTTATCACCCGCGTCACGCCCGGGCGGAAAAATACAGAAAACTTTACAAAAAATACTGCCGCCTGGGAGAATTCGCCCAGGCTGAGGCTGATCAGGAAAGAAAAAGGATTTGAAGATTTATTGATTTTTTTTCTAAGGACTGGGGAAGATACAAAATACTGGAAGAATATCGTAACTATTATAAAATCAACGTATTGTAGGGGCGAGGCATGCCTCGCCCGCCTAATTGGATATGATTAAGAGCAATACCCGAAGGAGGGGGAAATGAATAATGTTCCCGAGGTTAAACTGGGCATCGTGGCGGTGAGCCGCAACTGTTTTCCGAAAGAACTCTCGATAGAAAGGAAAAAGAGGGTGCTAGCGGAACTGGCCAATCGAGGCGTGGTCGTATCCGGGTGCGACACCGTGGTAGAAAACGAGCTCGATGTGCTTGCTGCCCTGAAAGAGATCCGGGACAAAGGGATAAACGCACTGGTCATTTTCCTTGGAAATTTCGGGCCGGAGGGGCCGATTTCACTCCTGGCCCGGAAGTTCGACGGGCCGGTGATGCTCTGCGCCGCTGCCGAGGAGACGAAGGATGATCTCATCCAGGGCCGCGGCGATGCTTTCTGCGGCATGCTCAATGCCTCTTACAACTGCGCTCTGAGGAACCTCAACCCTTATATCCCGGAATACCCGGTTGGGATTGCCCCGGAGATTGCCGAAAAGATAAAGGATTTCATGCCGGCAGCCCGGGTGGTAATCGGGGTGAAAAAATTGAAAATATTCACTTTCGGCCCGCGACCCCAGGATTTCCTGGCCTGCAACGCCCCGATAAAGCCTCTCTATGACCTGGGGGTCGAGGTGATGGAAAATAGCGAGCTTGACCTCTATGATCTTTTCCTCGAGGCGGAGAATCACCCGGATGTGGATAGGGTGGCCCGGGATATGGCCCATGAGCTCGGAAAGAACAATCCCTATCCGGACCTTTTGAAAAAAATGGCCCGATTGGAATGCGCGCTGGTTGATTTTTTCGAAAAAAACCGCGGCGCTTCACTGTACGGAGTATTTGCCAACAAGTGCTGGCCGGTTTTCGAAAAGTATTTCGGCTTCGTGCCCTGCTATGTCAATTCCAGGCTTGCCGCCCGTGGGATGCCGGTCGCCTGCGAGGTGGATATCTACGGGGCGCTGAGCGAATATATGGCCTGCGCCGCCACGGACTTTCCAGCCACCCTTCTCGATATCAACAACACTGTCCCCTATGATATGCTCGAAGAAGCCGCTAAAAAGATCAAAGACTACCGCTCGAGCGACTTTTTCATGGGCTTCCACTGTGGCAATACCGCATCCTGCGCCATGAAAACCTTTGCCCTTAAATACCAGTTGATCATGCATCGTCTGATGGAGCCGGAAAAGGAGCCGGATATAACCAGGGGAACTATCGAGGGCCAGTTGCGGCCCGGGGATGTCACTATTTTCAGGCTCCAGGCAACTGCTGACTGCGAACTCCGCTCCTATGCAGCAGAGGGCGAAATACTGGATATCGATCCCGCCTCTTTCGGGGGTATCGGGGTTATAGCGGTCAGGGAAATGGCCCGGTTCTACCGCCACGTGCTTATCGGCAGGCAGTTCCCGCACCACACTGCTGTAGCTTTCCGGCACGCGGGCAAGGTCCTTTTTGACGCCGTTAAAATTCTCGGAGTTGAAGAAGTTTCTTTCAATCTGCCCGCGGGAGTCTATTATCCGGGAGAAAATCCTTACGGTTAAAGCTGCAGGGACGAACCTATGTGTTCGCCCAATAGAAAACACCAGAGGGACATAATTTCTTTTTACCGGAAAGCAAAAATCCTTGTAATGACGAAAGAGGTTTTGTAAAATTCATTTTAAGCATTATTTTTCTGTTTGGGTTTAAGGGTGAGACATGCCTCGCCTGCACGATTTTTCCATAACAGACATTCTGGATGTTGTCAGGGGTAAGTAATGGTTGCTTTAGATGAAATCAGGGATTATAGTCGGCGTATTGCGAAGGAGTTTAAGCCCAGTCGTATTGTGCTTTTTGGGTCTTATGCCTCCGGAAACCCTACAGTCGATTCCGATGTCGACCTTATGGTTATTTTAGATCATAGGGGTAGAGCAGTTGATAAGGCTGTAGAGATGCGACTTAAAGTCAAAGTGGCTTTTCCGCTTGACCTGCTGGTGTGGACTCCGGAGAAAGTACGGGAACGGATAGAGATGGAAGATCCGTTCATGAAAGAAATCATAGAGAAAGGTCTGGTGCTTTATGAAGCCGATGACCGCTGAATGGGTTGCCAAAGCAGAAGGAGATTTTTACACACTGGAACGCGAATCAAGGGCACGGAAAAAACCTAATTATGATGGGATCTGCTTTCACGCCCAACAGTGCGCCGAGAAATATATCAAAGCGCGTCTCAGTGAAGCAGGTATTGCATTTACTAGAGTGCATGATCTCATGGCGCTTTTGGAGCAAGTGCTACCGGTTGAATCTTCATGGGAAAATTACCGGGCGGATCTGGCTTTCCTTACTCATTTTGGGGTTGCATTCCGTTATCCCGGTGAGTTTGCAGATAAAGAATTGGCTAAGGAAGCACTAAAGCGCTGCCAGGCATTCCGTAAAGCAGCGAGATCGACGCTTATGCTTGAGACGTGTGAAAGTAGTCAATGAGGCCATTTCATGACCTTTCCTTCCTATGAATCACAATCTCAAAGTCCTTTGTTGCAATCAATTACTAAGATATTTCATATTCTACCTTGCTCCCTGGCTTAACCGGAGGATAAAATGAAAGTTCTCCAGGCCGGTCCATTAATAATGTCATTGGTAATTGTCCTTATTTTTTCCCTGACTGACTGCGGCGGGCCTGAAAAACCTAAACCCGCTGTCAAGCCTGCGCCCCAGGCAGCTAAATGGGAGGTTCTCGGGCCGGGCGGAGGAGGGTCGACCTATATACCCACTTTTAACCCGTCAAATCCTGAGAAAGTACTTATCAGATGCGATATGACCGGAACTTATGTCTCTGCGGATGGCGGGAATTCGTGGGAAATGTTCAATTTTCCCGGCGGCTCGGACTGCATCGCTTTCGATCCCTCGGACACAGCCACAATTTATGTCGGCAGTTCCGGGCTTTACCGCTCGAACGACGGCGGTAAAAGCTGGAAGCTCCTTTTTCCCGACCCCGCAGCGGGAGTCGAAAGCGAGTACCTTGGCGACCATGCGGATTTCTCTTTTAAAGCCCGGGATAATTTCCCCAAGGAGAGGAACTCCTCGGTAACTGCTGTCTGTGTCGACCCGTCGAACTCTGATCAAATATTTATCGGTATCAACCATAGGCTATTCTGTTCAGAAGATTATGGCAAAAAATGGGTCATGATCGGGGAATTGGACGGCTCGATAATTAATATCTACGCCCCAGGCCGCGAGGCTCAGGAAATGACCGTGTTCACCGGAAAAAGCATTTACCGGGCCGATAAAAAGACCAAAAAACTCGTGCCGCAGACTTTACCCCCGGAGATGGCTCCGCTTCTTTCCGTGGCCTGCGGCACCGACTCCGCTCTTAAAAGTTTCCGTGTCTATGCGCTTTCCAGGATTAAGTGGGATGGAAAAAAGCGTGTCGGGGGAGTTTTTATATCCGAGAATGGCGGGGTGGCCTGGCAGCAGGTTACCGGAAAACTCGCCGGGGGCTTGAAAGTAAGGGATGAATCAGGAGGGCTTTCTTTCAGCTATATCGCCTGCGCTGCTAAGGACAGCCGTACCGCTTACCTGGTCTGTAGCCGTTTCGATGCTCTGAATGAGAGGGGAGAGATCGGTCTCTGGTACGGTGTGTTCAAGACCGGGGATGCAGGTAATAACTGGAAGTGGGTTTATAAGGCCGGCGGCGGTTCCGCGGATTACACTGTCCGGGATGGCTGGACTGCCGGTAATGAGCGCGATTCCTGGGTCAGGGAGGCTTTCGGCGGTGAGTATATCAGTGCCATCAATGTCGGCGTGTTCCCCGGAGATGGAGATATAGCGATCTTTACCGACTGGTACCGGGCGATGAAAACAGTCGACGGCGGAGCGAACTGGGAGGAAATTTACAGCGAGCGCCTGCCGGACAGCTCGGTAAGAAGCCGCGGCCTCGATGTGACCACAAGCTATGGTGTCCATTTCGATCCTTTCAATAAAGACCATATCGCCATAAGCTATACCGATATCGGCTTTTTCCATTCCTATAACCGCGGCAGGAGCTGGACCAGGTCTGTCAATGGTGTACCGCCTGCCTGGGACAATACCTGCTACTGGATGGTTTTCGATCCTGGTGTAAAGGACAAGCTCTGGTCGGCCTGGTCCTCGTGGCACGATATCCCCCGCCTGAAAATGGTCAGGAATGAATCCTGGAAAAAATACGCCGTGGGCGGAGTGTGTGTCTCGACTGACGGCGGAGCCACCTGGAAGGTGTCCTCGGACGGCTTGCCGGAAAATTCCCCCACAACCTGCATCGTGCTTGATCCCGGCTCGCCCCAGGGTAGCCGCACGCTCTATATATCCGTTTTCGGCCAGGGAGTGTTTAGGTCAGTAGATGACGGTAAGTCGTGGAAAAAGAAAAATGCCGGCCTGGGGGAAAATCTCTCCGCCTGGGAGCTGACCCTCTCGCCGAACGGGTCTCTGTACCTGGTAATCACCCAGACTACAAAATTCGAGAACGGCAGGATTCTGCCTGAGCTTGCCTATGGCGAAATCTACCGCTCTGGCAACCAGGCGGAAACATGGGAGAAGCTATCCCTGCCCTCCGGGATCAAGTTCCCCAATTCGCTCTGTGTGGACCCGGCTGACCCCTTGCGCCTTTATGTTGCCTGCTGGGCCACTCTGGAAAAAGGTGATATTTTCTATGGCCGGGTAGCCGACTCGATTGCCAGAGCGAGAATCGAGGCTGATGGCGGAGTGTTTGTCTCCGAAGACGGCGGGGGGAGCTGGAAATCCATTTTCGATAAAAAAGCCTATGTTTACTCAGTCGCAGTCGATTCTGGCAAGCCCGGCAGACTGTATCTGAATACTTTCACCAATGCCGCTTACCTGAGCGACGATTACGGCAAGACCTGGAAAAAACTTCAAGGTTATGATTTTGAATGGGGACATCGGGCGATTATCGACCGTAATGACCCGGAAATGATCTATCTCACGACTTTCGGCGGCAGCGTGTTCCACGGCCGGCCGGTGGCCGAGGAGTGAAAAAATCGAACAGACGGATTCGGTGGGCGGCCTTGCGGTCCTCAGGGTCAAAAGATATGATCTGATATTGTCATAAATTGCAAGAATAAAATGTAGGGGCGAGGCACGCCTCGCCCGCAATATTCTTGGAATAAAAACAGTGAAAGCAAGGTGGGAAAAATGTCTTTGCCAAAATTTTTTTTAATGCTGATATTCTCGTTTTTTTTCGCTTTTTGGGGGATAACCACAACACTGGCACAAGGCGAGAAAAATCAACCCGTCTATCTCGATCCGGGCCAGAAGATCGAGAAGCGGGTCGAGGATTTGTTAAGCCGGATGACCCTGGCGGAAAAAGTCGGCCAGATGAACATGCCCTGTGTCTATGTCGATGAGTTAGGGACAGATATACAGGCCAAATTCGAGGGCTGCCGTAAATTTGCCGAGGGAACATTTGTCGATGGCCTGGGTCCCGGAGGCGGCTTTTTCACCCTGGCCAACACGATCCTGCACAAGGGTCCCAGCCAGCAGGCCGAATTTTTCAACGAGCTGCAGAAAATAGCTCTCGAAAAGACTCGCCTTAAAATACCTCTCTTGGAGATCGAGGAGGGCACTCACGGTCTTATGTGCTCTGGAGGAACGGTCTTCCCGGAAGGGCTGGCCCTGGGCAGTACCTGGGACATGGGCCTTATCCGTGAGATTTACTCCGTGGCAGCCGAGGAAGCCCGTGCAGCGGGCATCCACGAGCTGTGCACCCTGGTTGTCGAGCCTAACCGCGACCCACGTCTGGGCAGGAACGAGGAGGGGTACAGCGAGGATCCTTATCTCTTGTCGCGTATTGCGGAGGCCATAGTCAAGGGAGCACAGGGCGGGGACATATCCGCTCCGGACAAGGTGGTAGCAACGCTTTGCCATTATCCCGGCCAGAGCCAGCCTGTGGGCGGCCTCGAGCAGGGGGCCATGGAAATCTCGGAAAGGTGCTTGAGAGAGGTTTTCCTTCCTTCCTGGGAAGCAGGGATAAAAAAATGCGGCGCGCTGGGGGTCATGGCTACCTATCCGGAGATTGACGGGGTGCCGGCGCATGGCTCGGAAAAACTGCTCACCGGAATACTGCGCGGGGAATTCGGTTTCGAAGGCCTGGTCTTGAGCGAGGGGGACGGGTTTAAGACCCTGGTGGACAGGCGTCTGGCCCGGACCCAGAAAGAAGCGGGAGCACTGGCCCTTAGAGCCGGTGTGGATGTGGGAATAACTTTCGAGCCGGCTTACATGAAACCGCTCGCAGAAAATGTCGCCGAGGGAAAAGTGTCGGTTGCGGATATCGACCGGTCTGTCCGCCGGATCCTTAGAGTTAAGTTCCTCCTGGGACTCTTTGAAAATCCGTATGTCGATCCTGGCCGGGCGGCCCGTGTAATCAATGACAGTGAACACCAGGAGATCGCTCTCCGCGCAGCCAAAGATGGAATAGTCCTCTTGAAAAACGAGAATGGGCTCCTGCCCTTAGATAAAAACTTGAAAAAAATTGCGGTGATCGGCCCGAACGCAAACCACAAACGGAACCAACTCGGGGATTATATCGCGGATGTCATAATCCAGGACATAGTCACAGTACTCGAAGGGATTAAGAGTGCCGTATCCCCGGCCACAGAAGTGGTGTATATCAAGGGATGTGATGTTATCGGGAATGAGACCGGGGAAATTGAAAAAGCCTGCCAGGCTGCCAGGAACGCAGAGGCCGCTGTGGTCGTAGTAGGCGAGAACGAGAGGATGGCCCCTGATAACCAGGGTACAGACGGCGAGCACAAGGATGTGGCGAGCCTCGATCTTACCGGCCGCCAGGAAGAGCTGGTCCGGGCGGTATATGAAACCGGAACACCCACTATAGTGGTGCTGATCAACGGAAGACCCCTCTCGATCCGCTGGATCGCGGAGCATGTGCCGGCGATAATCGAAGCCTGGATCCCGGGAGAACAGGGCGGCAAGGCAGTCGCCGGGGTGCTTTTCGGGGATTGCAATCCGAGCGGGCGCCTGTCTATTACAATCCCGCGCCATGTGGGACAACTGCCTGCCTATTATAATTATAAACCGTCTAAATTGCTGGCGATAAGGAGGGGGTATGTGGACCTGAGCGCGGAGCCGCTCTATGAGTTCGGCTATGGACTGAGCTATACGGAATTCGAGTACGGTAACCTGCAGATTTCCCCGCGGGAAACAGGTACGCAAGGTGAAATCACGATCAGCCTGGAGGTCAAAAATAGCGGCCAGCGTCAGGGTGAGGAGGTAGTCCAGCTTTACCTGGCGGATTTGATCAGCACGGTGACGAGACCGGTCAAGGAGCTCAAGGGATTCGAAAAAATATCCTTGGAACCCGGAGAAAAAAAGACAGTCATGTTCACTTTAACTCCTGAACATCTGTCCATGATCAACCGGAATTTGGAGCGTGTTGTCGAACCCGGAGCTTTCGAGGTCCAGATCGGCAGCTCATCGAAAGATATACGCTTGAAAGGAAGTTTTACGATAAGGGATTAAATTGTCGCCCCAGTTTTTCCGGTAAGGACGTACTACAAGGAGTGTTAAATAGTTTATTCTTATATTGTTGTGCACATGTTTCAGCCTTGAATATTTACCAAAGTTGAAGAAGCCTGAATGATTGACCAAAAATCAGATTCTATAATTGTTAAACCAGAGGCTGTAAAAAGCCCTGAAGCCTTGAGATTCTCTTTTTGGAGCGTGTAGAAGATAAATAATTTCCATTGACGTTTTGTTAGATGTACAATAGCAGGCATGCCTTCGCGCGGGCATCCCCGCGCGAGGCGACCGCTGGCGAAGCGGAGTAAAAGACTAGATTGCCAGGATTAACCTTTGGTTCTTTCAGTTATGAAAGAAATGGTTTTGCTTCTTTTGCCAGCAAAAGAAGTTTAAAATTCATTTTTACGGATAGATGCAAACGATTTTATGCCATGAGTAGTAATCTGTTGATAATCACCGAAAAGATAAGGTTTCTTTCGCTTGAATATTAAATTTTTTTATGATCCCTAAGAAAGAGAGGAAAAGTGGCTCAGAATTCAGGAAATTCCGAAGTTAAGCTCCGCCGGGTACTCTCCTTGAGCGATCTCGTTATCTACGGCCTGATCATCATCCAGCCCATGGCCGCCTTCCCCCTGTTCGGCTTGGCCAACCGGGACTCCCAGGGCCACACGGTCACTGTTATCCTGGGAGCGATGATCGCCATCATTTTTACAGCAATAAGCTATGGCCGCATGGCCAACCGCTACCCTGCGGCCGGTTCGGCATATACCTATGTCGGCCGCGGAATCAACCCCCACCTGGGTTTTATCGCTGGCTTCACCATGGTCATGGACTATATGATTATCCCGATCATTTGCACGATTTACAGCGGGATCACCATGAACATGTTCATACCTTTCATCCCCACCCGCGTCTGGTTCATCGTTTTCGCCTTCGGGTTCACTTATCTTAACTTGATCGGGATCAGGGCGACCAACAGGGCCAACTGGATCATGATGATCTTCATGTGCACAGTGGTCTTCTGGTTCATGGGCGCGGCGATAAGATACCTCTTCCTGAAAAACGGGCTCGGGGGACTTCTCACCACCGAGCCTTTCTATCATAAGGACACTTTTTCCCTGGCCGCGATCGGCCGGGGGACCGCCCTGGCCGCGCTGACATATATCGGGTTCGATGGGATGACAACGCTTTCCGAGGAGGTGGAGAATCCGCGGCGTAATGTGCTCCTGGCCACGGTGATGACCTGCCTTATTACCGGCATCTGGAGCGGGTCGCAGATTTATCTGGCCCAGGCCGCGGTGCCCTGGTCCGATTGGCCGGCTTTTCTGGAGAAGATGTCGGTTAAGTTCGGGGCTAACAACGCCCTGGAGAAAGCCATTGTCGGGGTCTCCGACCTGGTCGGCGGAAGCCTCCTAGGATTCACGGTGGGCTTCCTGGTGCTCCTGGGCAGTGTCGGCTCCGGGGTCACCGGGATGACTGGCGCGGCGCGCGTGTTGTACGGTATGGGAAGAGACAGGATTCTTCCCCCGCGTGTTTTCGGCCATCTGAGCACGAAATACGCAGTCCCCTCGAACAACATTGTCCTTATCGGCATCCTAACTTTTGTCGCCGCCAATATCCTGACCTATGACAAGTGCGCTCACCTGATCAATTTCGGCGCTTTCCTGGGCTTCATGCTGGTCAACCTGGCCGCGATGAGGGAGTACTACCTGCTTGGGGGAAAGAAGACAGGCAAGTCTTTTTTCAAGAACTTCCTTCCCCCGATAATCGGTTTTGTGGCCTGCGCCGCTGTCTGGCTGAGCCTTCCCAAGCTCACTTTCATGATCGGCGGAACGTGGTTGGCTATCGGGATCATTTTCCTGGCTGTCCGCACCAAAGGGTTCCGGGAAAAATACGAAGTAAAAGACATTTTCTGATCTTTTGGGACATCCGGAGTCGATAAGACAGGCTATGATGTTTTGAAGCTGATTGTTTGGCGCGGGCCGGCAGCATTTTTACAAAAACAGTATACCGGGTTTGAGGCTAAGGACTTAATTTAATCGAACATTAAGGTAGAATAGAGAATCTTAAAAGTTTTTCATATAATTTAGTACGAGCCTTGTTTTATATTTAAGTTGAGACGAATAACCTGCTTATAATCCAGGGGCTTTAAAATTGTACATTCACACTTTGATTCTTAGAAAAACATGATGGTAAATGATTTATGAATGAACCTATCAGTTACCATGAGGGAGAATTCCCTCCGAAAACACTGGAATGGGAACGACTGATTCCTTTGATCGGGCCAGCAAATGCCGCGGTAGCCCGATATGATGGGATACTATCAGCTATACAAAATGCTTCTGTGTTACTTAGTCCTTTGACTACCCAGGAAGCTGTCCTTTCTTCGCGTATTGAGGGAACACAGGCTACGATGGGAGAGGTCCTTGAATTTGAAGCGCGTGGTAATTTGGAGGAACTATCGCCCGAACGCAATGCCGATATCAGGGAAGTGTTGAACTACCGTCGAGCTATGAAAAAAGCGGTAGGAATGCTGACGGATCTTCCTCTATGTCAACGAGTGATAAAGGAAGCTCATCGTGTTCTCCTTCATGGAGTAAGAGGTCAATACAGAGATCCTGGAGAATATCGCCGGATTCCCAACTGGATTGGACCGCCGGGATGCACGATAGAGAATGCACGTTTTATCCCAATCAGTTCTGAAAAACTCCCAGAGGCTATGAACGAATGGGAAAAATATATTCATACGATAGAGACTCCGGACAAGCTTATTCAATTGTCCATTCTTCATGCAGAAATTGAGGCTCTGCATCCATTCTTGGATGGTAATGGTCGCATTGGAAGGATGTTCGTACCTCTTTTCATGTATAGCCAAAAACTTATCAACAGTCCCATGTTTTATATCAGTGCATATCTCGAAGCAAAACGTGATGAATACTATGAACGTTTACTGGCGGTTTCCAGGGATGGAGACTGGACTGGTTGGTGTCTATTCTTTCTAAATGGTATCAAGTCCCAGGCGGAAGAAAATCAGCGCAAAGCAACAGGTATTCTTTCGTTGTACAACGAAATGAAAAACCGTATTGTATATCTTACTCATTCTCAATATGCTATTCTTGCCCTTGACTGGATTTTTGAGCACCCAATTTTTAAAGGTTCAGACTTTGTAAAGACATCAAAAATACCTAAACCAACGGCGACAAGAATACTTAATTCCTTAAAAAAGGCGAAAATTCTGGAAATTTGGGCAGAAAAACGCGGTCGTATAGCTTCTATCTTAGCTTATTCAGATCTTTTAAACCTTGCTGAAGGACATAATACATTTTGACTGTATTTTATACACTCATGGATTAGAGTTAAAAGGAATTGTGGCTCATATTTTGCTTTTCATGGAACACAAATATTTCTCACCCTCATCTTCTAAGATTTCCTATGGTCTCCAACCACTTATATTATATGGTCTTATCCAGGGATTTTATGCATAATTTTGAGAATTCTTAAGCCCCAGTTTATATACTCCCGCTAAACTTTACAATTGGAAGAGGTAGTCAACAATGAATACTCTGGACAGAAGGGCATTCCTTAAGACAGCTCTGGCCGGAGCGGGAGCGATAGCGCTGCCCTGGTTTCCGAAAAGCAGCCTTCTTGCCGCCACAGAGCGCCGCTTTGCCGCAAATGACCTGGTCACCTTAGGTAAAACAGGTCTTGTAGCCTCACGGCTCGCTTTAGGCTCAGGCACTGTCGGCGTAGATGGGGAATCGAACCAGACCAGGATGGGAGTGGACAACTTTGTCCGCATCATCCGTCACGGCTTCGAGCGCGGGATCACTTTCTGGGACACCGCGGACCAGTACGGCAGCCATTCCTGTTTCCGGGAAGCCCTGAAATATGTCCCCCGTGAGAAAGTGGTGATCCTGACCAAGTCGAACTCGAGCGATGCCGGGAGGATGAAACAGGATCTCGAGCGCTTCCGCAAAGAACTGGGAGTGGATTATATCGATATCTTCCTTCTTCACTGCATGGCCGAGGGAAATTGGCCGGAGAAAATGAAACCGGTCATGGATGTGCTGGGCGAGAACAGGGAAAAGAAGATTGTCCGGGCCTGCGGGGTGTCCTGCCACAGAGTGTCCGCTCTGCAGGCCGCGGCCCGCGATCCCTGGACCGACTTGATCCTGGCCAGGCTCAACCATGCGGGAGTAGCTATGGATGCCGCGCCGGATAAAGTGACGCCGGTGTTGAGAGAAGGGAATAGAAACGGCAAATCGATAATGGCCATGAAAATTGTCGGCGTGGGACAGTTGAGGGATCAGATTGACCAGTCTCTTAACTTCGTACTCGCCCAGGGCTTCGTGGATGCCCTGACTATCGGCTTCGAGAGCACCCAGGAGCTTGATCAGATGATCAGGAAAATCGCTGCGGTGCGGGTTTGAAACAGCTTTCCAGGAATGATTTATCAAAGAGCCTCCGGCATATTATGCCGGAGGCTCTTTCGTATAATTGAACTTTTCCGGGATTTATTAAAGTCAGGACTTGAATACCCCGTTTTGTAAACGGTGATGAAAAGTTCTCCTGCTGAAGGCAGGACATGGTATTATACTTGCCGCATGAACCTTAAGAGAAGTGGAATGCGCCAATCGATAACTAATATTATTTCAATAAGTTATACGGCAAATTCCCCCTTAGAAAAGGGGGAAACAGGGGGTTGTTCAGTTGATAATCCGCTATAATCCAAAAGTAAAAATATTGCCAGAGAATTACGCAAGAGCAGAAATTTACCTGAAACTTTGCTCTGCAATCAATTAAAAAGCAAAAGATTAAAGGCTTTCAATTCATGTGGCAGAATCCAATCGATAAATACATTGCGGATTTTTACTGCGGCAAATTGAATCTGGCAATCGAGATTGACGGAGAAAGCCACAGCACCAGACCTGATAAAGACAGGGTGAGGCAGCAGAGGCTTGAGTCTTTCGGAATAAGGTTTTTGAGCTTTAACGATTTTGCGGTAAAGAAAGATATGGGAAATGTTTTTGGGTAATTGAAGGAGTTATAGGGAAGATAGAAAACAACCCCCTGTTTCCCCCTTTTTTAAGGGGGAATAAAGCAGCGGAAATAGTTGATTAACAAGGAGTTAAGCACTTCTGAAACCGATTTTAATATCAAAGATTTGAAGTTCTTTATTATAGCACTATATCTTAAATATGCTTGCACTCTATAAATTTTCTTTCTCCTTCTTTTTTTATGAAACCCTTCCCCAAAATCAATTTTCCTGGATTTGTTCCCACTCAAAAGTAACCAAGTAAACTGGGGAAAAGCTTTAGAGGAAAGAAAATGATTTTTGCCGGGATAACGCTTATAAGTCCAGCGGCACAGTGAGCTTGAGAAAGAAGGTGCGCTGCTTTTCCCGTCCGGGCCGCAAGAGCAGCTCATCCTCTGTATCGAAGCGGTCGGCGGTATAGGCCAGGTACAGCGCGCCGAAAGGCGGTGAGAAACGCCAGCCCAGGAGGCCGTAAACGTAGACCCGGTCATTACGGGTGTTGTATTGGGTGAAAAGCCGCAGCCAGAGGTCCGGGGTGAAATTATAATCGGTGGTGAGAAAATGGAGGTTTGTTTGCTGGCGCTCAGGGTCAGGGGACAGGGTTAAATGGGTGACCTCATAGGAGACAGCAAGCTTATTGTTGGGTTTGATGTTGGCCCGGAACCTTATACGCTGGAAACGAAGGTCGAAATTGCGGCCCCACTGGTGAAGAAGACTGAAATTATTCCAGGACTGCAGGTTGTAGCCCGCTTCCCAGGAAGAGGTGTGGTTGTGAAAACGCTTCTCGAAAAGCTCGGTGTGGTAGTTTCTGGCGTGGCCCAACAGCCATTTATCCAGAAAGGTAACTCCTACCCACCCGCCGAAATCCACATTGCGCCGCTTGCCGGAATGACTCCAGAACTCATCATTGTGGAAATTGGTATTGATTCTATTTATCCCGTACTTCCTGATCCACACCTCATTCCCCCAGTTAGCGTTCAGCTCCAGGCGGTCATCATCCGGGATATAACCCACGGGGTTGACATTGTCGCGAAAGCCGGGATCGATATTGGTGAAACTCAATTCATAATTAAATAGCTGGGCCTGCCTGGAGAATTGAGCGAAATAAGCGCTTTTGAACTCTCCCTGGGAAGCCCCGCTTCCCACATATTGGGAGATGATCCTGTATCCATTGGCGAAATTAAGCGTGGCATCGGTGCTGAACAAGCGGTTATATCCCCCGCTCCGGGTGCGGTCAACAGCGATCAGTCCTATGTTCGAGGCGCGGAATACATCCCGCTGCAGGCGGAAAACCGAGGTTTGTACTGGAGAGTGCCAGCCTGTGGCGCGCTCACGGGCCGAGAGTACCGCGAAATTGAACTTGTCCAAGCGGCCGTTGGTTTTCACGCCGAAATCGATATCCCCGATCCTGCGTGAATGGAACACGTTGAACTGGCTGCGGAAAAGCTCGGCTCCTTCGAGGAAATAGAGGCGTTTCTCGGGATAAAAAGTCTCATAACGGGTGAGGTTGATCACCTCGGGGTCGGCTTCCACGGTGGCGAAGTCAGGGTTATAGGTCAGGTTGCCGTTGACAGTGGCTCCCATATTGAACCGCAGGTCGGCCCCGGCAATTGCCTCTGTTTTTCCAGAGGAGTAAATGGTCCGGCGGTCTGCTTTGGGAGCGTTGGTGTTCAGGCTCACCAGGTAAGGATACAAAGAGGCAGAGAACTTCTTTTTGAATTCACCCAGGCCCTGAAGGTCGCCGGAGCGGGAGATGCGCCAGGCGGCATCGCGCTCGACCCAGAAACTGGTCTCGAAAAATACCGGGTAGTTTCGCCGAAAATTTATTCCCCAGACATGGCCCTCGCCCTCTGGGAAACGGATCTCACTGACCGGAATGGCCATTTCGCAAGTCCAGCCCAGGGAGTCCTCACGGGATTTTACCTTCCAGGTGCAGTCCCAGTTTTTGTCGTTCTTGTCACCATCCTCGCCTATACGGCCATCCACCTGAGTACCGAGCGAGTTAGTGCTGAAATAGTAACAGTCGCGGCGGGTGTGAAAAGAGTCCAGATAAAGGGTCACCGCGTTATCCTGATCCATGTCCCCATCGCGGCGGTTGATTTTGGAGTTGACATTGGAACCTTTAGGATTGAAACAGCGGAAGGCGGCAAAGAGGTGCTCGCTGTCAAAGGCTATGGCGACCCGTGTCTCGGCGCGGGCAGGTTCCCCGGGAGAGGGCCTGAGCTGGATGAAATTTCCCTGCCAGTCGGCCCGCTGCCAGCAGGGGTCGTCCAGGAGACCGTCGATAACCGGCGGCTTTTCCACCCGGGCGGCCTGGATCGAATGCAGAGCGGCCAATTTTTCCTCCGCTCCCGCCGGGCTGAAAAGAAAACAGATCAACGCACCGGTCAGCAGGAATTTGTCAAAAGCCTGGCTGTTATGT
>Ga0315277_10004113_pt1 | contig 19515 bp, 15 predicted proteins | sample YL17G05_15_MG_FD_203695 | JGI IMG/M metagenome (GOLD analysis project Ga0315277, IMG submission 203695) | Sediment microbial communities from Yellowstone Lake, YNP, Wyoming, USA - YL17G05_15 | ecosystem: Environmental > Aquatic > Freshwater > Lake > Sediment | place: USA: Wyoming | collected... | reverse complement strand
TGCTCATGCTCTCGCCTCACACAAAGCGGCTTCGATTTGAGCCAGCACCTCGTCGGTTGTGAAGTGACCCATCGTGATTGCTTTGGTCGGACATGCAGCGCCGCATGCTCCACAGCCCTTGCACAAAGCTTCAACCACATGCGCAATGGTCTTGCCTTCCTTGTCTTTCATTTCAACTGCAAGGTATGGACAGAGATATTCACAGATTCTACAACCACTACATAAATCTTCGGACACGTTTGCGATGATTCCTTCCATCTCAATCGTCTTTTTCGAAAGTATCGTGGCAGCCCTCGCAGCAGCCGCGCAAGCTTGAGCGATACTTTCGTCAATGTACTTAGGCGAATGAGCCATGCCACAAAGGAACACACCCTCCGTCGCAAAGTCCACAGGCCTGAGCTTCATGTGCGCCTCCAAGAAGAAACCATCCTTCGTCAGGGGCACCTTAAGCATCTCTGCGACATGTTTGTTGTCAGGATTAGGAACAGTAGCTGCACTCAGAACCAGAAGATCTGGCTCAACTTCAAATCTCTCTCCTATCACTGGCTCCCAGAAAGTTACCCTGAGCTGCCCGTTGCAGTTTACAACTTGCGGGTGTCTCTCGTCATCGTAGTTCACAAAAAGAACACCCTTGGTTGCAGCTTCACGATAATAGTCTTCCTTGAAACCGTAAGCTCTCATGTCCTTGTACAGAACGTAAACCTCGCTTTCAGGAGCCACTTCTTTGATTTTCAACGCGTTCTTGATGGCTTGTCCACAGCATATTCTTGCGCAGTTTGGTCTTTCCTCGTTTCTGGCACCGACGCACTGTATCATGACGACGCTCTTTCCTTTGAACTTGCCATCTGCGAGTCTCTCTTCAAGCTCATGCTGCGTCACGACTCTCTTGTCTTTGCCGTAAAGATATTCGGTAGGCCTGTATTCAGTCGCACCAGTAGCGACGATCACTGTGCCGTGTTCGATTTCCTTCTCCTTGCCATCCTGTTGCCTTATTTTGGATTTGAAGTTGCCGACAAAACCGTAAATATCAACGACTTCCGCTCCCAAATAAACATGTATCTTACCGTTTTTCTGAACGGCCCTTACTAAGGCATCAAGCTTTGCCTTCGGGTCATCACCCTTTCCCAGCAAGTAGCGAATAGTTCGCAGGTGCCCGCCTAAGTCTTTCTCTCTCTCGACGAGGTGGACCTCAAACCCTTGTTCTGCAAGTTCACAAGCTGCAGTCATACCGGAGACGCCGCCTCCTAAAATCAGGCAGACGGGTATGACGTTTATGAGCGGCTTTTCCAGGGATTTTAGGAGCTGGGCTTTTGCAACAACTGATCTCACTAGATCTTTGGCTTTTTCCGTAGCTTCCTTCGGCTCATGCATGTGTACCCAGCTGCACTGGTCGCGAATGTTCGTCATCTCGAAAAGGTAAGGATTTAACCCAGATTCTTGAACTGTTTCCTTGAACAGAGATTCATGGGTCCTTGGCGTGCATGAGGCCACGATAACACGGTTTAGCTTGTTCTGAACTATTTTGTCCCTGATAAGTTTCTGCGTGTCTTGAGAACATGTGTAAAGGTTTGCCTCAGCATAGACCACGTGGGGCAAAGTCTTGGCATACCCCACAACTTCAGGAACGTTCACTACGCCGCCGATGTTGATTCCACAGTGGCAAACAAAAACGCCTATGCGCGGTTCCTCTTCGCTCACGTCCCTTTCAGGAGGGTACTCTCTTATTGTAATCTGAGTGCCTCTTTCAGAAGCGATTATGCTCATTGCTTTCGCTGCTGCGCCGCTCGCTTGTGCAACGCTTTCTGGAATATCCTTTGGAGCTGAGAAGGCGCCGCATACGAGTATGCCAGGCTTTGACGTTTCCATAGGAGAGAAGGCTTCTGTTTCGCAGAAGTTGTATTTGTTGAGTTTTATTCCCATACTCTTTGCGAGTTTTTCAACGTTTTTGGGAGGCTGCATCCCGGTCGACAGAATCACCATATCAAATTCTTCTGTCTTAGGCGTCTCATCTTCAACGTAGTGAATAAACAGGTTGCCTGTTTTCGGGTCTTCAGTGACGCCTGCGACCCTGGACCTTACAAACTGTATGCCCCATTCTCCCTGAGCACGTTCGTAGTACGCGTCGAACTCCTTTCCGTAGGAGCGCATGTCCATGAAAAAGATCTTGGCGTCCAGTTTCGAAGGAGTGTGTTCTTTGGCTATTACTGCTTCCTTCATGCCGTACATGCAGCAGGCAGCGGAGCAGTAGTTGTTGCCAAGCTGGAAATCTCTCGAACCAACGCATTGAATAAACGCGATTTTCTTTGGGATCTCGCCGTCTGAGGGTCTTAGAACCAGACCTCCGTAGGGTCCTGAAGCACTCAATATGCGCTCAAATTCTATGCTTGTTACAACATTGGAGAAACGTCCATAGCCGTATTCGGTTTTCAACCTCGCATCGAAAGATTCGAAACCTGGCGCAAGGATTATCGAACCAACCTTCAGCTTGACTTCACTGTCATCTTGATCATATTGAATTGCATGCGCCTTGCAGATTTCTTGGCATGTTCCACACCCGATGCACCTCTCGCGGTCGATCATGTACTTCAGTGGGACTGCCTGCGGGTACTTGACATAGACGGCGCTTCGATTGGCCAGTCTCTCATTGAACGAGTCTAAGACCACAATAGGGCACTTTTGTGCGCAATCACCGCAACCCGTGCACTTGTCTTCCAGTATGTAGCGACTTTTCCTTCGAAGCTTTACTTCGAAACTTCCGGCTTCTCCTTCTAGACCCGCCACTTCGGAGTTCGTAAGAATGGTGATGTTCGGATGTCTTCCAGTTGCCACCAGCTTAGGCGATAGGATGCACATTGAACAGTCGTTTGTTGGAAATGTTTTGTCAAGCTGCGCCATCACTCCTCCTATGCTCGGTGACTGATCGATCAGGTAGACTCTGAACCCCGAATCAGCCAAGTCCAAGGATGCTTGAATTCCGGCTACTCCACCTCCGACGACAAGAACCGCGCCCACTTTCTTGCCTGCCATTCATTCAACCTCCAAGGCTCTGTAGAACGGTGTCGTGCCTTCAACGTGATCCAGCGTGATAATGTTTCTTCTCCGCATGTCCACTATTTCTTTCAGTACGTCCGACGGCTTCATCTGAACAGCCTCAGCCAAGCTCTTAACTGACAAAGGCTTTGACCTTGTGAGCAGGCTTATCTTGTGCTGAGCGAACTCGTCCGCTACTGCCGCCTCGAGCAGCGCGTCAAGTTCTTCCTGCGGAATTTTCTCGGCGTAGACGTTGCATTTCTCCGTCAGTTCTCGTTCCCTTCCAACCAACACCCTCAGTCTGAAGTCTGCCGCAGCGTTCTTTGCTGCATAAATGTTTTCAAGGATTTTCCTATTGTCTGTGTTTTGACATATAACAGGCGAGGGTCCAAGCTTCCTGACTTGCTCCGTGAATTCAGTCATGATCTGAGCGAACCTTTGACCCTCAGATGCTGACACCCATTCCAGCCTCAGGCGCTCTGGTTCGAGACCTGTGAGCGCTATCAGTTTCTTGAGCATCTTGATCTTCCTCTCTTCGTACAGGTTTCCTTCCATGTAGTGGCAGTCGCCAGGGTGGCAACCTGTCACGATTACTCCGTCAGCGCCGTTTGCAAACATTTCCAGAATGATGACTGGGTCTACTCTTCCACTGCACATTACGCGGATGACTCTGACGTTTGGTGGGTACTGGATTCTGCTTACGCCTGCCAGGTCGGCGCCTGCGTAGCTGCACCAGTTACAAAGAAAGCCGATGATTTTTGGTTCAAACTTGGTCATGAACCAGGCCTCCTCAAAACGACGACCCCCTGAGCTATAAGCTGATTGTCCGTGAACTGCCGCATAGTCATAGCTCTCATCGGACAACTTGCCGCACAGGTACCACAGCCCTTGCACAAAACCTCATTCACCTTTGCCAGGTCTTTTTCGTCTTTTGAGATGGCGCCGTATGGACAGATGGTTATGCACAATCCGCATCCTACACATTTGTTCTCGTCAATGTGGGACACCGTACCTTCGGCCTCAAGTGTTTTGCTGGAAAGCACGATTGCAGCTCTGGCTGCGGCCCCGCATGCTTGTGAGATGCTCTCATCAATGTATTTTGGCCAGTGTGCCATTCCGCACAGAAAGATGCCGTCTGTTGCGAAGTCGAGAGGACGGAGTTTCATGTGTGCTTCGAGAAAGAAACCGTCCCTTGACAAGGGAACTTTGAGCATCTTGGCCAACTTCTCGCTGTCAGGGTTCGGCACTGTCGCAGCGCTGAGCACTAGCATTTCTGCTTCTATCGGAACCCATTCTTTCAAGACTGGTTCCCAAGCAGTCACGAACAACTTTCCGTTTTCTACAGCTACCTTGGGCTTGTGTTCATCGTCATAGGCTATGAATATGACGCCCGCGTTTGAGGCTTCGCGGTAGCGGTCTTCTTTGAAACCGTAAGCTCTCATGTCCTTGTAGAGGACGTAGACTTCGGTTTCAGGGCTTTTCTCCTTAATCTTCAGCGCGTTCTTGATGGCCTGTCCGCAGCAAATTCTTGAACAGTTGGGTCTCGTCTCATTTCTTGCTCCGACGCATTGAATCATGACGACGTTCTTGGCTACAAACTTTCCTTTGCTCAGTGCTTCTTCAAGTTCTCGTTGGGTCTTGATGCGGAGGTCTTGCCCGTAAAGGTATTCAGTAGGCTTGTATTCAGAAGCGCCGGTTGCCACGATGGTTATGCCGTGTTCTATTTGCTCTTCTTTTCCGCCAGTTTTGATTGTTGTTTTGAAGTTGCCGACATACCCTTCGATGCCGACTATTTCTGTGGCCATGTGAACGTGAATCTTCTTGTTCTTGTCGATTTTCATGAGAAGTGATTTCAGCAACGTTTGCGGGTTCTCGGTTCCCAAGGTGTATTTGATTTTGTTAAGGTGTCCGCCTAGCTTGCTCTCCCTTTCTATTAAGTGGACCTCGAAGCCTTGCTCGGCCACTTCGATGGCGGCGGTCATTCCTGAGACTCCTCCTCCTATGACTAAGCCGACAGGAGTAACATTCGTCAACGGTTTTCTCAACGGGCTCAGCAGGCTAGCTTTGGCGACCATGGATTCAACGAGGTCTTTGGCCTTTTCCGTTGCTCGTTCATGATCATGCATGTGAACCCAGCTGCACTGGTCGCGGATGTTTGCCATCTCGAAAAGATAAGGGTTGAGGCCTGCGTCTTGGCAGGTGGCTCTGAAGAGAGGCTCATGAGTGCGTGGTGTGCAGGCCGCTACCACGACGCGGTTGAGTTTTAACTCCTTGATTTTGTCTCGCATCTTGACCTGAGTGTCCTGCGAGCAAGTGTAAAGGTTGTTCTCAGCGTAGACCACGTTTGGAAGTTTCGTGGCGTACTCCACGACTTCTGGAACGTTAACAACCGCGGCGATGTTTACTCCGCAGTGGCAGATGAAGACGCCTATGCGCGGTTCTTCTTCGCTCACATCTCTTTCAGGCGGGTATTCCTTCGCAGTTACGAGCTTTCCTCTTTCGGATGCGATAAGGCTTGTCGCTTTGGCCGCTGCCGCGCTGGCTTCGGCGACACTTTCAGGAATGTCCTTTGGCGCCGCGAAAGCACCGCATGCGTAGATGCCTGATTTTGAGGTTTCGATTGGAAAGAAGGCATCTGTCTTGCAAAACTTGTACTTGTTGAGTTCGATCCCTAAGACCTTTGCGAGTCTTTCCACGTCCTTGGGTGGACGCATGCCGACCGAAAGCATAACCATGTCGAACTCCTCAGTCTTGGGTTCCTCGTCTTCAACATAGTGGACCACGAGGTTGCTGGTCTTGGGATTTTCTGCAACGCTTGCCACTCGTGATCTTACGAATCGTACGCCGTATTCATGCTCGGCGCGGTCGCGATAAGCGTCAAATTCCTTTCCGTAGGCTCGCATATCCATGTAGAAGATCGTTGCATCAAGCTTTGTGAGAGTGTGCTCCTTGGCTATTACTGCTTCCTTCATCGCGTACATACAGCATGCTGCTGAGCAATAGTTGTTGCCCAGCTGGGCATCACGCGAGCCCACACATTGAACAAAGGCGATTTTCCGCGGAATTCTGCCGTCCGACGGGCGCATGATCTTCCCTTCAAACGGGCCTGAAGCGTTCATTATCCGCTCGAACTCGATACTTGAGACAACGTTTGGAAAGCGTCCATAACCATATTCGCTCTTCAAATGTGGATCGAATTCTTCGAATCCCGGCGCCAATATTATGGCTCCAACATTGAACTTGACAGTCTCAGGCTGCTGACTAAAGTCTACAGCTTTGGCAGGGCACACTTTCTCGCAGAGGCGGCACTTGATGCATGCTTCCTCGTCTATTGCGTATTTGAGCGGCACAGCCTGCGGGAAGGGAACGTAGATGGCTTTTCTTACGCCTATGTTCTCGTCGAACTTGTTGGGAACTTCAGAAGGACAGTTCTGTGCGCATATCCCGCAACCCGTACATTTCTCCATGTTCACAAGACGTGGACGTTTCAAGATTGTCACTTCAAAATTCCCAGCTTCGCCCTTGACTTCGCTGAGGCTAGAATTTGTTATCAACTGAATGTTTGGATGACGACCAGCAGTGACAAGCTTCGGCGCCAAGATACACATGGAGCAATCATTCGTAGGAAACGTTTTGTCTAGCTGCGCCATGGTTCCGCCAATGCTCGTTGACTCATCCAGAAGGTACGTCTTGAATCCTGAGTCCGCCACATCTAAAGAAGCTTGAATGCCAGCCACGCCGCCACCGACCACCAAGACGGCTCCGACTTTCTCGGTCATTTTTCTACGTCCACCTGGGGTGTCAAAAACTTCCCATATGAAAACCTGCTTATTAAGATGGTGCAGCACTTCATGCAGAACCGATGCTATTCAAACCTTCTCAGTTTCGACTGGTTTAAGCCTCTAGTGCGCGCTCAACAGGTTTTGCACTGGGACTTCCATGAAATGCACAATCTTAATAGCCCGCTCTCAGGATAGTTTGAAAGCAACAAGGGGAGCCTATGTTTGAGCTCATTCGATGACAACTTCATGCACGAAGTGGCGAACACGCCAAGGGGAAGAGGAGTCCTAGCTTGCATACAGTGCGGAAGATGCACGAGCAGCTGCCCAGTCTCCAGAGTTGTGCCGCAACATAATCCGAGAAAACTGATGGAGATGATAATTCTTGGCCTCCGCACGGACACCTTGAACGGCCCTCTTCCATGGTACTGTCTCTCCTGTTTCACGTGCCTCGACAGATGCCCTCAGGGAGGCGATGTTGGCGAAACCACGTTCGCGATAAGAAACCTTGCTGTGAGGCAAGGAAACGTCCCAGATGGAATCCTCGTTCAAGCCAAGAGCCTATACGAAAACGGACTAGTTGTAGTCCCAAGCAAGATGGCAATGATTCAGAGGAAAAAACACGGCTTGGGCAAGGAGCCTTCGGTGGACATCAAAGCAGTCCAGAAGATACTGAAGAAAACCTGCTTTGACAAACTGGTCAAAAGGAGTTCATGAAGCAGATGAAGTATGCATTCTTCTTGGGCTGCTTGATACCTGCCAGAGAGCCGCAGTACGAAAACTCTGTGAGGAAGATTGCCCCTGAATTCGGCATAGAGCTTGTCGAGATGGACAGCGCAAACTGCTGCGCGCCGTTCAGCATACAATCTGTGGACCATGCGAGCTGGCTGGCTTTGGCTGCACGAAACCTCTGCTTAGCCGAGGAAATGGGGCTCAACATAATTACTCTATGTAACGACTGCTACGAGTCGCTGCTGATGGCAGACACTATTCTGAAGGAGGACAGGGAAACCAGAGAAAAAGTGAACGGCATCCTTTCAGACGTAGGTCTACAGTTCAAGGGGAAAACTAAAGTGAAGATATTCAGTGACGTGCTGTACGAAGACGTTGGCATACAGCGAGTGAAGAACTGCATAAAGAGACCTTTCAACGGTCTCAACGTCGCAGTCCAGCCTGGCTGCCACTTGACGAAGCCCAAGAGGATACATTTTGAACAGCAACTTGGCACAGCGGCACTCGACGAGCTTGTCGAAGCAACTGGTGCAAAGTCTGTTCCGTACGAGCGGAAGGAGGCTTGCTGCGGTGGCCCTCTCCGCGGCATCAACGATGACGTTGCCCTGCAAGTCGCCAAGCAAAAACTTGACTCAATGAAGTTTGCAGGGGCAAATTCCATAGTGACAGTTTGCCCCTTTTGTTTCATCGAAATGGACATGGGGCAAGTAGAGATCAAAAGACACGCAAATGAAGTGTACGATCTGCCCGTGTTAAACCTCGCCGAGTTGCTTCGGTTGGCCATAGGAATGGATCTTGAAGACTGGGAGATCAAAGCTCATAGGATACCAATAACGAACGTACTGAAAATGACGGAGACGAGGTAAGATGCAAAAGTCAGTTATGGTTGTCGGGGGCGGCATCGCAGGAATACAGGCATCTCTAGACCTGGCAAACAGAGGATTCAGAGTCTACCTAATCGAGAAGAACCCAAGCATCGGTGGAAGAATGGCGCAGCTGGACAAAACGTTTCCTACGATGGACTGTTCCATGTGTATCTTAGCGCCAAAAATGATAGAATGCGCACACCACCCCAACGTTGAGTTGATTACCTACTCCGAAGTCAAGAAGGTGGAGGGATCCGTGGGCAACTTCAAAGCGAAGATTCTCAGGAAGCCCCGCTACGTGGATGAGAAGAAATGCACTGGATGCGGAATATGCTCGGAAAACTGTCCCATAGAAGCCTCGAACGAATTCGACGAAAACATCGGAGTGAGAAAGGCGATTTACCTTTCGTTCCCTCAGGCTATCCCAAGAGTCGCGGTCATAGACAAGGAAACATGTATTGAATGCGGTCTCTGTAACAAGGTTTGTCCCTCAGGAGCTGTTAACAGGCAACAGGAATCCGAGGAGGTGGATTTGAACGTCGGAGCAGTAGTCGTTGCCTCTGGCTTCGACCTTTTCGACCCTTCAAGTATCCCCCAATATGGATACAAGCGTTTCAAAAATGTCATATCGGCAATGGAGCTTGAAAGACTTCTATCCGCGTCAGGGCCGACTGGTGGACATTTAATCAGGTCTTCAGATGGGAAGATTCCTCGGCACATAGCTTTCATCCAGTGTGTCGGTTCGCGCGACAGAAGAGAATGGATACGGCACCCGTATTGTTCAAGCATCTGCTGCAAATATGCGGTGAAGGATGCGGTGCTCATAAAAGAGCATGAAAGCGATTCGCTTGTGACCATCTTTTACATTGATATGAGAGCTTTTGGCAGAGGATTTCAGGAGTTCGTGAACAGGGCCAAATCCGAGTTCGGAATACAGTTCATCCGAAGCAATCCGGGCGAAATCTCCGAAGATCCGAACACAAACAACCTTGTTATCTGGTATGAAGATCCGATCACTAGAACTGCGACGAACCAGAGCTATGACATGGTTGTCTTGTGTCCAGCACTAATTCCCAGCAGAGGTATGCCTGAGCTCGCCGATGCGTTGGGCGTTGAGCTTGACAACTACGGGTTCGTGAAAATGCAGGATACCGTCAGAAAGCCGTTGGATACGAACATTCCAGGAATCTTCTGCTGCGGATATTGTTTAGGTCCGAAAACAGGCGACATCCCAGATTCTATAACTCAGGGGAGCGCCGCAGCTGGGCGTGTGGCTGAAGCCTTGGCGAATGTGGAGGAGCAGTAAATGGCGGAGAAAACTCGTGTGGGCGTTTTCGTGTGCAGTTGTGGAACAAACATCGGCGGCGTTGTCGACGTTTCTGCTGTGACAGAGTATGCCAAGTCTATCCCGCGTGTGATTCACGCAGAACACAATCTCTACACGTGTTCGGAGGCTGGATTAACTTCAATCAAGGAATCGATAAAAGCGCACAACTTGAACCGTGTCGTTGTGGCTTCGTGTACACCACGAACCCACGAGCCTTTGTTTAGAAAAGCATGCGAGGAAGCTGGACTGAACCAATATCTTTTCGAGATGGCAAACATCCGCGAACATGACAGTTGGGTGCATCCGCATGAGAAGGAGAAGGCAACAGAAAAAGCCAAAGACATCGTACGGATGGCTGTTGGCAAAGCTGTCTTGCTCGAGCCTCAGACTGAGCCAGAAGTTGAGGTCAAGGGTTCAGCCCTCGTCATCGGAGGCGGAGTCGCCGGAATGACGGCAGCGTTGTCTATGGCAAGCCAGGGCTTCAAGATATATCTGATCGAGAAAGAAGCAGAGTTGGGCGGGCAAACCCGAAAGCTGTTCAAACTGTACCCAACGTTGGCAAACGCTTCAGAAGTTGTTGAACCAATGATAGAGGCAGTGAAAACCAACCGTAACATTGAGTTGGCCACTTCTACGACCTTGAAGGACATTTTCGGCTATGTTGGCAACTTCAAGGCCGTGACAGCAGGTCCCAACGGAGACAAGGAAATCGATGTGGGCACTATAATCGTGGCTCCAGGCTCTTCAAACTACACGCCTCCGAAGGGACTGCACGAGTACGGAGTCAATGAACATGTCATAACGCAGAGGGAGCTAGACCAGAAGTTGAAGAACGGCGAGATCGGCCTAGCAGAAAGGATAGTAATGATTCAGTGTGTGGGCGCCAGAAAGGGCGAGATCAAGCCATCAGAATTTGAAGCATTTCCAAAGTCGGACACAGCTGAACTTCTGAGAAAAATCCTCAAAGCCAGAAAGGAGGAAGGATGGCCATACTGTTCCAGAATATGCTGCATGAACGCGATAAAGAACGCCATTCTCATAAAGGAGACTTCCCCCAAGACTGACGTCGTCGTAATGTTCGGAGACCTGCGCGTCTACAAGGAGTACGAAGATTTCTACAGGCGAGCAAGGGACATGGAAGTACGGTTCATCAGACATATTGAAGAAGCACGACCCGAAATCACGCAGACGCTACAAGGCAAGCTGCAGGTTTCTGCTTACGATGCACTGTCAGGGATGGAAGTTACCTTCGCGGCAGACTGGGTTGTGCTTTCGACCCCGCTGATTCCCAGCAAGGACGAGATCATGTTGGCAAGAATGCTCAAGATCCCAATAGGAACAGACGGATTCGTGATGGAAGCACACTTGAAGCTTCGGCCAGTTGACACAAATGTTGATGGAGTGTTCATCGCCGGCACCGTTTCTGGGCCTAAGGACGTTTCTGAAAGCATAATCTCAGGCGAAGCAGCGGCCGCTAGGGCATCGATACTCATGGGCAACGGTAAAGTCAAGACAGAAGCGATAACCGCTGTAGTCGATGAAAGCCAATGCATCGGATGCGGCTTGTGCGAGGAGATATGTCCGTACGGAGCGCCCAAGATCGAAGACGGAAAATCAAAGATACGAGAAGTACTCTGCAGAGGCTGCGGCTCTTGTGCAGCGGAGTGCCCGAAGAGAGCGATAACGATGCATCATTACGGTGATCATCAGATACTTGCGCAGGTGAGGGCCCTACTGGTGCCCAGCATTGCACAGGAGGACTGACACGAATGGTCAAAGACGCTTTTGCAGACGAGACAATGGCTGAGAAAGGGTTTGAGCCACTAATCGTAGCCTATTGCTGCAACTGGTGCAGCTACGCAGGCGCCGACCTAGCTGGAACAAGCCGTTTTGAGTATCCGACGAACATCAGAATTGTGCGCATAATGTGCACAGGGAGAATGGATCCGACTCTTGTGTTCGAGACTCTGCGGATGGGTGCTGACGGAGTCCTAATTGCGGGCTGCCACCCTGGAGATTGCCACTACCAGAAGGGCAACTTCATGATGGAGAAGAGGTTTGACTACTTGAAGAAAGCCGTGAAGAGCATGGGCCTAGAACCCGAGCGTGTGAGGCTGGAGTGGATTTCCGCGAGTGAAGGCGGCAAGTGGTCGGCTTTAGCGAGAGAGATGATTCAGGAGATAAAACGGTTAGGCCCAAATCCCTTCAAAGGCGGAGCTGACCCGAAGAAGACGGATGCAATGATTGATGCTTTCAAGGCGCAGAGACTTCGGTGGGTTGTCGGAAGATCGCAGATCAAAGTGGAAATCGACGAAGAAAAGTACCGTCGGACTGTCGATTCGATTATGAGTGCTGAGGTTGAGCGGCACATGATAACACGGGCTCTTAGGGAGAATGGACCGCTTACGACTGGAGAACTTGCCAAATTGACGGCTCTTCGCCCGAGCACAATCGTGCAGCACCTCGTGACTCTCAGGAAGGACGGCAAGGTAGGCGAAGCAGGAGAAAAAGATGGCCAGTACACTTACAAACTGACAACGTAAACCGCAATCACTTTTTCTCGTCGAGTTTCTCGATGCATTCAACGTGCACTTCGCCGGGGAAATCGTGGTCATAGAAGTAGATTCTGCCACTTTCGACGTCAATTTCGGCCCGATCGTGGACGGTGGCTCTATTCAACAGATTCTGGAAGTCTTCATTACTGCTGATCAGAAACTTACTAACGGGTTTCTCTTTCGAGTCAAAGGGCTTCTCGCAAATTTCACACAGCAGTTCCACTACCCGTATCAACTCGAAGCTTCTGCCATTCACGTCTTCAAACGGTACTTCCGACAGGCTTTTCCTCAAATGGTTCGCCTCCTTAGCTATCGGTTTTAGGGTGTATATCTGCCTGTCGAGACTCTTTGCCTCGCGTGCAGGTTGAACAATGTGTTGTCCCATGTCGCAGTTGCGTTTATCAGCGAAACTGCTTGCTTTTTGCAAATGCGCACCTTGTCTTGTGTCTAGGAAAAATTAATATCTTGGGGTAAACATAAACAATATCTATACAAAACTATAGAGAGGGGAAAGCGATGTCGGAGCCTAAGTCATGGGAAAACATCTGCTGCAGATGCGAAGGCGATGTCAGGGTCAATTTGCATCCAGGGAAGCGTGCTTGCCATGTAAGTTGTGGATCATGCTTGTATCCGGATGATTGGTCTCATTGTGCTTCATGCGAGATCGTCGGACACTGTGCCTACGCTTTGGACTATCTGAAGAGTCTCATGCCAAACGGCGTCAAGAAGGGATGCTACTTCAAAGAACAGCTCACTGGAGAGGAGTCGTTGTACCACATTCTGCAGTTTGTCAATGCCAACCAGCAACTTGTCGACAATAGAGGCGAAAAAAGACATATTGAAGAATTGAGAAAAGCCAATGCCAGAAGCCCTTGCCTGCACGACAAACTCTAGAAGCAAAACGGATCAACACCAACAGTGCACTGCATGAACGCGTAATGGCCTTTTCCGCATGATCCTGAATCCAGACTACGGACTCTCCACACTGGTTGATATTATCAACCATCAGTCAACATTGGATCTGAGTCTCGCCACGCAATCGTCTTATATACGGGTTTGCTGTGCTTCGTTTTTTCGAGGAATTATCTGCATGAGCAACAAAATTCCAGTTGACCCCGAAAAGACTAGAGAGATACAGGAACGCACGAAAGAAAGAAACAGCATTCTCCAAGCGATAAAAAGCCATGGCCCAGCCACCATTGAAGAGCTGTCGAAGACGACGGGTTTAGAGAAAACAACCCTTGTGAAACATCTGATTGCCATGAAACAGTTTGGCAAGGTTTCGATTGTTGGTCAGCGGAACAACGAGTTCGTTTACGGTTTGCCGAGCGGAAGCGAATAAGGCTGTGGCTAGCCCTTTGGTTGACTAGCACCAGTGGGGCTTCTTCTTTGCGCGCACATTACAACAAAGAACGGTTTTTGATGGGAAAAGGTAACAAGAAACAGGTAACAATCGGTCACAATTCAAGCTTCTCTCCTATTTTCCAAAAGGACGATATATCCAACATCATTTTTGACTTTTTTTCAAATTCTGTATCAGGAACCTGTTCTCGAAGAAATGAGCTTCTTTCTGCGAAAAAGTATGGACTATTTCCTGAAACTGCGTTTCCATCGCGTTTGCACATTTCTGTAAGCAAGATTTCTAACATTTTTATCTGAAAATGAACAGAAATGCTGGAGGAAACGGAAACGTCGAAGTAATATGAAGCGCTAAGTACAGAGGCACTTGTCTATCACTCTGGACTGTTTGAGCAATTCCTGGCTGCGCGCGCTGCTGTGGGGGTGAGAATCTCCTCAAGAGCGACGCCGTCAGACTTGTCAGTCTAGAAGTGTTCGAAGCAACGAGTGGACAGAAAGCTGAACGTACAGAAGCATGTGCGCGCTAAAAGGCAGTTCGTCTAAAACACGCGCGGTGGATAGACTTCTAAGCAGCACGGTTTGTCGCTTCGCCAATACGATAGGGCCACTGCATCTTGCTGAAAGAACGAGGTAAATCGCACGCGCTATCTAGTTAGGAATGATATGGAAATATGGAAGGCAGGTTGTCCAGCACAATCAAGCAGAACCCAAGGACGACTAGCAAGAAATAAATGCCTTTGATTTTGTCCAGTTTGCCGTCCGCCTCGCTTCTTGAACGAATATAATGATACCACAGTCCTAATGCTATTGCTATTATTATGGAAATGAAGCCAGCGAAGCCAAGGTCTCCCATGCTTGGGACATGGGTTTCAGAAGCTATTAAGAATTGCTTGTGAATAGGATGGTAAAAAAAAATAGGTTTGATGATTTCGTCACTAACGCACGCTGAACTGAGAAAAAAGAGACAAAACGGAAAAGCCGACCCGCAACACATGCCCGCGCGCGCCGCTCACTCACATCTTGATTTGATAACGAGATTCTCCAGTCAGATGCATGTTTGACAGTGCCTCGATCAGTCTGATTGTCTTATCATCAACACTTGTGGCACGAGCTATGTCCGTCAGCGTGATCAACCCCACCAAACCGTTCTTGTCCACTATAGGCAATTTCTTGATTCTATTCTCGAACATGAGCCGCGTCGCTTCAACGATCTGCAAATCAGGACTTCCGACCACGACCTCTTTTGTCATGATCTCAGAGACGTTTGTCTGCTTAGGGTCCCTGCATTCCTCAACAATTCTTTTAAGAAGATCCCTTTCGGTCAGAATACCAACAACCTCGCCACAGTGAACCGCAATCAGGCAGCCTATCCCTTCTCTGTTCATGATTCTTGCAGCATCCCTTGCCGAAGTGTTCTCGTCCAAGGTTAGAGTAACAACATCCTTAACCATTATTTCACACGCTTTCATCATGAAAACCACGGCCCTAAAATGTGTTGACGCGTAGACAGTTAATGCTTATGAACTCCCAATACTGATTCTTCGCACATGCGTAGAGAGTCTCAAAGCGTGCCCCGCGTCGTTTGGCTCCGCCAAACTCCCAACGATGCGAGCGCGCGCTAGCGCCCACTATGTTACTCTAAGCTCATTGACTTCTTCTTGACTTAAGCCACGAGTTCTCAACGAATTGTCTAGTTGTCCCCTACCGAATTTCACTGAAACGGCACCTTGTTTTCCATCGGAGTAATAAGCAGTTAATTCAGCAGCCTTTTCAAGGGCTATCTTGGTCTTGGGTCCTTGAAGCAGAGTTACTGGACTTCCAGTGTCTTGGGCCTCAAACCAATAATCATTTACTGTCTTCAAACGACGCAAGAGACTATTCTCTGCTTCATTTCTGCCAACAATGATTTTGTTCCTTCCAATCCTGAAGTGCCGTCCAACCTTCAATAACTGCACGTCTCTCAGAGAAAGCCTTTTGCTATGCTTAAGCACGTCTCTCAGTTTGCAGGCGAATTCTTTGTACGTCAGTAAGCAACCTCCGCCCGGACACGAATAGTCGGTTACCTTCAGTTCTTTAGCAAGCCTGATCTGTTTCTTTCTTGACCTACCCACAATCTCGAGAAGCATTTCTCGTTTCACCAAGCCTTTTTTCTCAGCCTCAGTCGGAGACAGAAGTTTCGCAGACAAGGGCCTTAGGATCCTTCCTTTCAAACCTGCCTGCTCCTCTATGAGACCCATGGTCTTTCCATGTTGAGACATAGGTCTTTGATCCAAGACTTCACCTGTGAAAATGAATGATGCGCCTATTTTCCTTGCATATTCCTTGGCCTTTCTTAGCATGAAAATTCTGCAATCAACACAAGGATTCATGTTTTTCCCATAGCCAAACCGTGGCTGTCTAACAATCCTGAGATATTCCGCGCCAAGATTGAATGACTTCAAAGGTATGTGAAGATTCTTTGCCACTTCGAGGGCTCCGCAACCGCCTTTTCTGCAAAGACAGAAAGGACTCACAAAATTGACTGCCTCAACATCTATACCTTGGTCTAGCATGAGCTTCACTGCGAGCGTGCTGTCTAAGCCGCCTGAAAGGAGGGCGAGAGCCCTTGTCTTCTTGTCTTTCGACATCACTGATTTCACACTTCTGGATTGATGCAAGTTTGCGTTCCGACGTATTAATGGATTATCCAAGAGCCTAGCACGTCTCGTCAGCAGCAACAGCCGTGTCCCTCGTGCTTTGAATGGTCATCAGTGAATCTCTGCGGATTCTTGTCGAATACTACCTTGCACGACTGATTGCAGAAATAGTAGGTTCTGCCCATGTATTCAGATTCTAATGCCGCTGTTTTCTCATCCACATTCATGCCGCAAACCGGATCCTTAACCATGCTTATCCTCACCTCCATCATTTCTTGATCTGCTCATTCAGCTTCTCAAACTTGAAAGCCGACAATTTCAGAAGCGCAGAGTTGGTGACTACTGTCAACGAGCTAATGGCCATCGCTCCCGCAGCAAACATGGGATTCATCAATCCAACTGCAGCCACTGGAATCATTACCGCATTGTATATGAACGCCCAAAACAGGTTGGAGTTGATCTTCGTCATCGTCTTCTTGCTCAACTCGACGGCTAGCGCCACGTCTCGCAAGTCATCCTTGATTAGCACTATGCCGCCTGTTTCTTTCGCGATGTCGGTTCCGCTTCCAATAGCTATTCCAATGTCGGCTTGAGCCAAAGCTGGGGCATCGTTTATACCGTCGCCAACCATCGCGACCGTTTTCCCTTCGCTTTGCAGTTTCTTAATCGCATTGACTTTCTCCCAAGGCAGCACATTTGCTATCACTTGGTCAATATTGAGTTGCTTTCCGATCGCTTTGGCAGTTGTTTCATTGTCACCAGTCAACATGGCCACTTCTAGTCCCATGCTCTTCAACTTGCTTATCGCTTCAACAGCATTCTCTTTCGGCGTATCCATTGCAGCAACCACGCCCGCGGGCTCACCATTCACCGCCAGAATCATCAGTGTCTTGCCCTGTTTTTCCAGTCTCTGGAGGTCTTGCTCCACGCGCTCGATTGATACTTTTTCAGTCTGCATCAGTCGTCGATTTCCCAGCAGTATTTTCTTGTTTTCATAAGTGCATCTGACCCCTTGTCCAGGAACGGCTTCAAAAGACTCTGCATCAGGAACATCAGACCCGTCTTGGCGTGCTGCTTTAAGTATCGCTTCTGCTAATGGATGTTCTGAGCCTTTTTCTGCAATCGCTGCAAGTTTCAACGCCTCCTTCTCAGTGTAGCCATTGTAGACCACGATGTCGGTGACTGAGGGTTCGCCTTTTGTCAATGTCCCTGTTTTGTCAAAAACAACTGTCTTCAATTTCCTAGCTCTCTCGACATATTCACCACTGCGGAGCAGAATTCCATATTCGGCACCTTTACCCACTCCGGCCAAGATGGCTGTAGGAGTGGCAATACCCAAAGCGCATGGACATGCAATAAGCAAAACAGCAAGTAGTACAAAGAAGGCGGTCGAGAACTCGCTTACAACATACCAGTAGGCGAAAGAAACAGTGGCAACTGAGAATACTATCGGGACGAATTTCCCAACGACTCTATCGGCAAACTTTTGCACGGGGGCGCTTGAAGCTTGCGCCTCTTCAACCAGATGCACAATCTGTGCGAGAGCCGTCTCTTCTCCAATCTTGGTCGCCTTGACTCTGAGAAGCCCCGTCTTGTTTACAGTGGCACCTATGACCTCGCTTCCAACGTTTTTCTCGACAGGTATGCTTTCGCCGGTGATTATCTTTTCATCAACCGAAGAATATCCAGCTATGACTGTGCCGTCTGTAGGTATCTTTTCGCCTGGTTTGACTACTAGAACGTCGTTCACTTGCACCTCATCTATGGGCACTTCAACTTCTTTGCCGTCTTTGAGAACCGTTGCGATTGTGGGTTGGAGTTCAAGCAGTTTTCGGATTGAAGCAGCTGATCTTCTCCGTATGCTCTCCTCGATGTACTTGCCCAGGAGAACGAAGGCTAATATTCCGACGGCGATCTCCAGATAACCTTCTCCACCGTGCACTAAGTCTGGAAGAAAAGCGTATGCTGCGCCGTAGGTCCATCCGGCCACCACTCCTGCGGATATCAGCACATCCATGTTGATCGCACGGTTTCTGAGGGAACGGTAGGCCCCGACGATAATGCTGCGACCGGCCCACCATACGACGGGTGTTGATATGATGAAGAGTGCTAGGTTGTAGATTTTGAGGCCACCGATGATTGTGGAGGACATTAGTACGGCTACGATGCTGAATAGAGCCAGTACTCTGAGCCCTGCTACGGCTATTACACCCGCGAGTGTAATGGCGACTCTGCGTTTCATTGCTTTAAGTTCTTGCTCGGGCTGCTCATACACCTTGGCGCATGATTGACTGCAGAAGTAGTACGTGCGATCTCCAATCTTCTTTTTGATGGCCTTATCCTTGTCGACATCCATACCGCACACGGGATCTCTTGGCATGATATTCATCCTCCATTATGACGTGTGTGATTTCCTATGGTCTCCGAAGTATTTAAATATATCTTTCCCAGATATATGTCCTGGAGATAAATCTGGTGAAAATATGTCTGCGCAAGATTTAGACGAATTCGTCTCCGATTTCTCACGCTTCTACATTCTCACCATTCTGTACGAAGGACCGCAGCATGGCTACAGCATAATCAGCAAATTCAGAAAGAGAATAGGCAAGGAAATCAGCCCCAGTCTGGTGTACCCGTTTCTTAGTCAACTCGAGAAAAAGGGCCTTGTGAGACACTTGCTGAAGCCGGTCGGAGAGAAGAAAAGGAAAGTGTTCGAACTGACCGAAAAGGGGAAGGAACTCTGCAAGGCATTGTTCAAACGCTTCTCGGCCCTTGTTTCTGTCGCTATCGAACCGAACTTGGAAGTGTGTGCGAGCTGCGGGTGCAAAGTGTACGAGGGCGGACACAGAGAGGTAATCGATGGAAAAGAAATGACCTTCTGCTGCGTGCACTGCGCAGGATCATACAAGAGAGAAGCGCCGAGAAAGTCTGCTTCGCGAGAGCGTTAATGTTTTGGGAGTGTATGAAAACATGCACATTGGAATCTTGGACATTGTCTTACGAGTTGGATTGACCCTAGCAACGAGCTTCTTGTTCGGAATCATGTTTCTTGGCTATCGGCGTACAAGAACCCGTAAGCTACTGTTTGTCACTACGGGGTTTGCCGTTTTCTTCGTCCATGCCCTGATCACGGTTCCAGAGCTGTTCAGCGATACCTACCAGATCGCCATGAGCGAGAACGTGCACCTTCTCATCCACATGATAGCACTAGTCTTGATAGCAATCGGCATA
>Ga0315277_10004112_pt1 | contig 19518 bp, 17 predicted proteins | sample YL17G05_15_MG_FD_203695 | JGI IMG/M metagenome (GOLD analysis project Ga0315277, IMG submission 203695) | Sediment microbial communities from Yellowstone Lake, YNP, Wyoming, USA - YL17G05_15 | ecosystem: Environmental > Aquatic > Freshwater > Lake > Sediment | place: USA: Wyoming | collected... | reverse complement strand
ATACCACTCGGGCCCGAATAGGGTCATGATTACGCCCGTAACGACGAGCGCCCCAACGGCGGAAAGCGCCGTTACACCGAAAAGATATGCGACCGAACTAACGTAGACGGGCAACCTGGTCGGGAGAGCGTCCTCCAGACTGAGGTTACTCGTGAGGAATCGCTGGGCGGATCGTGTCAAGTTCATGCTCGACCTCGCATTCCGCCCTACTCTCGGGGCTCAAAGATTCTCGGCAGGCGCAGCCAGGCGGCGACGCCGAAGGCAATGATTAGTGCTCCCCATGCGGCAATGTTCGGGATCGCGAGGTTGAAGATGGAGAAGTGGATGTGGGGTACGGCAGGCAGTAGCTCGGTAGGTAATGCTTCCACGACGGAGCCTCCTTCGGATAGGGCGAAAGGCAGCCAGTGACGACAAGCATACTGAACGCCGCGAGCATGATATCGCGCTGTCAGGGCAAGCGCCAGCCCCGCAACGAGTCCAATGGCGCTGACCGCGGCGAGTCATTGAGTGACAAGCAGGCGGACTGGTCACGCGGGCGGTCGGAGGCCTCGTTCCCGTTCCTCTCTCAACGACTCTCCTAGACACGTGATTGTTTGATTGCTGAAAGCGAGCTGGGGCAGTGCGCTTGACCTGCCCCCTAGATGGTAGAACCCTCTTCCGTTTGTATTGAACGGTTCGGTATGCTGGCCACAGCATACCACCCTCGGCATTGCGCTCGCTATTGCTTAGGCTGTAAATTGAAGCGTCCCCGGGTTCTCCGCGCCGACGGGAGGCCAAGCTGGCATGCGCGAGGGCAGCTCGCCGAACTGGTGTGTGAATGACGGATAGCGATCTCTGGCCTTTTTTCGCTTACCTTGGGTTGTCCATTGTAGTGGTGGTGGGGATGCTCCTCATCTCCTACGTCCTCGGGCAGAGGCACACCGAGCGAGCCACTGGTGAGCCCTACGAATCCGGCATTCTCCCCACGGGCACGGCACGCATCCGCTTCGACGTTAAGTTCTACCTCATCGCCATGATCTTCGTGATCTTCGACTTGGAGGCGGTCTTCATCTTCGTCTGGGCGGTCGCGCTCCACGAGGCCGGCTGGACGGGCTACGTTGACATACTGGTCTTCATCGGCGTCCTGGTCGCGGCGCTGGCGTACCTCTGGCGTGTCGGCGCTCTGGACTGGGGACCGGTCGGTAGGAGAGGGCGGATTGACCGACGCTAACGCATCGGACTCCTTTGGCGTGGCGCCAGTGCCGCCGGGCCGCGATCGTAACGCGATCGATGCGGCAGTGGATCGCATCGTCCTCTTGTCACGCGTGCAGGACCTCGTCGCCTGGGGGCGCAAGAACTCCATCTGGCCCTTCAACTTCGGCCTCTCCTGCTGCTACGTGGAAATGGCAACCAGCCTCACGAGCAAGTACGACATTGCCCGCTTCGGCGCGGAGGTGATCCGGGGGACGCCGCGCGAGGCCGACGTCATGGTTGTCGCGGGCACCGTGTTCGTCAAGATGGCGCCGGTCATCAAGCGACTGTACGAACAGATGATGGAGCCGCGCTGGGTCATATCGATGGGGTCGTGCGCCAACTCCGGCGGCATGTACGACATCTACAGCGTCGTCCAGGGGGTCGACAAGTTCCTGCCAGTGGATGTCTACGTGCCCGGCTGCCCGCCTCGCCCCGAGGCCTTCATGGAAGGGCTGCTCCTACTACGGAAGATGATCGGCGATGAAAAGCGGCCGCTGAGCTGGGCAGCGGGCGGGCAGCGCGTCCTGCGGCCAGCGACACCGTCTATGCGCGACCTGAAACGGGCGGAAAGGCAGCAGATCCTCTCCCTCCGCCCGCCGGAGGAGGTCTAGCTATGGCCCAGCCCGCTGCTACGACTCAAGGTCCGGGCTCAGGGATCGATGCTGCCCCCGGTATCCTCCGAGAGCTGGAGAAGAGGTTGCCTGAGGTCACCTTCTCATCTCAGCCTACCCGCGATGGCATCGCCACCGTGTGGGTGCCCAAGGACAGCGTGCACGCCGTGCTCCGCTACCTGAAGTCGGAGATAGAGCAGCCTTACCGAACGCTCTACGACCTGACGGCCATCGACGAGCGGCTCCGTATCTGTCGCGACTGCCAGCAACTGGGCGAGTTCACAGTCGTCTACCATCTCCTATCGTACGAGCGCAACGAAGACATCCGGATCAAGGTGGCGTTGAGCGGCGAAGAGCCCTCTCTGCCGAGCATCGTCGACATCTGGCCCTCGGCGAACTGGTACGAGCGCGAAGTGTGGGACATGTTCGGCATCGCCTTCGACGGCCATCCCCACCTGACAAGGATACTGATGCCCCACACCTGGGTAGGATACCCTTTGCGCAAGGACCACCCGGCGCGCGCCACGGAGATGGGACCGTTCCGGCTGCCCGAAGAGAAACAGGAGGCGGAGCAGGCGGCTCTCCAGTTCCGCCCCGAGGACTGGGGGATGAAGCGGCAGAGCGAAGACACCGACTTCATGTTCCTCAACCTCGGGCCGCAGCACCCAGGGACGCACGGCGTGCTGCGCGTCGTGCTGCAACTGGACGGCGAGCAGATCCTGGACGCCGTGCCCGAGATCGGCTACCACCACCGCGGTGCCGAGAAAATGGGCGAGCGGCAATCGTGGCACACCTACATACCCTACACGGACCGCGTCGACTACCTCGGCGGCGTCATGAACAACCTTCCCTACGTGCTGGCGGTCGAGAAACTGGCAGGCATTGAAGTGCCGGACAGGGTGAAGGTGATCCGCGTCATGCTGGCGGAGCTCTTCCGGGTCATCAGCCACCTGGTGTGGTACGGCACCTTCGCTGGGGACGTGGGCGCCCTGTCGCCGGTCTTCTACATGTTCACAGACCGCGAGCGCGCCCTGGACATCATTCAGGCGATCTGCGGCGCGCGGATGCACCCCAGCTGGTTCCGCATCGGCGGCGTGGCGCACGACCTGCCCCGCGGCTGGGAGGAGATGATGCGCAACTTCTTGGCGTACATGCCGGCCCGTCTAGCGGAGTATGACAAGCTGGTCATGGCAAACCGCATCTTCAAGGCCCGGACGCAAGGGGTCGGCGCATACACGCTGGAGGAGGCGATCGACTGGGGGGTGACCGGGCCCGGCCTGCGCGCCTGCGGCTTCAAGTGGGACTTCCGTAAAGTGCGGCCTTACTCGGGCTACGACCAGTTTGACTTCGAGATCCCGACGGCCGAGCGCGGCGACTGCTATGATCGGGCGGTCGTCCGGGTCGAGGAGATGCGGCAGAGCCTGCGGATCATCGAGCAGTGCGTCAACAACATGCCATCGGGTCCCTACAAGGCGCAGCACCCGCTGGCGACGCCGCCGCTCAAGGAGCGCACAATGCACGACATCGAGACGCTGATCACGCACTTCGTGGGCGTGAGCTGGGGGCCGGTCATACCGCCGGGCGAGGCGGCTGTCGGCATCGAGGCGACGAAGGGCAATACAACATATTACTTGATCAGCGACGGGAACACGATGTCATATCGCCTGCGCATCCGCACACCGACTTTCCCGCACCTACAGATGCTGCCGCTGATGAGCCGCGGCGCGATCGTGGCCGACGTGCTGGCGATCTTGGGGAGCATAGACTACGTTCTGTCAGACGTGGACCGCTGACTGAAGAGGCGACCAGTGCTGAGTGATTCAGAGCGACATGAGATAGAGGCCGAGCTGGCCGGCTATGCGCAGAAGCGGGCCGCCTGCATCGACGCGCTGAAGGTAGTCCAGCAACACCGGGGGTGGGTCTCCGACGAGGCGATAAATGATCTGGCGGAGATGCTGGAGATGTCGCCTGCCGAGCTGGACGGCGTCGCCACATTCTACAACCTGATCTTCCGGAAGCCCATCGGGAGGCACGTCATCCTTGTCTGCGATAGCGTGAGCTGCTGGATCATGGGCTATGACAACCTGCGCGACCACCTGCGGTCGCGCTTGGGCGTTGACCTGGGGGAGACGACGCCGGACCGCCGATTCACGTTGCTGCCGTCCGTGTGCCTGGGCGCGTGTGACCATGCTCCGGTAATGATGGTCGACGACGACCTCCATCTCGATCTGACTGCGGAGAGAATCGACCAGATCCTCGCGGGATACGAGTAGAGGAGCGGTATGCCGCCAGAAAGGCTGCTGACTCAATTCATCCAGCTCGATAAGGGGCCTCGCAACCTGCAGGAGTACGAGGCGACAGGCGGCTATCAGGCGCTGCGCAAGGCGCTGCGGGAGATGGCCCCCGCTGAGGTGACGGAGGTTGTGAAGGCGTCGAACCTAAGAGGGCGGGGCGGCGCCGGCTTCCCCACCGGCCAGAAGTGGGGCTTCGTCCCCATCGGCGAGGGCGCGCCGCACCCCAAGTATCTGGTCACCAACGCCGACGAGATGGAGCCCGGAACCTTCAAGGACCGGCTTCTCATGGAGGGCGACCCCCATCAGTTGATCGAGGGCATGATCATCGCGTCCTACGCTCTCGAGGCCGACGCCGCCTACGTCTTTCTCCGTTGGGAATACCGGCATGGAGCCGCGGTGCTGCGAAGGGCCATCGCCGAGGCGTACGACAAGGGCTGTCTCGGCAAAGGCATCTTGGGGTCCGGCTACAGCCTCGATCTCTACCTGCACACCAGCGCCGGACGCTACATCTGCGGCGAGGAGACGGCGCTCATAAATTCACTGGAGGGGAGAAGGGCGAACCCCCGCGCCAAACCGCCGTTCCCGCCCGTCGTCGGCCTGTGGGGCCGGTCAACGACGGTGAACAACGTCGAGACGCTGTGCTGTGTGCCCCACATCGTCGGCAAAGGCGCCGACAGGTTCCGCGACCTCAGCCTCACGGCTGACGGCGGGACGAAGATCTACGGCGCGAGCGGCCGGGTGAAAAGGCCGGGACTCTGGGAGCTGCCGATGGGCACCACGGCGCGGGAGATCCTGGAAGAGCACGCCGGCGGCATGCAGGAGGGCTACAAGTTCCGCGCCCTGCTGCCGGGCGGCGCCTCCACGGATTTCCTCATCGAGGAACACCTGGACGTGAAGATGGACTTCCAGTCTCTCCAGCCCCTCGGCAGCCGCCTCGGCACCGGCACGATGATCATTCTCGATGATAAGACCTGCCCGGTGGGGATGCTGCATAACCTCGAGCACTTCTTCGCCCAGGAGTCGTGCGGCTGGTGCACCCCCTGCTGGTCGGGGCTGCAGTGGACCGAAGAGATCCTCCGCCGTCTCGAAGAGGGGGAGGGAAGGTCGGAAGACCTGGAGATCCTGGAGATGATTGCCAGACATCTGGGGCCCGGCAACACCCACTGTGCCCTGGCACCCGGCGCCGCGGAGCCGCTCCAGAGCGGCCTGAAGTACTTCCGGGACGACTTCGAGAGACACATCCGCGAGAAGCAGTGCCCCTGGAGATAGCAGTGGCGAGGATCATCATCGACGACAGGGAATACGAGGTCAAAGAGGGGCAAAACCTGCTCCATGCGGTGCTTTCCCTGGGTCTGGACCTGCCCTACTTCTGCTGGCACCCGGCGATGGGCTCGGTGGGGGCATGCCGGCAGTGCGCGGTCAAGAAGTTCAGGGACGCCAACGATACCCACGGCAGGCTGGTCATGGCCTGTATGACGCCGGCGCTGGAGGGAACGCGCATCTCGATTGAGGACAAGGAGGCGCGGGAGTTCCGCGCGGCCGTCATCGAGTGGATGATGGTCAACCACCCGCACGACTGCCCGATCTGCGACGAGGGCGGCGAATGTCACCTTCAGGACATGACGGTGATGGCGGGGCACGCCTATCGCCGCTTCCTGGGCAAGAAACGCACCTTCCGCAACCAGGATTTGGGGCCGCTGGTGAACCACGAGATGAACCGCTGCATCCAGTGCTACCGCTGCGTCCGCTTCTACCGCGACTATGCCGGCGGGGACGACTTCGCGGCGTTTGGCCTGCGGAACCACGTCTATTTCGGCCGCCAGAAGGACGGCGTTCTGGAGAGCGAGTTCAGCGGCAACCTGGTGGAGGTATGTCCCACCGGCGTCTTCACCGACAAGACGCTGAAGGAGCGCTACACCCGAAGCTGGGACCTGCAGACCGCGCCGTCCATCTGCGTGCACTGCGGCATCGGCTGTAACACAATTCCGGGAGCCCGCTACGGGACGCTGCGACGGATACGCAATCGCTACAACGGCGAGGTGAACGGCTACTTCCTCTGCGATCGCGGCCGCTACGGCTACGAGTTCGTGGACGGCGCGCAGCGGATACGTCGCCCGCTTGCCCGAGAAAGCCGCAGCGGCGAGACGGCGCCGAAATCGAGAGAGGACGCGCTGCGCCTGGCGGCCTCGTTCTTGGCCGGCGACGCGAAGGTCGTCGGGATCGGGTCGCCGCGGGCATCGCTGGAGGCGAACCTCGCCCTGTGGACGCTGGTCGGCGACGACAACTTCTACGCCGGCATGTCTGACAACGACCGGCGCCTCGTCTCCGCGGCATTGAAGATACTCCAAGACGGGCCTGCTCGGTCCCCTTCACTCGCCGAGGTGGCGCTGTGCGATGCCGTTCTGGTCCTGGGGGAGGACGTGACCCAAACGGCGCCGATGCTGGCCCTGGCGCTGCGACAGTCGGTGCGCCGCCAGCCGACGAAGACCGCCCTCAAGCTGGGGCTGCGTGAGTGGGAAGACGCCGGCATCCGTCATGCCATGCAGGAGGAGAAGGGGCCGCTGTTCATCGCTGCCCCCTACGGCACCAAGCTCGACGAGGTGGCAACGAGGACATACCGTTCGGCGCCCGACGGCCTGGCGCGTCTGGGCTTTGCCGTCGCGCACGCGCTCGACCCGGAAGCGCCGGCGGTGGAGGGCCTGCCCGACGATCTCCGCGCCCTGGCAGAGGAGATCGCGACGGCGCTAGTGGAAGCAGAGAGGCCGCTCGTCGTTTCCGGCACAGGCGGCGGCAGCGAGGCGCTGCTGCAGGCGGCGGCGAACGTCGCCTGGGCGCTCTGCCGCAAGGGGCGGCCGGCGGAGATCTGTTTCGCCGTGCCGGATTGCAGCGGCCTTGGGCTCGCGCTCATGGGCGGCGGCAGCCTCGAATCGGCGCTCGAAGCGGCGAAGTCGGGGAAGGTAGACACGGTCATCATCTTGGAGAACGACCTCTACTGGCGCGCCGACGCCGACTCGGTGGACGCATCACTGGAGAAGGCCGGACACGTTATCGTCATCGATCATACTGCCGGGGCGACCGCCGAGAAGGCTGATGTCCTGCTGCCGGCCTCTACCTTCGCCGATAGCGACGGCACTTTGGTGAACAACGAGGGCCGGGCGCAGCGCTTCTACAAGGTGCTCCCGCCAACCGGCGACATTCAGGAGAGCTGGCGCTGGCTGCGCGACCTCGCTGTCGCCGCCGGACGGCCGGGCCTGGAGGAGTGGCGGAGGTTTGACGACGCTGTCGCGGCGCTGGCGGCGGCGATGCCCATCTTCGCGCCGGTGGCCGACATAGCGCCCCCGGCCGACTTCAAGATTGTCGGCCAGAGGATCGCGCGTCAGCCGGGCAGGTTCAGCGGCCGGACATCGATGACGGCGGATGTCAGCGTGCACGAGCCGAAGCCTCCGGAGGACGTGGACTCCCCCCTGTCCTTCTCGATGGAGGGATGCCAGGGGCAGCCGCCATCGGCTCTTATTCCCCGCTTCTGGGCTCCCGGCTGGAACTCGACCCAGGCGCTGAACAAGTTCCAGAGCGAGGTCGGCGGCCCGCTGCGCGGCGGCGACCCCGGCCGGCGGCTCATCGAGCCACAGGAGGGCGTCGAGGCGCACTACTTCACCGATGTGCCGCCCCCAATCGACTCGCGGGCGGGTCAGTGGCTTCTGGTGCCGGTGCATCACATCTTCGGGTCAGAGGAGCTGAGTGTGCTTGCGCCGGGGATCGCACGACTGATGCCGGCGCCATATCTGGGTCTGAACCCCACGGACGCAGCGACTCTCCGGCTAGAGGAGGGTGCTGAGGTCGAGATTTCATCGGGCAAGTGGGTGGGCCGTCTGCCGGTCAAGCTCGCGCCGGCGTTGCCCGCGGGGATGGCGGCGCTCCCCGTATGGTTGCCGGGGCTAGGGTGGACCGGCCCACTCGCCTGGGCCGAGCTGCGGAATCCGTCGATGGCCGCAAGGAAAGGTGAGGCGCCGTGAGCGACGTCGTCTGGCCGCTTGTCACCGTCGTCGGAGTGGCGATGGGCATGCTGCTGATCAGCGCGATGCTGATGTGGCTGGAGCGCCGGTTGCTGGGGCTATGGCAGGATCGCTACGGGCCGAACCGCGTGGGGCCGTTCGGCGTGCTTCAGTCGATCGCCGACATGATCAAGATCTTCACGAAGGAAGACTGGGTACCGCCCTTCGCCGACAAGCCGGTGTTCGTTATCGCGCCGGCCATCATCATGCTCACCGTGTTGATGGCGTTTGTCGTAGTCCCGTTCGCTCCCAACATCGGGGTAGTGAACCTGAACGTCGGGCTGCTTTTCTTTCTGGGCATGTCCTCGCTCGGGGTCTACAGCGTAGTCCTAGGCGGCTGGGCATCGAACAACAAGTACTCATTGCTGGGGGGCATGCGCGCGGCGGCCCAGATGCTGAGCTACGAGGTGTTCATGGGCCTGGCCCTCATAGGCGTGGTCATTCTTGCCCGCTCGTTCGACCTCCGGACGATCGTCGACGGTCAGAAGTCGCTGTGGTACTGCGTCCCACAGGTCCTGGGGCTCGCCGTCTTCCTGGTCGCCGCCGTCGCCGAGACGCGCCGCGCCCCCTTCGACCTGCCCGAGGCGGATGCTGAGCTGGTGGCCGGATTCCACTCCGAGTACTCGGGCATCAAGTTTGGCATGTTCTTCGTCGGCGAGTACGTGGGCATCACCCTTATGTCGGTGATGATCGTGACGCTGTTCTTCGGCGGCTGGCGAGGACCGCTCCTGCCGCCGGTCGTATGGCTGGCGCTGAAGACCTTCGTTTTCATCAGCTTCTTTATTCTGCTTCGCGCTACCTTTCCGCGCCTGCGCTATGACCAGCTCATGTCCTTCGGCTGGAAGGTCATGTTGCCGCTGGCGCTGCTGAATCTTGCTGTTACGGGCGCCATCGTGCTTGCGATCGAGTAGGGTGAGTGCGTCATGCTGAGCTTGCTGAAGGGCTTGTGGGTCGTGTTCCGGCACGCGTTCCGGCGGCGGGTGACCGTCCAGTACCCGGAGCAGAAGCCGTACCTGGCTCCCCGGTGGCGCGGCCGGATCATCCTGTCGCGGATCAACGGTGAGGAGCGCTGCGTAGCCTGCGGCCTGTGTGCCGTCGCCTGTCCTGTCGACTGTATCTCCCTTCAGGCGACTGAGGACGCGACGGGGCGCCGCTACCCGGCGTTCTTCCGCATCAACTTCTCGCGCTGCATCTTCTGCGGCTTCTGCGAGGAGGCCTGCCCGACCTATGCGATTCAGCTTACCCCCGACTTCGAGATGGGCGAGTACAGGCGCGAGAACCTGGTCTACGAGAAGGAAGACCTGCTGATCGCCGGGCCCGGCAAGTACCCGGACTACGATTTCTACCGCGTCGCCGGCCTGGCCATCGGCGGCAAAGACAAAGGAGAGGCGGAAAACGAGGAGGCGCCGCTGGATGTACGGGGTTTGATGCCATGAGCCTCCGCCGGAGCCATCGATGAACGAAGTCTTCTACATTTCAGCCACCGTGGCGTTAGTCTCCACACTGGCCGCGATCACGGGCGTCAATGCCATCCACTCGCTGCTCTACCTGATCGTGTCCTTCTTGGCGATTGCCCTCGTCTTCTTCACGCTCGGCGCGCCCGTCATCGCGGCGCTGGAGGTGATCATCTATGCTGGCACGATCATGGTGCTCTTCGTGTTCGTCATCATGATCCTCAACCTGGGCCGTGAGTCCGTCGAGCAGGAGAAGCGCTGGCTGAGCCCCGGGACGCTGATCGGGCCCGTGCTCCTCGCCGTGGTGCTTCTCGCGGAAATCATATACCTGCTTGTTCGCAATACGAGCACGCTGTCCGGGACCGGGGCAATCCAGCCGAGCGAGCTGGGGTCCGCTCTGTTCGGCCCCTACCTGCTCGGCGTGGAGCTGGCTTCCATGGTGCTATTGGCAGGGCTTGTCGGCGCGTACCACCTCGGGCAACGTGCCCGGCCGGACGAGACGGACGACGAGCGGAAGGGACCGCCCGAATAGACCTACTGAGGGAGAGGCGCTTTACCGGCGCATCTCCCCCGACAACCGGCGAACGAAACTAGGGAGGCGCGGATGGCATCGATTTCGATGGGACAGGGGCTGCTCGTGGCGGGACTCCTCTTCGCCATCGGCCTGATCGGCGTGCTGGCGCGGCGCAATATCATCTTCATCCTTCTCTCTCTGGAGGTGATGGCGAACGCCGCCGGCATGGCCTTCGTCGTCGCGGGGTACCGCTGGGGCCAGGCAGACGGCCAGATCATCTTCCTGCTCATCCTGACCATGGCCGCGGCGGAGGTCTCGGTGGGTCTGGCGCTCGCGCTTCAGCTTTACCGCCGGTTCAAGACACTGGACGTTGACGCCGCCAGTAGGATGCGAGGCTGACGTGCTGCACCTTCTGTTCTTGGTACCGCTTCTGCCCCTCGCCGGCTTCGTGCTGCTGACAGCGCTCAGCGGCCGGCTGAGCCGTGCCCAGGCGGCGACCATCGGCGTCGGCTCCGTCGGACTTTCGGCGCTGGTTGCGGTGCCCGTGGGGTTCTCTTTCGTCATCTCGCCACCGTCGGGCGACGCGTTCACCCAGACGCTCTGGACCTGGATAGACGTCGCCGGCTTCAAGCCTCAGATCGCCTTCTATCTGGACTCACTCTCCGTAATCATGATCATGGTCGTCACGGTCGTCGGCTTCCTCATCCACCTCTACTCCGCCGACTACATGCGGGAAGAGGAGGAAGGGTACGGCCGCTTCTTTGCCTACATGAACCTGTTCGTCGCCTCGATGCTGACGCTGGTCCTCGCCGACAACCTTGTCCTGCTCTATCTGGGATGGGAAGGCGTCGGCATCTGTAGCTACCTGCTGATCGGCTTCTGGTACAACGACCCGGCGAACGGACGGGCGGCGCGCAAGGCGTTTATCGTCACGCGCGTGGGCGACACGGCGATGCTGGTCGGGCTGCTGCTCCTCTTCACCCACCTGGGGACGTTGCAGATCCAGCCGCTGATGCAGCGGGCCTCCGAGCAATGGGTGGTGGGCTCGAGCATCACCATGGCAGCGGCAGGCCTAATCATGGGAGGAGCGCTGGGGAAGTCGGCGCAGTTGCCGCTCCAGGTGTGGCTCCCCGACGCGATGGCCGGCCCAACGCCGACCAGCGCCCTCATCCATGCGGCGACGATGGTGACCGCCGGTGTCTACCTCATCGCCCGCACTCACGTGCTGTTCGAGATGGCGCCGGTGATCCAGACGACGGTGGCGGCGGTAGGCGCGGGGACGCTGGTGCTGGCGGGCTTCACCGCCCTCACGCAGCGCGATATCAAGCGCTGTCTCGCCTACTCCACGATCAGCCAGATCGGCTACATGTTCCTGGCGGTCGGCGTGGGCGCATGGTCGGCGGCGATCTTCCACTTCATGACGCACGCCTTCTTCAAGGCGCTCCTCTTCATGGGGGCCGGCACCATCATCCTGGGGCTGCACCACGAGCAGGACATGTTCAAGATGGGCGGACTGCGCAGACAGGCGCCGCTGGTGTTCTGGACGTTTCTTGCCGGGTCGGTCTCGCTGGCCGCGTTGCCGCTGGTGACCGCCGGTTTCTACAGCAAGGACGCAATCCTTGCCGGAGCGTGGGCGTCGGACGCGGGAGGGCGCTGGTTGTGGGCGGCGGGGCTGGCGGGCGCGCTGCTCACCTCGCTCTACACGTTCCGGATGGTGTTCCTGACCTTCTTCGGCGAGGTGCGGACGCCGTTCCATCTCAAGGTGGGGATACGCCTGTGGCTGCCGCTGGTGGCGCTCGCATTCCTGGCGATTGTCGGCGGCTTCACGGATCTCCCCCAGACGCTCGGCAATCAGCCCTGGCTCTCCGACTTCCTGCACACGTCGCTGCCCGCGACAGAGGAGCTGGCCACGGGCACGGTCCTCAACCTGCAGATCGTGGCGGCACTCGTCTCCCTCGGTGGAATCGCGCTGGCGTACCTCTTCTTCATGCGGTCGCCGCAACTGGTGGAGAGCGTCGTTCGGACACCGGTGGGGAAGGCGCTGCACCAGTTCTGGTTCGCCGGCTGGGGATTCGACTGGCTGTACGATAGGCTGCTTGTCCGGCCCTTTGTCTGGGTGGCGCGCGCCAACCGCAACGACGTCTTCGACCAGATCTACGCGTTCATCGCCTGGACGGCGCGTATCGCCAACGGGATCCTCAGCGACACGCAGACCGGCAAGCTGCGCTGGTACGCGGCGGGCGTCGCCTTCGGGGGCATAGTAGCCGTGGCAATCGTGGTCCTCATATGATACTGACCTGTCTTATCGTCGCGATCTTCGGAGGAGGCATCCTAGCCTGGATATCCAGCCGCTGGGGCCAGTGGTGGCCACGCTGGATCTCGCTGGGCGTTCTCTCGGCCAGCCTGATTACCCTCATCGCGTTGTGGATCAAGTATTTCGGCCGGGCCGGCGTTGCCAGCCGGGGGCCCTGGCTTATCGAGATCGACCGGGCCTGGATCCCACAGCTAGGCATTCACTTCCACCTGGCGATGGACGGGCTCAGCCTCATGTTCCTCGTCCTCACCAACTTTGTCGGCATCATCGCCGTTGCGGCATCCTGGAGCTCGGTCAAGGAACGGGTCGGCTTCTTCCACTTCAACCTGCTGTGGATCCTGGCGGCGATAATGGGCGTCTTCGTGGCGGTCGACCTCTTCCTCTTCTACTTCTTCTGGGAGATGATGCTTGTCCCCCTCTACTTCTTGATCGGCATCTGGGGCTATGAGAACCGCACCTACGCGTCGATCAAGTTCTTCCTGTTCACTCAGGCCGGCGGCGTGCTTATGCTCGTCGGGATTCTGGGCCTCTACTTTGTCCATGGCCGGGCGACAGGCGTCTACACGTTTAACTACTCGGAGCTGCTCGGCACGCCGATGGCGGAGTGGACGGCGCGCTGGCTGATGCTGGGCTTCCTGGCGGCTTTCGCGATCAAGCTGCCGGTGGTTCCGCTACACACGTGGCTCCCCGACGCCCACACCCAGGCGCCCACGGCAGGCAGCGTCATCCTGGCAGGGCTCGTCTTGAAGGCCGGCGCTTATGGAATGATACGCTTCCTCGTGCCCCTCTTCCCCGACGCGGCGCTTGATTTCCAGACCATTGCCATGGCGATAGCGGTCGTCAGTATCCTCTATGGAGCGGTGCTCGCGTTTGCCCAGACCGACATCAAGCGGCTGGTGGCCTACACCAGCGTCAGCCATATGGGCTTCGTCCTGCTGGGCATCTTCGCCTGGAACGAGATCGCGCTGCAGGGCGCGGTCATGATCATGCTGGCGCATGCCTTGAGCACCGGCGCCCTCTTCATCATCGTCGGCGACCTCCAGCAGAGGATCCATACGCGCGACATATCCCAGATGGAGGGCCTATGGGCGACGATCCCCAAGATGAGCGGCCTCGCGCTCTTCTTCGCCGTAGCGTCGCTCGGCCTCCCCGGGCTGGGCAACTTCGTCGGCGAGTTCCTGGTCGTGCTTGGCGCCTTCCAGTCGAACCTGCCGCTGGCCGTCCTGGCGACCTTGGGACTCATTTTCTCGGCTGTCTACTCTCTTTGGATGGTCCAGGCCGTCTTCCAGGGGCCGAACACCCACCAGTGGAAGCTGCCCGACATGTCCCTGCGAGAGGCGGCGATCCTGCTGTCGATGGCAGGGGCGCTTATCTGGTTCGGCCTCTACCCGAAGACGGTCCTGAGCACCGTCAAGGACTCCATCCACAATCTGCAGCAGAGCGTCAGCAACTCCCAGACGCAGATGCCATCGGCGACGCTGCCGCTTGGGGACACCCCGGCGGGGGCGCAAGGGCCGTCGGATAGCGGAGGCACTAAATGACGAGAGCGGAGCTAGTCGTCATGCTGCCGTTCATTATGCTGGCGGCGACGCCGGTGGCGGTCATGCTGGCGATCACCCTTCGCCGTGACTATCGCGTCTGCACGGCGCTCACGCTCTTGGGGCTGGTGCTGGCATTGGCCATGCTGCCCGTAACACTGTCGCAGAGCAGCCGGGAGTCGACGGCGCTCTTCATAGTGGACGACTACGCCGTGTTCTATATGGGGCTGTTGCTCGCCACAGCGATTGTGCTCGCCCTGCTTTCCTATCGGTATCTGAAGGTACAGACCGGAGACCGTGAGGAGTTCTGGATTCTGCTGCTCCTGGCCACGCTCGGCTCGTCGGTGCTGGTAGCGAGCAGACATTTCGCGTCGCTCTTCCTGGGGTTGGAGATACTCAGCGTCTCGCTGTACGCGCTAATCGGCTATCAGCGCACGAGGGAGATCGCCGTTGAGGCGGCGATCAAGTACCTGGTGCTCGCCGCCGTTTCCACCGCCTTCCTGCTATTTGGCATGGCGCTCGTGTATGGGGAGATCGGGTCGATGGAGTTCGCGCAGATCGCGGCGCTGCGCAGCCACCTGGGTGACGCCGAGAGGGCCTTCTTCATTGCGGGGCTGGCCCTGATAGTCGTCGGCGCGGGCTACAAGCTGGCGGTGGTGCCGTTCCACATGTGGGCGGCGGATGTCTACGAGGGGGCGCCGGCGCCTGTGACAGCGCTTGTCGCCACGATGTCGAAGGGCGGCATGTTTGCTCTGTTGCTGCGCTTCTTCACCCAGATCGGCTTCCGCGCCGACGACGCCCTGTTCTGGATATTCACCGCTGTCGCCATCGCCTCCATGCTCGCGGGGAACCTGCTGGCGCTGCTCCAGAACAACGTCAAACGGATCCTTGCCTACTCGTCGATAGCCCACTTGGGGTACCTGCTGACGGCTTTCATCGCGAGCGGCAGCCTTGCGGTGACGGCGGTTACATTCTACTTGGTGGCGTACGTCGTGGCGTCGGCAGGGGCCTTCGGCGTGTTGATCGCGCTCTCGGGCCCGGAGCGAGACGCCGATCGCATCGAGGACTATCGCGGGCTTTTCTGGAGCCGGCCGTGGCTCGCGGGGGTGCTCACCGCCATGCTGCTGTCGCTGGCCGGCATCCCGCTCACCGCCGGCTTCGTAGGCAAGTTCTATCTGGTCGCAGCGGGGGCTCAGACGTCGCTCTGGGCGCTCGTCATCATTCTCGTAACGACGAGCATCATCGGGCTCTTCTATTATCTCCGGATCATCGTCGCGATGTTCAGCCAGCCTGCGGAGGAAGGAACGGGCATCGCCGTGCGGCAGGTTTTGGCGCCGCCGGAAGCCGCCGCCTTGGTGGTGGTTACTTCCCTCGCAGTGTGGCTGAGCGTCTACCCGTCGCCGCTGCTGCACATCATCCCGAAACTCGTCCACTGACGCAATGGAGGAGCGGAGGAAGATGGTCCATTGCTTATGCAAGGTTCTCGGGTGGCTCGAGGTTGCGGAGGTCCATCCTAACAAACTTCACGGCCACGATGTCGTCCTCGGGCAGTGGCGTGCCGGCGTTCAACAGGCCAACCAGGTGCCCATGGAGCTTCTTCTTGAAGTCCCGGTAGGCGCTTTCGCGTCCTCGCCCCCGCCCAATCACCTCCGGCAGCTTTGGGGCAAAGGCGATATGGCCGGCGTGGTTCCTCACTATTAGGACTGTGTATCGTTTTGATTCGTTCACTTGGGCAGTCAACGCAGGGAGGTCATGGGGTGAGAGGAGAGCACCGGACTGGTTTCAGAGGTGCGCTATCGCGAACTCCAAGTCCTGTGCTCAGGTTGGGGGGTCAGAAAGGAGAAGACCGCCCGGAGAGACGATCTTCGTATCTGCCGAAGGGCTCCTGACAGCCGTGATAGATGCGAATCCCCAACTCCCGGACTTCGAGTCCTGTACTCAGGTTGGGGATCAGAAAAGACGAAGACCGCCCCGAGAGGCGGATTTCGAATCCGTGGGAGGGCTCTGGAGGGCCGTGTGGGATTCGAACCCACGACTCCCGGATTAAAAGTCAGAGCCTGTACTCCCGAGCCTTCGGGTCCGACCCCAGATTCAAATTCCGCCATTTTGACCGTCTAGCACGGCTGAAATATTGTCGAGTCCAGTGCTCGGGTTCAAGAGCCCTCGGGAGCACCGGATTCGACCTCGCAATTGTAAGTGCTCCATCGTGCTGTATCAAGGCCTGGCCAGGTCTTGACAGGGGGCCAGACAGCGACATATTATTAGTTAGTAATGACTCCTAATAATCCACCCATGAACGTCAACCAGGTAGAAGTACAGCGCCGTCTCGCCCACTTCAGGGACGTCTGTAGGCGCGCCGGGATGAAGCTGACTCATCAGCGCACAGAGATCTTCCGCGAAGTGGCGGGAACCGCCGATCATCCCGACGCGCAGACAATCTACGAGCGTGTCCGTGGAAGAATACCCGCTATGTCGCTGGACACGGTCTACCGCAACCTGTGGCTGCTCAACGACCTAGGGCTTATCACCACTTTGGGACCTCCGAGAGAACGGGCACGCTTTGACGCCAACGTGACGTCCCACCACCACTTCGTTTGCATGCAATGCGGCATGGCCCAGGACTTCTGTAGTCAGGAGTTCGATGAACTGAGACCGCCCGCCGAGGTCGATTCGATGGGTGCCGTTGAGGCAATCCACGTCGAACTGCGAGGGTTATGCTTGCGCTGCAAGAAGAAGGGAAACAAAGAGGCGTGATCCGACAACGCCAGTCTCTGTAGAAAGGAGGCATTACGTGAAGGACGATCAAGGAACCCTAACAACCGGTTTCGGGATGCCGGTCGATAATGATCTGAACTCGGTGACTGCCGGGGCAAAAGGCCCGCTGCTCATCCAGGATGTCCACCTAATCGACAAACTCGCCCACTTCGACCGCGAGCGGATTCCCGAACGCGTTGTTCACGCCAAGGGAGCGGGTGCCCACGGCTACTTCGAGGTAACCCACGACGTCACCAAGTACACGCGCGCCATGTTCCTCTCTGGGGCAGGAAAGCGCACCGAGGTTCTTGCGCGGTTCTCCACCGTTGGCGGAGAGAAGGGGTCGGCAGACTCAGAACGCGATCCGCGCGGCTTCGCGGTCAAGTTCTACACCGAAGAAGGCAACTATGATATGGTGGGCAACAACACGCCGGTCTTCTTCATCCGTGACCCCCTGAAGTTCCCCGACTTCATTCATACCCAGAAACGCAACCCGGGGACCAACCTCAAGGACCCGGACATGTTCTGGGACTTCCTCTCCCTGACCCCGGAATCGATTCACCAGGTCACGATCCTGTTCTCGGACCGCGGTACCCCCAGGTCATATCGCAACATGAACGGATACAGCAGCCATACCTACATGTGGTACAACGAGAAGGGGGAGTATTGCTGGGTACAATACCACTTCAAGACTGAGCAGGGAATCCAGAACTTCACCGGCGAGGAAGCCGAACGCATGCGGGGCGCTGATCCTGACTGCGTCACTCGCGATCTGTATGAGTCGATTGCTCGGGGCGATTACCCTTCTTGGCGCCTCGAGGTGCAGATCATGACCCCTGAGCAGGCCAAGAGCTACCGGTTCGACCCCTTCGACATTACCAAAGTGTGGCCGCACGCTGACTTCCCGCCCATGAATGTGGGTCGTCTGGCTCTGGACCGCAACCCGGATAACTACTTCGCCGAGGTCGAGCAGGCGGCCTTCTCGCCGGGTAACTTCGTCCCCGGCATCGGCCCGTCGCCCGACAAGATGCTACAGGGTCGTTTGTTCAGCTATCACGACACGCACCGCCACCGGCTTGGCCCTAACTACCACCTGCTGGCGGTCAACGCGCCGAAGGCTACCAAGTTGCGGAGCTATCAGCGGGATGGCTCCATGCGGTCCGACGAGAACGGCGGCGGCGGCCCCAACTACTGGCCGAACAGCTTCGGCGGCCCGGCTCCCGATCCTGAATTCGCTCCCCCGCCTATCGATGTCTCCGGGATGGCCGCGCGCCACGCATACGAACTCGGCGACGTGGACTTCGTTCAGGCGGGCGACCTCTATCGCAAGGTGATGACGGAAAATGACCGCGAGCACCTGGTCGGCAACGTCGTCGGGCACCTGAAGAACGCCCAGAAGCGCCTTCAGCTAAGGCAGACTGCTCTCTTCCACAAGGCAGAAGCACAATATGGGGAGCGTGTGACGAAGGGGCTCGGGTTAAGTCTGGACGAGGTCAGGCGGCTCGCGTCAATGTCGCAGGAGGAGCGCGTCAAGGCCACTGCGAAATGAGCTGACAGGCCAGGCAGGTACTGCGCAGACCCATGCGCGGGAGTATGTGCGGAGGTACTCGCCGTGACCGAGCCGCTTCGGCGCGATGCCGGACGCATCCTGCTCGCCGGCGGCACCGGCTACGTCGGCGGGCGTCTGCTGCGTGTGCTCGAGGAGACGGGTCGACCGCTAAGGTGTTTGGCCCGAAAACCCGAGGTTCTGCGGCCGCGAGTCTCTGATTCAACCGAGGTCGTTAGAGGGGACGTCCTTGAGCTGGCATCCCTGAACGAGGCCATGAAGGACGTCCACACGGCGTACTACCTGGTGCACTCGATGGCGGCCGGCGGCGGGTTCGAGGAGCGTGATCGCCTTGGCGCGGAGAACTTCGCGACAGCGGCTCGAGAGAACGGAACAAGGCGAATCATATACCTCGGCGGGCTAGGGGGCAGCGGAAGGCTATCGAGCCACCTGGCAAGCCGGCAGGAGGTCGGCGAGATACTCCGAAGGTCCGGCGTTCCCACCATCGAGTTCCGGGCCTCAATCATAATCGGAGCGGGCAGCCTATCGTTCGAAATGGTTCGGGCGCTGGTCAAGAAGCTGCCTGTCATGATCACGCCTCGCTGGGTGCGGTCGAAGGCTCAGCCGATATCAATCGAGGATGTCACGGCCTATCTCTCGAAGGCGCTCGATCTGGAGGATGACAACAGCTATGTCTTCGAGATCGGCGGCGCGGATCAAGTATCCTACCGGGGTATCATGAGAGAGTATGCGCGCCAGCGGGGTCTGAGGCGGATCATGATCCCTGTGCCGGTGCTGACGCCGTGGCTTTCCAGCTTGTGGCTGGGCCTTGTTACGCCACTCTACTCCCGCGTCGGCAGACAGTTGATTGAGGGCGTTAGAAACGACACCGTGGTCGAAGACGACCTCGCGATGCGCGTTTTCGACTTACGGCCCGAGGGTATTCGGGAGGCGATTTCTCGGGCGCTCTTGAATGAGTAGCAGGAGTCAGCTGAGACGCCTCCGTATTCGTTCCGCTTGGGATTGCGGGTCTCGGTTACTGGCATCGTCTCTACTCGATATATAGGGCGGCTTTTTGGGGGCCGTGTTGAGACGCAGAGCTCAGGCCGCCTGCCGCGGAGGATTGAAATGAATATCAGCGGAGTCATAATCAGCTATGTCCTCACCGCGCTCGTCTTCTTTGCCATCGATCTTGCCTGGCTTGGGCT
>Ga0315277_10004111_pt1 | contig 19519 bp, 21 predicted proteins | sample YL17G05_15_MG_FD_203695 | JGI IMG/M metagenome (GOLD analysis project Ga0315277, IMG submission 203695) | Sediment microbial communities from Yellowstone Lake, YNP, Wyoming, USA - YL17G05_15 | ecosystem: Environmental > Aquatic > Freshwater > Lake > Sediment | place: USA: Wyoming | collected... | reverse complement strand
TAATCTGACTCCCGACTCTAGACTATTGGCTAGTTTTAGCTAATGACCAATTTGAATGTCGCAAGGTGTAGGAGGAAATGTTTAAATATACAATTGTAATTGAAAAGGCTGATGGTAATTATTCCGCTTACTGTCCAGATTTGCCTGGCTGTATAGCTACGGGGGCAAGTGTAGAGGAAACGACGGAAAGAATAAAAGAAGCTATTGAATTCCACATTGAAGGACTCAAGGCGGAAGGCTTAGATGTGCCACCGCCTGCTACTACTGTTGCTCTTGTTGAAGTAGTACTGTAGAGGATTGATGAAAGCCAATTCACGGATTATAACCGTCATTGCGAGCCCTTCTCTTTTACCCAGCCCTATAATTGTAAAGAGCCTGAAGTTTGTGGAGTTTGTAGAGTTGGAGTGACGAAAATCGAGAGGTTTGAAGATATAAAAGCTTGGCAGGGCCTCAGATTATTGAGTTCATGGAGTTTCTAGAGTGCGGAGTAGAATTCAATCAACTGAACAAACTCAAGGAACCCGATAAACTCAATGAACTAAAACATCGTGAAAATTGAGAGGTTCGAGAACATCAAAGCATGGCAGGAAGCCAGAATCCTTGTGAAGATGATTTATGATGCTGTGAAATCTAACAAGAGGTTTGGCAGTGATTATAAGTTTGGGGAGCAGATTCAAAGTGCAGCAGTTCCTAAGTATGCAGACATTTCTATCCTCCTATCAATTATTGTTTGAATAACAACCATGAGTATACTTAACCGCTTGCCGAGTTTCCTTGACTCTTCGTAGACTCAAACCTATAATTGCGGCAGCCCATTATATATCAGGAGCTTATGAGATGAAAGGTTTCTTTTATACACTTAATATAGTGATTAGAAGTGCATTAAACGTACTTTTCAGCCCTCTTTATCGAAACGTGAATAGCTTGGTCACAAATACAAAAGCTTTTGTCAGAACAATACAGATAGAAGCCAATCAATTCTCTCAAAGGGGGAAAGGACCAACAAGACACATATACGGAAATCCTGTCTATACTGCGGATGTTCTAAAGGGACGAAATTACCAAATTGGCGAACACACATATGGTAGACCTAGCGTAGTGGCAGTGAAATACCAACCAGATAGGAAGCTAAAGATTGGGAAGTTTTGTAGAATTGCCGGAGATGTGACAATTTGGGTTGCGGAAACACATGCAAGCGACATGATAACAGAATATCCCTTTTGTGCTTTCCCAGATATATTCCCTGATGCTAAATACCCTGGACGTAAATATTTGAGGAAGGAAAATATTGGAAAATCCGATGTAATCATAGGTAACGATGTTTGGATTGGTTCTGGGGCAACAATCATGTCTGGCGTAACTATAGGGGATGGTGCAGTAATTGGTGCTAAAGCAGTTGTTACCAAAGATGTAGAACCCTATGCTATAGTGGCTGGCAACCCAGCACGGCTAATAAGGAAAAGATTTGACGAACAAACAATACAAAAATTACTGGAGATTCGATGGTGGGATTGGCCAATTGAAAAGATTAGAGATAATTTGAATATTATTTCTAGTAGCAATTTATCAGAATTAGAGCAGTTGTTCAGAAAAATGCACTAATGCCTTGCCAATGCTCTCTTGCCCCCTACAATCATCAACCAAAATCAAGTATTTCAAATTGACCCACTACCGGCGAAAATGGTCTATAATGCTGTGAAATCTAACAAGAGGTTTGGCAGTGATTATAAGTTTGGGGAGCAGATTCAAAGTGCAGCAGTTTCAGTAATGTATAATATAGCTGGGGGATTTTCAAGGAGATCAACGGGGGAATTCACACAGTTTCTATTCATTGCTAAAGGCTCAACTGCCGAGGTTCAAAGCCAACTCTACGTTGCTTTAGACCAGGGCTATATCACTCAGGAAAAGTTTAACGAAGTATACTCCAAATCTGATGAAGTAGCTCGCCTGATCTCCGGCTTTATCAAATATCTCCTGAGCAAAGAAAAACACCCAAGGAACCCAACAAACTCAACAAACTCAAGCAGCTGTTAAAAAATGAGCACCGTACAGAGAATCGCCAAAAACACTGCCGTTTTGCTGGTTGCCCAGGCTGCCAGCTATCTCCTGGCCTTCTTCTATATAATGTATGCCGCCCGCTACCTGAGTGCTGCTGGCTTTGGTATCCTCTCCTTTGCTCTTGCCTTTACCGGAATTTTTGCTGTCCTTGCCGATTTAGGGTTATCCTCTCTAGCGACAAGAGAGGTAGCTAGAGACAAGTCTCTAGCCTTGAAATACCTCGCCAATGTCAGCCTGCTGAAGATAATCTTGGCGGCCGCTACCTTCGGCTTGATTGCCCTGACCATAAATCTCATGGGCTACCCTCAGGAAACGATTACGGTTGTTTACCTTCTTGGCTTATATGTCATCCTTGCGACATTCACTCAGATGTTCTACTCCATATTTCAGGCATTCGAGCGCATGGAATTCCAAGCAATAGGGCAGATGTTAAACGCCGCTCTGCTTCTCGGCGGGGTCATCTTCGCCATAAAGCATGGCTTCAGCGTCGTTGGTTTTGCCTCGTTATATGTCATAGCCAGCGTTATTGCCTTAGGATATAGCCTTGCTGTAATGAAGCTAAAGTTTTCTAACCCATCATCAGCCTCGGCAGCTAAAGTTGTGGAATTTGACTGGAACTTCTGGAAACCGATAATAAAAAAGGCTTTGCCTTTCTTCCTCAGCGCTGCCCTCGATTTAATTGCCCTTAGAATTGCTACAGTTATGCTTTCTGTGATGAAAGGAAACGAGGCTGTCGGCTGGTATAGCGCGTCATTTCAGTTGATGCAGACCCTTATGTTCATTCCCGCCGCTTTCTTAGCCGCACTTTATCCTGTTGTTTCCAGATTCTATGTCTCGTCAGAGGAATCTTTAAGGTTTGTTTATCAAAAATCTTTCAAATATCTATGTCTTTTAGGTTTACCCATTGCAGTGGGCACAACAATTTTCGCCGATAGGATTATTTTGGGCATTTTTCAGGAGGGGTTTGCTCCTTCGATAATTGCCCTTCGGGTTCTTATTTGGGCAGTCCCCATTGGGTTTTTGACCGGGGTGTTTGGGACAATACTGGCATCAATAAACAGGCAAAATTTAGTCGCGAGGATCGTTCTTGTTTACACCATACTAAGTGTGGTGATGAATTTGATACTGATTCCAAGATATGGTTATGTAGGGGCATCCATGGTCATGGTAATTACGTCATTGACGGCGTTTGTACTGGGTTTTTATCTCCTCTCGAAATTAGTTTGCAAAATCTCGATCCCCAAACTCATTTTCCGGCCAGTAATAGCCAGTGGCGTAATGGCTTTGTTCCTCTTTTTCTTCACCAGACTGAGTCTTTGGTTATTAATTCCCCTAGCCGCTGTCATATATTTTGGTATCTTGATCCTCTTGAAGGCATTCTCTAGAGAGGACCTGAATCTTTTTAAGGAAATAGCTACTGTAAAGCCAGGGGCAAGAGGAGGAACGTTCCCGACTTGAAAGGGCTTGAGTGTTTAGTTGTCATTGCCGGGCATGAAGTGCCCCCTTCCTCTAACTACATCTAACTACATCCCGTCAAGGGAGGGAGGACATGTATTGCGCTCTCCTTCGAGGGAGCGGGTGAGGGTCTGAATTCTATTTTCATAGCAACGGCAAGAAGTGAGGGGCGCGCATTGACAGTTTGAGTTGCCAAACGCTCTTCTGATAAACTGCTTAAGATGATTCCTATTGCAAAGCCAACCATAGGTGAAGATGAAATCAGCGCTGTGACAGCGGTATTAAGGTCTGGGATTATTGCCCAGGGCAAGAAGGTAGAAGAATTCGAGGGGGCATTCGCCGAGTTTATTGGTACGAAATATGCTGTGGCGGTAAACTCTGGAACTGCTGCTCTCCATATAGGCTTGCTGTCATATGGAATCGGAGAGGGAGACGAAGTTATCACATCTCCTTTCACATTTATAGCCACCGCCAACTCAATTCTCTTTACCGGTGCCAAGCCCGTTTTTGCTGACATAGAGGAGGATAGCTTTAACATCGCCCCGGATAGCCTTGCTGAGAAAATTACACCGCGCACGAAGGCAATAATGCCTGTTCATCTTTATGGGCAACCTTGTGATATGAAGAGGATAATGAGGATAGCTCAGGAGCACGGTCTTATAGTCATAGAGGATGCCTGCCAGGCACACGGAGCAGAATACGAGGGCAAAAGAGTAGGTTCGTTTGGCACTGGCTGTTTCTCGTTCTACCCCACGAAGAATATGACCACCGGCGAAGGTGGGATGATAACCACGAACGATGAAGATATCGCTCAGAAAGCCAGGATGATAAGAAGTCACGGGCAAAGACAGAGATACTTCCATGAAATTCTGGGTTATAATTACCGCATGACTGATATAGCCGCAGCAATAGGGCTTTGTCAACTAGGGAAGTTAGAGGAATTTAATAGCAAAAGAATAGAGAACGCAAAATTCTTAACCAAGGAACTCAGTGGAATTAAGGGACTGATTCCTCCCAGTATCAAATCCAATACAAAACACGTCTTCCACCAATACACGGTCAGGATTACACAAGATTTTGGTATATCAAGAGATGAATTTAGGCAGAAGTTGATAAATAAAGGCGTCGCCACAGAGATATATTATCCTCTACCCATACACAAGCAACCTCTTTACCAGAACTTAGGCTACAATGACCGTCTTCCCAACTCTGAAAAGGCTGCCGCAGAGGTACTTTCCTTGCCGGTTCATCCATCGCTAACAAAGAAAGACCTGGAGTATGTCGTTGACTCCTTGGTAAACTGCCGGGGGTGATCTGAAATGAATCATAAAATTGTGAAGAATGTGAAACTGGGTAAAAACATGGAGCTTGGAAGCAATGTCGTCATTGAGAACGATGTGGTTCTAGGCAACAACATATCGCTAAGAGACAATGTTGTCATTAGGAAAGGGGCGATAATAGGAGATAACGTAGTAATCGGGTATAGGGACATCAAGCCGGGTCAAGATGCTCCAGCAAAACCCATAGTTACAGAGATTGGAGAAATGGTGAGGATTCGTAGTGGAAGCGTAATCTACTGGGGCACAAGGATAGGGAGCAATTCGATGGTGGGACACAACAGCGTTATCCGAGAAAACACAATTATAGGACACGATACCTATATCGGTTCGCTTACAGCGATTGAGGGCGACACTAAGATTGGCAATTATGTCGGTATTCATACACAATGTCATATAACCAAATTCTGCGATATCGGAGACTATACTTTTATAGCCCCCATTTTTGTGGGTGCAAATGACCAAGCAATGTCGCATATGCGAGCAAGGCATGGGCAAAATCTTATTGGCTTCACCACCGGAAAATATGTCAGAATAGCGGTAGGCGTTACCGTATTGCCGGGTGTTCATTTTGGTGAAGGGTGCATAGTTGCTGCCGGCAGCGTAGTAACCAGGGATGTTCCACCTTATAAGGTGGTAATGGGAGTGCCAGCGAAGGTGGTTAAGGATGCTCCCAGAGAAGAGGTCGTGCGATGAATCTTAAAAAGGGGAGGAACTCAGTGCGAAACAGGCTAATGGTAGGCGTTATTGGAGTCGGGTCTATGGGCAAAAACCACAGCAGGCTCTACTCTGAGCTTGCCGGGGTAAAGCCGGCAGGTGTCGCCGATACGCATCGCCAGCTACCGCAGGGTCTAGCAGAGGAATCTCACACCAAGCCCTTCAGCGATTACAAGGAACTCCTGAGTAACAAGCCGGACGCAGTGAGCATTGCCATTCCCACCTCATCTCATCGTGAAGTGGCACATTTCGAACCGACAGAATGGCTAGACTGCCATATCTGTGCAGACCCTGCAAAAGCTGAGCTTAGGTGGAATAGGGAAAGGCTTTGCGTTTGAAACAGATATAATCGTGAAACTTGGCGCATGTAATGCAAGGCGGCTTTTAGGTATCATAGAGGGTTAGAGTGAGCATACAAGGGAAAAAGTGTTTAGTAACCGGTGGTGGTGGAATGCTTGGTTCGCATGTTGCAGAAGAAATTGTAAATGCCGGGGGCAGAGTTACGGTCTTTGAACGCAGAAGTCACAATGATCTAAAACTCCAGAATCTCCAGAAAGTCAAAGAAAAAGTATCCATGTATTTCGGCGACATCAGAAGCACGCGTGATTGCCATCAGGCACTCGTAAGCCACGATGTAGTGATTCACGCTGCAGCTTCAGGGCCGGTGCCCTATAGTATCGACTATCCGGTAGAAATCTGGGAAAACAATGTAAATGGCACTCTGAATTTGCTAGAGGCATCAAGGGCATGTGGCATAGAAAGGTTTGTCTATATCAATTCGTCAGAAGCATACGGCACAGCGAAATACCTTCCAATTGACGAAAAGCACGCTTTTTATCCACGTTCGCCATATGGTGCCAGTAAAGCGGCAGGAGAATTGCTAGTTTACTCATACTACTATTCCTATGGTCTCAATTACTCAACAATTCGACTGTTCAACTTGTTTGGACCTCGGCCAGTTCCCTATGGAATTATACCGAAATTCATCTGGTTAGCGCTCGATGATGAACCGATACCCATTGCGGGGGATGGGACCCAAAAGAGGGATTATATTTTTGTTAAAGATGCTGCAATCGCTATACGATTGATGGCTGAAAGAAGTGACCTTGCAGGCGAGGCAATCAATGTAGGTTCAGGTGTCAGCCTCAGGATCATAGAGATCGCGGAAAAGATAATTGACCTGACGGGCTCAAAAAGTGAGATAGTTTTCGAAGCACCCCGTCCTGGCGAGGTTCCGGTGCTTCAGGCAGATATATCTAAGGCAAGAGAGATACTTGGCTGGAAACCCGAAATCGACTTTGAGAGCGGATTGCTAGAAACAATCGAATGGTGCAAGCATAATAAGCAGTTTTATAGCACAAGTCGAGTAAGCAAGTCACTGTGAAGTTCTGACCTGTCTGCAAAACAGAGGTGAATATTGTCAGGGTCAATCGAGAACGTTGCCAAGCATGGCTAATATATCGTAGTATGGAGAGATGAAATGCTCAAAGTAGGTGTTATTGGAGTTGGGGCTATGGGCAAAAATCATGCCAGGCTCTACTCTGAGCTTCTTGGTGTGGAGCTTATTGGAGTTGCGGATGTGAATGAAACCCTGGCTATTTCCGTTGCCCAAAGCTACGGTTGCAAACCTTTTGTGGACTATAATGACCTCCTAGACGAAAATCTGGATGCTGTCAGCATAGCCGTGCCAACTACTCGTCACATGGGGGTGGCTCTCGATGCAATTGAGAAAGGAATAAATATTTTGATCGAGAAGCCTATCGCCGACACCGGAGAGAACGCTGACGAAATCATAAAAGCTGCTCGAAAGCATAAAGTAAAGCTGATGGTAGGGCATATTGAGCGCTTTAACCCAGCCATAGTAAAGCTAAAGGAATTGATAGACAATGAGCTATTAGGTAATGTGGTATCTATTTCTGCCAAAAGGGTCGGTCCGTATAGTCCCAGAATAAGTGATGTGGGCATAATCATAGACCTCGGCACCCATGATATAGACATAATGTCCTACCTCTATGGAGAGAGGGTTAAGGCAGTCTATGCGTCGGCTGGAAGTGTTGTTCATAGCCATGAGGACCATGCCATTATTACGCTGAACTTTGGCAGTGGCAGCAGCGGGGTAATAGATACAAACTGGCTTACTCCCCATAAGGTGAGGAATTTAACGCTGATAGGCTCCAAGGGTATCGCTGAGGTCAATTATATCGAGGAGACCCTGAGAATATTTGACCAAGAGTGGGTAAGGGATGCCAAAATTGAGAAGGAAGAGCCATTAAAGCTTGAGCTTATGCACTTCATTGACTGTGTGCAGAATGATAGAGAGCCTCTGGTCTCAGGGAAAGAAGGCAAACATGCCCTCGAGGTTGCTCTTGCAGCAGTGGAGTCTGCCAGAACTGGAAAGGTACAGGAAATAAAATAAGAATTTGTCTTATGACCCATTCAGTTCACCCCACCGCTGGCGGATCAACAAAATATTTTTTTGAAGCTACTCAGGAGGTCAAGAAACAGGGGCATCATGTGACTTTGGTTTGCACTGATAAAGGGAGTAACAAGAATATTGAAGCAGATGATTCACTTTTCGTGAGGCTTTCATAAGCAGTGATGAAGTTTCAGTTATTGTAGGGGTGATCAAAAATGCCATTAGTTAGCGTCATTATGCCTTCCTACAACCATGATAGGTATATCTCCGAAGCAATTGAAAGTGTCTTGAACCAGACTTTTGGTGACTTTGAACTAATTATTATTGACGATGCATCGAAGGACAAATCTAAAGAGATAATTGAAGCCTATGAAGCAAAAGATCGTAGAATTCGTGCATTCTTCCATGATGAGAATAAAGGTATTGCCAGAACATTGAACGATGGCTTGGAAGAAGCAAAGGGAAAGTTTGTCGCTTTTTTTGCGTCGGACGATGTTTGGGTTAAGGATAAGCTTGAGAAGCAATTGGAAGTGCTCGAGAGAAGCGAAGACTTGGTGGTCTGGACGGAGGGTCTGGTAATTGACGGTCGGGGTAATCCTACTGGAGAACTGTTCACTCAGAGATTATCTGCTTCCAAAAGGAAGAAAAATGGAGACATTTTTGAAGAACTTTTAAAAGGTAACTATATTTGTGGATCAAGCGTCATTCTGAAAGGAGAAAATCTCAAAGATATTAGATACGACGAGCAATTAAGATATCTAAACGACTATAAACTCATGGTAGATCTGGCAAGAAGGTACCAATTCTACTTTATTCCAGAACCTTTGGCAATGTATAGGATACACGGAAGAAATACTATCCTTTCGGATAGAGAAAAGGGATGGCCGAAAGACCGGATAATGATAGGTGAGTATTTTTTACGAAAATATGGCGATGAGATTTCTAATAAGGTGAAGAGCAAAATTTATTTAAGCATTGGTGGGGCACATTCACATCTGGGAGAAAGAGAGAAGGCAAAACATTATGTGTATCGTGCAATCAGGCTCAGTCCTTTCGACCGGGCAAATTTAGTTCATATAGCTTTTGCTCTAACCGCAGAGGATAGCCATACTCGCAACCTTTTGAGATGGTGTTATCAAAAATACAGAGGTATTAAAAATGAGCGGAGGAATAAGAACGAACCTCAGATCGTCGATGAGAAATGAACTATCCCAAAATCTCCATCATAATCCTCAACTGGAATGGGCTTCGTAATAGATGAAAGTAAACAAAAAATTTTTCCTAAGTTTTAACTCAAGAGGATACTTGTTGAGGGTAAAGTAAGCACCTTAGAGGAGAACCATCAATATGTTCTCAATAGTTGTCGTTTATAGTAATGAGCGGTCTTTAAATGAAATTTTATTACCAAGCCTAAAAAATCAAACTGCCGAGTTTGAGTTTATTCCAATAGATAATACTAAGGGGCAATTCAAGTCAGCCGCAGAAGCCCTGAATTATGGCGGAAGGCAGGCGAATGGCAAGTACATAATGTTTGTTCATCAAGATGTAGAACTAGATTCTGATTTATGGCTGGAGAATGTGGAGAGGATTCTCGATTCTATACCAGAGCTCGGAGCTGCTGGTGTTGCTGGCATGAGCGAAAAGGGCAAGACAAAGAAGGAAAGGGGGAGAGGATGCTTCAGTGATTGTGGTGAAACATGGGGTAATCCTATTCAAAAACCAGAAGAAGTTCAGACTTTAGATGAGTGCCTTTTAGTAGTTCCTAAACTAATATTTAGTAAAACCCAGTTTGATGAAGAGACATTTGATGGCTGGCATTGCTACGGTGTGGATTACTGTCTACGTGTCAAGCAAATGGGATTAAGGACTTGTGTACTTCCAGCATTCATTTACCACAGGAGTTTAAAGCTGAACGCGAAAAATTTACATAAGTATCAGAAAAGGGTGTATAGCAAGCATGGAAAGAACTACAAAAAAATTCATACAATGGATGGTGAGATTTCCTGGTTAAAACTCAGGTCGCGTCTATTCATTGAAGTTTTTTCACCACTTTACAAAAGAGTGTTTCCAGGGTTGTTTGAGAATTTGCAAAAGGAACTCGCCGGTTGCGATACGGTTTTAGATTTGGGATGTGGTTATAATTCTCCTATTCGGTATTGCAACGTGCCTTTTTCAGTCGGTGTTGAATTGTTCGACCCTTATTTGGATGAAAGCAAGAAGAAGGCTATTCACAATGAATATATTAAAGCTGATGTTAGGAAAATCGAATTTGGGCCCAGGTCTTTTGATGCCGCCGTCGCCCTGGACTTGTTGGAGCACCTCACAAAAGACGAGGGTGCCGAACTACTGTGCAAAATGGAGAGCTGGGCTAAAAAGAAAGTCGTTGTCTTCACTACAAATGGATATCTTTTGCAAGGCCCCTGCGACGGGAATTATCTGCAAGAACACAAGTCGGGCTGGAGCGTAGATGAGCTCGGAGAGCTAGGGTATAAGGTTTACGGCATAAATGGGTGGAAAAGACTCAGAGGATATAAGGGTTCGGTGAAATATGAGTCAGCCTTTTTGTGGGCAAGGATTTCCGATTTGACCCAGAAAATAACTCGCCGATGCCCCAGCCAGGCATTTCAACTCCTTGGTGTCAAGAAAATCAAGTTATCAGACAAAGAATGAATCACCCTAAAGTCTCCATCATAATCCTCAACTGGAATGGGCTTGAGGATACCATCGAGTGCCTGGAGTCCTTGAAGAAGATAACCTATCCCAATTATGAAATTATCGTGGTGGACAATACGTCATCGGGAAATGATGTCGAGGTGCTCAGAGAGAGATACGGAGATTACATTCATATCATCCAGAATGAGAAGAATTATGGGTTCGCCAGAGGGAATAATGTTGGGATTCGTTATGCCTTGGACAAAGGTGCTGACTATGTGCTGGTGCTAAACAATGATACCGTAGTGGGCCCCACTTTTTTGGACGAGCTAGTTTCTTGCTGCCGAAAAGAGCACAAAATAGGAGCTGTAGGACCCAAGTTGTACCATTATGACAACCCTACCAGAGTACAGCTTCCTGAACTGTACGAGAAGGTAGGAGATGCGCCAGCGGATATTGAGACTTTGTCGGGAGCTGCTTTTCTGGTTGGACGGAAGGTGTGGGAGCAGGCCGGCTTACTGGATGAGGTCTTTTTCCCGGCGTACGGTGAGGACCGAGATTTCTTTGAGAGGCTCAAGGAGCATGGGTACAGAATTGTATGTGTGCCAGCAAGCAAGGTCTATCACAAGATGTCTGCAACTGCTAGGCGCTACCCTGATTTGGCATTGTATCTCATAGTTAAGTACAATTTTCTCCTGGCAAGGAGACGCAGAATCAACCAGTCATACATAGCTTCCTTCAAACACCTGGTAAAGAATATCTTTGTCTATTTTGCGGTCTCGGTAAGAGCAGCAGTAGAAAGGAGAGACGTACGGCCACCTCTAATGTTTATGAAAGGGGCGATTGAGGGTATCATTATCTTCCTCAGGAATCCGAAGGAAAGATGGTAGGTCTGACTCAAGTATCTGGAAGGGCCATGGGGGAAACGCGCAAAGATGTAACCAGAAACGTCATTTTGTGGTTCCCCTCTTTTTCCGAAATACATATTATGAAAGACCCCGGGCAAATAGCTGAGCATCTGGCTGACACAGGCTACAATGTGAAGATAGTGTGCTATGGCGGCAACGCACGCTCTGAGATTCCTCGAAATGCGGGTAAAGCGCATGTTGAAGCTCTCGAATGTAGTCGGAGAGTATTTCGCGATCTCGGCATTCCTTTCTTCTTGTACCTTTTCAGAAACAGGAGAAATATTGATTGTCTGATTTTGTACTTTCCTCGCCTTGTAAACATAGGTGCATCGGTTCTGTTCAGATTCTTTAATAGAAAGGGTGTCTGTATTGTCAAGATGGATTCAGATGGCAGGCTGTATCAGTCTTCCGGGTACATTTTGAAGCAATTTAGTTCAAAGGAGCGGGGCGTCTATTATGAGGGAGTCGCCTATCGCCCGCGTTTACTGAAAAGGGTCATCTCCCGCATCGTTGGTGAAGCGAGGTTCAGGATATTGTCATGGACTGTGGACCTGCTCATAATTGAGTCGCCGGAAGCTAGACAAAGAGCGCTAAAAATTCATCCTTGGCTGCGGCATAAACTAATAGTGTTGCCAAACGGCATCAACCTCAAGAAGTTTGATGAATTGAGTAAATCTGTAAGGGGTGAACGAGAAAAGAAAATCTTGTTCGTAGGCAGGGTCGAATATGCTAAAGGGGCCGACCTGATAATTACAGCCTTTTCCAGATTAAAGGACAAGCACCCAGATTGGACTGTGGAGTTGGTTGGGGAAATTTCCCCTTTGTCCCAGAGTCAGATGAAGGATATGATTACCAAGGATTTGGAGAACAAGGTAATACTGGCAGGACCTTTATACGGCACAGAACTTGTTGAAAAATATCGAAGTTCAAGGATATTCTGTTTTACCTCGAGAAGCGAAAGTTTTGGTATTGCCTTGGTTGAGGCGGTGTATTTTGAAAATGCGGTGATATCATCAGACGTCGGGGCGGCGAGCTATATACTTGATTATGGGAATGCTGGTCTTATCTTTGATGTTGGGAATGTAGACCAATTAACAGCGTGCTTGGATAAACTAATGGGGGACGAAACCTTTCGCAATAGGTTGACCACAGCAGCCAAGTTACGGTGCGAGGAGCTGTTCAATTGGGTGAAAATAATTGAGGAACTGGATCGCCATATCTCCACCATCATTAGTCAAAAGTCCCCTCTATAAAATAAGATATTGAGCATATGAGCAAAAAATATGTGCGCCAAAAGGGTTAAAGTGAATACAGCAAAAGCCAAATGTAACGCACTATTTTCAAAGCCCTGGCTTTTGCCCGATAGAGTTTTGGCGTATCTTCTAGTTAAGCTGCGGCAAAGGGTGATCCTGAGCACGGATTCATTCAGCTGGCTACAGGCTATGTTCTACTTTGGGATAGACGATTGGCAGCGTTATGCCTCGGTGGCTCAGCAAATTAAGACGTTTGATGATGCCCCTGTCACCGTCTTAGACGTTGGGGGGGGGAGTGGCACAATCCGAGAATTCCTTGATTCTAAGCGCTATCGCTTGTGTGTCCTTGACATTAACATCCAGACTTTGGCAGGGATTGATGACTCGAGATTAGGAGTAGTAGCTGGCGATGGCTGTTGCCTGCCATTCAAAGATAATTTCTTTGACGTAGTAACGTCTGTTGCTTCCTTAGAGCACGTCCCGGATGCCATGAAGGCGGATTATTGTCGTGAGTTGAAACGAGTGGCAAAAAGGTACGTCATCATACATTGTCCCGCTGATAGCTCTGATGGCCGGTTTCAGGGGACTATCTATGATGCTAAGTTCCTTGAATGGTATCGGCATCGTTTCAAAAAAGACGAGCTCAACACCCTGGAGCATCTCAATTCGGGCTTGCCAAAGGTGGATGAGCTTCGTAGACTCTTCCCCGGAGCAAACGTGGCAGGAAAACAGAATGCCAATGTCTGGTTCAGATACGTGACAATCAGCTATACGCCTTATATTAGGTTTTTCACTGGATTGCTTTACAAGCTGCGCTTGCAGAAGAAAGATGACATGCCATCATATCACGCTTGCTTGTTAGTGTGGAGAAAAGGATGAGTGATTATGCTAAAGTCTCCATCATAATCCTCAACTGGAATGGCCTTAAGGATACCGTTGAGTGTTTGGAGTCCCTCAAAAAGGTCACCTATCCCAACTACGAGGTCATCGTGGTGGACAATGGCTCCAAGGGGAACGATGTGCAGGTGCTGGAGGAGAGATTCGGCGATTATATCCACTTAATTCGGAACGACAGGAATTATGGCTATACCGGAGGCAACAATATCGCTATAAGATATGTCCTGAAGAACTCTTCACCGGATTATTTCCTGATTTTAAATAATGATACCATCGTTGCCCCTGATTTTCTTGGCCAGATGATTAAGGTGGCTGAAAGCGACGCCTCTATCGGCATAGTCGGCCCAAAAGTTTATTACTATGATTTTCCCAGCCGCATTCAGAGCGCTGGTGCCAAGATAAATATGAGGACAAGTCAGAACTCCCTTATTGGCATAAAGCAAATAGACACTGGGCAGTTTGACACGCAGCAAGAAGCGGATTATGTCTCTGGTTGCTGCCTGTTGATCAAAAAGGAATTGATTCAAAAAGTTGGCTTATTTGATGAAAGCTATTTCTGCTACTGGGACGAGACTGATTACTGTGCCAGGGCCAGGGAAGCTGGCTATAAAGTCGTCTACACCCCGGAAGCAAAGATGTGGCATAAGGCGCCTCTGAAACTGAAGGTGTGGGACAAGACCCCAATGAGCGGCAAGGCAAGCGGTTTGCCTTATTACTACATGGCAAGAAATAACTTCAAATTCATGAGAAGGCACGCTAGGAAGGGGCAATACCGCAGCTTCCTTCTTTATTTTTTTGGATATTATTTTTGGTTTATGACTGGAGTTTGCGTGTTGTATCATCATGATATTAGACAATTTATCGCTTTTTACAGAGGCGTAAGAGATGGGCTACTAAATTTTGAGGATGGGGCTAAGTTCTATAGAGAAGGTTAAATTTCTACCCTGGTGCCTATATCTGGGCATCGCCGTTGTCAAAGATTAACTTGTGTCCCTCTGGCAATGTTGGCATGTCGCTCATTTCTTGCTTACCTTATTACTTATTTGCTGGTAAAGGGTTAGCAGGCGCTGTTCCATAATTTGCCAATCATACTTTCCCTCGTAGGCTCTTCTGCCATTGGCACCAAGTTTCTGCCTCAGGCCGGGATCACTTTTGAGTTGCACTATTGCTCCCCTGATTGTCTGAACATCCCCATAAGGCACAACAAGACCACAATTCTCCTCCCTTACGATGTTAGCCATTGAGCTGCCATCGCTCACAATTATTGGTTTCCCACACATCATAGCTTCAAATAACTTGTTAGGGCTGGCCCACTTGTTAGCAGGAACTTCAGGACTATAAAAGGCAAATAGGACATCTGCTTCTAATGTTCTCTTAATAACCTCCTTGTAGGGTATCCACCCGATGTATTGAATTTTACTCCTCGCATCTGCAGCTTGATTTTCAAGCAAATCTTTATCAGGGCCGGTGCCAGCTATTATCAGTGTGCTATTATCTAGATCTTCTATGGCCTTTATCATATGCTCCAAACCCCTCGATTTGCTGATGGCACCTGCGTAGAATATAGCTATTTCTGTTCTCTCCCTTGATTCGTGTGCGCGTTTCGCGTCGAAATGGTCGGGGGGAGAGTTATAAATGTAAGCGAGCTTCTTTATTCGTGCTCCCCTAACGTCTTCATATCGGGATTCGTCCACTAGAAATAAGACTTCAGTAAACCTGATTCCAAATCTTTCAACTGATGCAACTAAAGTTCTGATAAGTTTTCTTACCAATTGGAAACGTCCATCGGGCAGATTATTAGCGTAGAAATCATAAATGGTGTAACAAAGTCTAACTCTTTTAACTAACTTAATAAGGATTGCTGGTATTAGGGTATCTAAATCACACGCATGTATTACATTACACTTACCTTTCAGCAAAAAGAAGAACTCGTATGTCCACCAAATTGGAAGATAAAATAACACAGTAAATTTATCATAAGGTGCTTTCAGATTGAATTTGCAAACGGTATATCCATCGCCGTCTTTAGCGCTCAGAGTGTTTTGGCGATCCCAGACTAATAATTTCACATCATATCCATTCTCGGATAAGGTCTTTGCCACCTTATTCACAGCGGGATCTATTGCTCGCGCTCGCACTAAAGTTACCTTCATTAGTTATATACCCCGTTGACATAGTCCAAATGCTCTTTCCTGCTTCCCAGAGATAAAGGCGCGTATAATTTATCCTACCTGCAGCTTACACATGGCAACTTTCCCTAAATTCTTGCTACCCAAGGGTATGAAATAGCTGCCTCCACTCTAAGGTCAATCGGAGGCTCTTAAACAATCGAAAATCGGAAATCTTTCTTATTTTCCGAACTTGAACTCTTCTTTTTCTTATGTATTTCCTATCTTTACCCAGTGACCACAAGGCGCTAAACTTAGCCTTAAGGTATGCCTTGCCGTGCAGCAAGCAGTAGCTAATTATCAATAGTTCTATTGTAGCAAAAAGAAGAGAACAAGCTACAAAGGTCAAAGGTTTCAAGCTATAGAGCAACAAAGCTTGACGGTTTTTTTCCAGGGAATAGAGCTTCTCCGGATTCATCCTCAACTTATATTTGTGATAGACCACTGCCCCGGGCACACAATATATTTCATAACCCATCAAGTTTATCAGCCAGGAAAGAATCACATCGTCATTACCCATAAAGCACTGCTCAGGGGCACCACCCATTTGCTCTAATATCTCTCGCTTGATTAGATAGGAACAACCGCTAACTCCAGGCACCCTCTCAGGAATGACCGAATTATCATCCTCCTTGCCCAGGCCACGGCAAAAACCCAGCCCTGTGATGTGAATATTCAGACCCAAAGCATTGATCTTAGTCCGGTCATCAAAAAGCAAGATCTTAGGCGTTACAGCTCCTACCCTGGGATTCTCGTCTAAAAACTTTGCCATGGCGCTTAGCCAGTTGGGAGCAACTTCAGTGTCTATGTTAAGCGGCGCAATATACTCCCCGGTAGCGTAGGCCAACCCAGCATTAATGCCGCCCGCATAACCTAAATTTTTGTCATTCGCAACAAAGATTAAATTGGGAAACTTGCTACGAACATACTCCAAACTTTCGTCGCTAGAATTATTATCAACGAAAATAATCTCAAAACTGGGATAGCGCTGGTTCAATATCGATGAGACACAGGCATCAACATGAGGCATACCATTATAATTCACTAGAATGATAGATACTTTCGTTGTCATGCTCGCTTACCAGTCCAGCGCTTGCATCCTCCTAACATAAAGCCTTACCACAATCAAGGGAATGGCAAGGCTATGCCATTGAGACAGATGGAGACCAGTTGGGATTGATTTGCGCCGATAAAACCCAGCCCGCTCATAACCAGTATCTTAGCCATCAATTATCCTCCATTATTATTTTTACGATCCTTTCGGCTGCGTTTCCATCTCCAAAAGGGTTGTTCCATTTATTTTCTCTATTTAGCATAAATCCAGTATGGCTAAGTATTTTATCGGGTAAGGCTCCAGCGAGAATATTCGAGCCAACCTCTAAGGTTTCAGGTCTTTCAGTATTGTCTCGCAAGGTGACGCAAGGGACGCTGAGAATGCAAGCTTCTTCCTGAACACCACCAGAATCAGTGAGGATAAGTCTGGCATTGCTTTCAAGTTGTAGGAACCCAAGGAAATCTATAGGTTCAATCAGCCTAACATTTTTTGGTTCAAGATGAAACCTGTTCATCCTCTGCCGAGAGCGGGGATGGACAGAGTAGATTAGCGGTAGGTGAAACTCAGCAGCTACTTTATCCAGGCCTTCCAAGATTGAGGCAAATCTTGGCTTGTTATCCACATTCTCTGGACGGTGAAGGGTTACCAGGAAATATTCCTTGGGATAAAGACCAAGAGCCCCAAGCGTATTTTCCCGCTCACCGGCTATCCCCAGGTTCTGATAAACGGCGTCAACGATGGTATTGCCCGTGACAAATATCTTTTCTTCAGGGATTCCTTCACCCAGGAGAATTGTTTTTGCCTTCTCAGTGGGAGCAAAGAGGTAATCAGAGCAGTGGTCAGTCAAAATTCGATTAATCTCCTCAGGCATTTGCCGGTCATAACTTCTCAGGCCTGCCTCGACATGACCAACTTTTATATGAACCTTTGCGGCTGCCAAAGCACTAGCGAACACAGAGTTAGTATCACCCTCTACCAGAACAATATCAGGGCTTTCGTCCTGCAAGGCGTTTTCCACGCCTATGAGTATCTTCCCCGTCTGTTGGGCATGAGAACCTGAGCCAACTTCTAGATTATATTTGGGTTGTGGCAACTTTAGCTGCTCAAAGAAAACTCTGTCTAAGTTATAGGAATAATGCTGACCAGTGTGGAGGACAAAGTAATTCTCTTGCCTTTTCTCCAGCGCTCTTATTACTGGGGACATCTTGATTATTTCAGGGCGAGTGCCTAGAGCTATGGCTATTTTCATCTCAAAATTTCTCTTAGGTTTTGTGACATTCAAAAAATGCTATTCCACCTTCGGTATAAGGCTCCCCAGGATCTACACATTGCATATAAGCATGGTCTGGATCTTGGGATGTGGTTAATCCAAGTTTCCAGGACACCCATTGTGTTCCAATATGGTAACGTAATGAAGTAAGGTTGAAAGCGCATCTGTTTTATCTAGTAGTATCTTAAGATCATCCACCACCATTTTATCACCAACCTTATACACTGGACATTTGCCTTTAATTTTACAAACCTTCATCTCCAGCATTGGTTGCTCTTGAAAGCCAGTTAATAGTCTAGAGTCAGGAGTTAGATTAGTCAAGGGAGATGGTATTTGTTCTTGATGAGTTGATTTATGCTCTGGTTATTTTCGACTGCTTAGGGCGTTCAGAATTATGCCGGTGAAGATGCTCAACATACCAGCGATAATGAACAGAGTGGTCAATACGGTGCTGCCCATGGCCAGCTGGCCTGTTGTGGTAGCTATATGAAGCACCTTGAAGCCGATGGTAAGGCCAGCCACCAGTAAGATACCACCTACCAGTCCGAAGAAGAACAGGGGTCTCCTCTCCGAAATCATGACTATAATGCGGCTGAGCACGTCTATGCCATGTCTTATGGGGTTGAGGGTCGAGCCGTCTATGGTATATATGTTTGAGATTGGCACCTCGGTTATCTTGAGGTTTTTATCGGCAGCGCGGGTTACCGTTTCTGCTGATATGGCCATCCCAGTTTCCTTTAGCTCCAGTTCTGATATAGCTCTTTTGGAAAAGGCCCTGAAGCCGCATTCGGAATCAGAGATATTGGTTTTTGAAGCGAAACGTGTTGAGCGTAAAATAACTTTTTTCCCGATGCGGCGATAACGGGGAGTTCTATCCTTCTGAGCTTCTCTGGAGCCGATGACGAGGTCAAAACCCTCCGAAATGGGTTTGATGAGAATGGGAATCTCGTTAGGGTTGTGCTGGGAATCAGCATCTAAGAGAACGAGGACATCTGGATTTCTCTTCTTTGCCTCGGCCACTATGCTCTGGATAGCTGCCCCGTAGCCCTTGTTCTCGCGATGTCGGATTACGGTGGCGCCGGCGAGCTCAGCAACTCTGGCGGTGTTATCCGTGCTTCCATCATCAACGACAAGGACCTCGTTAACGTATTGCCTCGTCTGAAGAACTACGCTTCCAATATACGTGGCTTCATTGTATGCTGGTATACCAGCCAGGACTCTAATCTTCTTTCTCGTGTCCAGAGTCTCAGGTCCGAAGTCTTTCATTCTGCCTCTACTTAACACTTAGAATAATAAGCCATAGCGTAATTCATTGCAAGCCTTGAGTTTGTTAA
>Ga0315277_10004109_pt1 | contig 19521 bp, 17 predicted proteins | sample YL17G05_15_MG_FD_203695 | JGI IMG/M metagenome (GOLD analysis project Ga0315277, IMG submission 203695) | Sediment microbial communities from Yellowstone Lake, YNP, Wyoming, USA - YL17G05_15 | ecosystem: Environmental > Aquatic > Freshwater > Lake > Sediment | place: USA: Wyoming | collected... | reverse complement strand
GCAGATGTGATAATATTTCAAGTACCCGTTCTTTGTAGTCAATCTTGATTGCAATATCGCCATTCCCCTCTGAAAATACCTCGTCGTATCCTTCTTGTTTTAACATTTCAATAACATCAGCAGCATTTTTACATTTCTTAATATGCATAACACTGCTTTTTCCATAGTTACGGATCAAGTCCTCAAGGGTGCCCTCTGCGATGATCTTTCCTTTAAATATAACTGCGATATGGTCAGCCAAGAACTCAGCTTCCTCCATATAATGCGTGGTAAGAAATACAGTTTTTCTTTTCTTACGCAACCCTGCGATGACACCCCAGACCTCTCGTCTTGCTTTGGGGTCCAACCCGGTTGTCGGTTCGTCAAGGAAAATGATATCCGGATCATTAACCAATGATATCGCGACACCGACACGCTGTTTCAACCCCCCGGAGAGATTCTTATATAACATGTTTTTATGGGATGTTAAATCCAAGGATTGAATAATCTCTTCAACATCAGCTTTTTTCTTAAAGAGATTTGAGAAATACACCAATGTTTCTCGAACGGTCAATCTTTCAAAGGAATGGAACTCTTGTGGGAGGATTCCAATTTTTTCTTTGATGTCGTTAAACTGAGTTTTGACGTCCTTTCCAAGTAATTTAATAGATCCATTAGTTGGTATCCTGATTGATTCAATCATTTCCACGGTGGTTGTTTTCCCTGCGCCGTTCGGCCCGAGAAACGCAAAGATCTCCCCGTTTTTCACGGAAAATGAGATATCATTCACTGCAATGAGATCTCCATAGACTTTTTTCAGGTGAGAAACCTCGATAGCGTAGTTATTGTTTTTTCTATCAGTGGGGATAGTGATACGACCTGTTGAGTTACACGCTGGGCAGGAGACAACTTTGTTTTCTCCTGGGTTCCCGTAAAAGGAAACGATTTGTCCACAATTTGGGCATTTAAATTTCTGTTCCATCATTTTATATCTCTAATATTATTTATAAAATATTAAATAATAATTATTATAAGTGAGTATAAAGATTTTATCCTATTCAAGAAACACCTTTTTTTGGAATGTCATCTGAGAATCAAAGGTATAAATAATTGGCACACCAGTAGGAATCTCTACATTTGGGATCTCTTTATCAGAAATGTTTTCTACATATTTGATGATAGATCGGAGGCTATTTCCATGAGCGACGATAAGTACGGTTTTTCCTGCTTGGAGCTCCGGTAAAATATGATTTTTATAATACGGGATGGTTCGTTCACAGGTGTCTTTGAGGCTTTCTCCATTTGGCGGATTGATATCATAGCTCCGTCGCCAGAGATGGACTTGATATTCGCCATATTTCTTCATAGTTTCTGCTTTGTTAAGCCCCTGAAGATCACCATAATATCGCTCTGCTAAATTAACGGTCTGATAAATAGGGATCTCATTGTTTCGATCACCACTGTAATGCTCCCAATCATGAATACGTTGTTCCTCATGATAGATAATCGGGATTCGTTTATCTTGTAATTCAAGCAAAATATAATGCAGTGTTTGAATCGCTCGTAGAAGGTGAGAGATATATATCGTATCAAACCGCATGTTTCTGAGATTCTTTCCAGCGGATGTTGCCTCCTGGTTACCTTTCATCGAGAGTGGAATATCCATCCAGCCAGTAAATCTGTTTTCTAAATTCCATTGTGATTGCCCGTGTCTAACAAGAACCATTGTTGCCAAATTCATTACCTCTTCAAATGTCATAGAGCGGATAATATTTTTCTTTCAGATAAGTAATAAAGACTTTAGAATTTAACCCTTCGCCACAGGTTTTTTTGATTATCTCATTAGCAGTCATTAAACGACCATATTGGTACACATGGACGGATAGCCAGTTCAATATAGCAGTAAAATTACCTTTAGAAATTTCTTCCCTTGTTGTCGTGTGTTCTTTTAAAAATTGTTTGAATAGTTGTGATGCATAGATTGTTCCGATTGCATAGGTAGGAAAATATCCAAAATCACCACCACTCCAATGCATATCTTGTAATACCCCCTCCTTATCGTTTTTCGGTGTGATGCCTAAAAAGTCAGTAATTTTTTGATTCCAACAATCTGGTAACTCTGCGATAGTGATTTTCTCTTCGAGAAGATCTAGTTCTAATTCGAATCGAAGGATTACATGAAGACAGTACGTCAGTTCATCTGCTTCTACCCTTATAAACGAGGGTGTTACTTGGTTGATTGCTCGGTACCAAGTCTCTATATCCATACCTTTATAGGTGTCTGGTACCACTTTTTTAAACATGGGGGTGAAGTAAGTACAAAATGGCTTACTCCTTGCAATCATGTTTTCCCAGAACCTTGATTGCGATTCATGGATCCCCAATGATGGGGCATCTGAAATCACAGTATCTCTATATTCTCCCTTCAAAAGTCCAAGTTCATAGAACGCATGACCAGCTTCATGAATCGTTGAGAAAAACGAAGACAGCAGTCCTTTATGTTCATAGTTCGTAGTGATTCTCACGTCATCATCAGCTATGGTTGTCGTAAAGGGATGTGTGGAAATGTCAAGACGTGCTCTATCAAACGGGAGTTGTAATTGTTTAAGAAGGATATTGCAAAGTTCTTTTTGTTAGACAACATCGAGGTTCATCTTCAGTGGTTGTTGTTTTTGATAGACAGCGCTTGACATAATTTTTTTAAGCATCTCGACAAGCTGTGATCTGAGTATACCAAATTCTTCTCGTAGTATATTTACGGTCATTCCTTCTTCATAATCATCAAGCAGACTGTTGTACGGATGACCTGGTAGTTTAATATAATCGCAATATTGTTTTTCTAGTTCAATGATTTTTTCCAGATGTGGAGCGAAAAGGGAGAATTTATTTTTTTCACGCGCTTTTTCCCAAGCAACGTATGCAAGCGACGTAGTCTTTGACATTTTTTCGACAAATTCTGAAGGTATTTTTCGTGCCTTTTCTACATCTTTCCTTAATTTGGTAACAATGATTAAGTCTTTTTCAGTAAGCATATTTGGCATTTCATCAAGTTTTTTTAGATGATTATAGAAAATATCTGAGATCATACGTTCATGGGCTAACCGCGAAATCAAGGAAAGTTGTTCTGCTCGTTCTCCACTTCCGTTCTGTGGCATATAGGTCATCTGGTCCCAACCAAGCAATGCACCTATTCCTCCAAAATGGGATAATTCTTTTTGTTCTTTGTAGATAAAATCGAGTGATTCTTTCATTTTTTTTCTCCTTTTTTATACTTTTATTTCGATACCGATAGGGCAGTGATCAGATCCTATCACTTGTTGTAAGATGAAAGCGTTTTTCACTTGCGGGAGAAATTCTTTATTGACAAAGAAATAGTCAATTCTCCATCCAACGTTTCGTGCACGTGCACCGGTTTTCAAATCCCACCAAGTAAACTGATTCGCTTTTTTATTATAGTGGCGGAATGTATCTACATACCCATGATCAACCAAAGCGTCTATCCATGCTCGTTCTATTGAAAGGAAACCTGAGATATGTTCGTTTTCTTTTGGTCGAGATAAATCAATTTCTTTATGGGCAGTATTCAAATCACCACATACAATAATATTGCTTTTTTTAGCTTTCAAGTTTTCAATGTAGTCAAGGACCTCATCATAAAAATCAAGCTTATATTGAAGTCTTTCTTGGTTTTTCTTCCCATTTGGAAAGTAAATGTTAAACAAGGTAAATAATGGGAATGTGTTGATAAGAATTCTTCCTTCGTTGTCGAACTCGTGTCTTCCAAATCCTGTTTTGACTTCAGTCGATTTTTGTTTCGTGAATGTTGCAACGCCACTATACCCTTTTCTTTCTGCAGGATTCCAGAATGTATGATATCCGGGAATATTCCTGAGATATGGTGGAAGTTGATCCGGTGTTGCTTTTATTTCCTGGAGGCAGAGGATATCCGGTGATTCTTTCTGAAACCAATTGAAGAATCCTTTTTTATCTGCTGCTCTTATACCATTCACGTTCCATGATAGGATTTTCATATCAAAACTTCCCTTCTTTTACGAGAGTATATAGGCTATTTTCTGCTACAATTTATATGTTATGCTAGTTTTCAGTGTCTATTCTTTTCGTTCGATGAGTGCCACGTAGAATCCATCAGTGCCATCAATATCCGGCCAGTATCGTTTTTCATTTAACAGTCGAAAATCAGTATGATTCTTAAGGAATAGTTCGACTTGCTCTTCTGCTTCTGATGGGAGAATACTACAGATAGAGTAGGCTATGCGACCGTTTGGTTTAGTAATTATACAATATTTGTCAAGAAGTCCTTGTTGTAGAATCGTGAGGCGTTTCAAATCTTCAGAAATAAGTTTCCATTTAATATCTGGGTTTCTCCGTAAAGTTCCGAGCCCTGAACATGGAACATCAAGAAGCAATCGATCCGCTGTTTCATTCATTCTCTTGATTACCTTGGAGGAAGTAATCATTCGTGTTTCAATGATATCAACACCTGCTTTCACTGCTCGTTTTCGAAGTTGTCTCAATCTCCATTCTTGGGTATCAAGTGCAATAATTTTTCCTTTATTTCTCATTAAAGCTGCAAGATGCAATGTTTTACTTCCTTCCCCAGCACAAGCATCTACCACGCGCATGCCTGCTTGAGGATCAAGAATCCGAGAAACCATTTGTGATGCTGTATCCTGGACTTCGAAAAGTCCAGCTCTGAAGCTAGAGAGTTTGAAGACGTTTGTTTTTTTCATGATGCGGAGCGCGTCAGGATTCCAGTTGATTGATTCGGAAGTAATTCCGTCCTTCTGGAGAATGATCTTCAACTCCTTCACTGTTGTTTTTAGGGTATTTACTCTGATAATAAGATCAGGATATTTGTTCAATGAAGCAATAATAGCATCCCATCGCACACCAAGTTCTTGTTCACCTTGTTTATCAAGCCAATCAGGAATTGATTCACGAAGAATTCTTTTGTTCTTTGCAGTAGCAAATCTTTGAATAACTTGATTTGCGTCCAGTCCTCTCTTTTTTTGAAGCAAAGAGCGATCTCCTTTCTTAGAAATGAGGTAGATAGTAATGAGTTTCTGAAGATCTTTTTCTTCTGGTGAGGGATCCCGATCAAGGATGTACCACATCAGTCTCCACCATCGGATAAGATCATATATCGTATCAGAAAATAATGCTCGTTTATTTACCTCCCAATCAGGATGAATCTTGAGCATGATTTGTATGCCCTTTGTTGAGTACACATTCTCCCAAAAGATTACGCGAAGTGTTTTTAAAATTTCAGGTGAGAGTTCATCAAGACTGTCTCTTATAGAAATCCTCATAGGAACATTCCTTGTAATGATTTGGTTCAACATCATTATCTGATTAATAAAATCCACGTAACCACAAGGATAATACCTTTTTGAACACACCTCTTTTTTTTCTTTTCATCCAAAAGAGTTTTATATATAAATCTAATAAAGATATCTGGTCATAACCAAAAATTGGAAGTGGTTTAGGAGGAGTATATATCCCAGAAAAAATATGTGAGATGTGTAAACATAAATTTCATCTCCAGGAACACCAATGTGGTTTAGTTTTCGATGACAAATTCTTCATTTGTGAGGACTGCCGTACGAACACACCAGAACAAGAGATAACAGAATGGTCACAAAGTACGATGCGTCAATCTAGCTCTGCGATGCCTATCTCTCTTTGGTTGATTCAGGAGCAAAATAAGAATAAACCGCCATTCTCAAAACAAAAATATTAACCGATTAAAAGATATATTCTAGTAGAACCTTATCAAAATCCTTTTTTATAGCTAATTTCATGCTGGTAGAGTATGTTTATCATTAAATTTGGTGGAAGCGTTATTACTGATAAATCAAAAAAATGCTGTTTCAAGCAAGAGATAGTCAACAGACTTGCTTCAGAATTAAAGCATGCGAATAAAGAAATAATTTTAATTCATGGTGCTGGTTCGTTTGGTCATATCCTCGCAAAAAAATATAAATTAAATGACGGGTACAGACAAAAAAAACAGATTGAAGGATTTGCGTTAACACAAGCGATGGTTCAACGGCTAAACAACCTAGTTCTTGCGTCTCTGCACAACTATAATCTTCCCGCTGTTTCTCTTCCTCCGCATGTTTTTCTCTCCCTTTCGAATCATAAACAATCACGAGTGGATTATTCGATTTTTCAAAGATATCTTGACTTGGGCTTCATGCCAGTTAGCTTTGGTGATGTCGCTCTTGACAGGAAACTAGGTTTTTCGATTTGTTCTGGTGATCTGCTAGTACAATTGCTTGCTGCAGAGTTCAAACCCGAAAAAGTTATCTTTGTTTTTGATGAGGATGGATTATATTCAGCAAATCCAAAGGACGATAAAAACGCAACTTTCATTGAACACACTACGATGAAGGAGTTGGATAAGTTTACGACGCAATTGAATGCACATGCTGATGTGACCAAAGGGATGAGCGGAAAGTTATACACCATTAACCAAATTGCCAGTGTTGGTATTGATACTATCTTATTGAATGGGAATGTACATAACCGATTATACGATACATTGAAAGGGAAGAAGGTAAAATATACCCTTATTAAGGGGGGAAAAGCATGAATCAAACTGAGGAAAGGAAGCGCGAACACGTACAAATTTCGCTAAAAGAAGATGTTTCTGCTCATCATAATTTTTGGGACGACGTACATCTTATTCATAACGCATTACCGGAAATTAATGAAAATGAGATTAATCTCTCAGTCCAGTTGTTCGGGAAAAAACTGCAGTTGCCACTGATTATCTCTGGGATGACTGGTGGATATTCTGAAAGCAAAAAGATCAATGAACATCTTGCTGCTGCAGCAGCAACATTCCAAATCGGAATGGGTGTGGGATCACAGCGAGCTGCACTAGAAAATCAAAAACTTACGGGAACCTACAGCGTTATCAAAGAATATGATATTCCCTTGAAAATCGCAAATATCGGTGCTTCTCAGATGGTACTATGGGATAAAAAGCAACTCCTTGAAAACGTAGAAAAAATGGTAGAGATGATTGATGCGGACGTGCTAGCGGTTTGTTTGAACTTTTTACAAGAGTCAATTCAACCGGAAGGCGAAGCACAGGCAAAAGGTTGTCTAGCTACGATTGATATGCTTTCGCGGGAATTCGGTCGTCCAATCATTATTAAGGAGAGCGGCGCAGGTATTTCCAGAAAAGTGGCAAACCAACTAAAAAAAACAAAGATCTGTGGAATAGATGTTGGAGGAGCTGGAGGCACCTCATTTTCCGCGGTGGAATATTACCGTGCAAAAATTAAGGGCGATATACACAACATACGTGCTGGTAAGACTTTCTGGGATTGGGGAATCCCAACACCAACATGTATTTTGGAGGTCGGAAAAGCAACCAATTGGGAACTCCCTATCATCGCTACTGGTGGTATTCGTCATGGACTTGATATCGCAAAAGCTTTGATTCTTGGTGCGAATGCAGCCGGGATGGCGCATGCCTTACTTAAACCATCGTTAAAGGATAAAAAATCCACGGAATTAGAACTTGCCATGATCACTCGGGAGCTTCGGATCTCCATGTTTCTTGTTGGCGCTGATTCTGTCGAAAAACTATCAACAGCGGAAGTGAAGTATGGATCTACGGAATGAGCTGGAGAAACGAACATCTATATTCAATACATATTGGCAACGTTATTTGCAGATAAAAAATCCTAAGACGCTGTATGAAGCATCACAGCATCTCCCTTTTGCTGGTGGGAAAAGGATCAGACCGTTTCTTACCATGATTTCATGCGAAAGCGTCTCTAGTGATGCTACGAAAGCTCTCCCGTTTGCTGCTGGTCTTGAATTGATGCATAATTTTACGCTCGTTCATGATGATATCATGGATCATTCCATGCTTCGACGGAAACTTCCAACTGTTCATGTCAAGTTTGGTGAACCTACTGCTATTCTCTCCGGTGATTTATTGTTTGCGAAATCATTTGAAGCTATCCTTAATACTTCTGTAGATTTTTTTATCTTAAAGCAGCTACAGCAAGATTTTATTGCCTGTATCATCGCTATCTGTGAGGGTCAACAACTAGATATAGAATTTGAACAGCAAAAAACAGCAACTGAGCAGATTTATCTCGATATGATCAGTAAAAAAACAGGTGCACTGTTTGAACTATGCGGGAAAGGTGGTGGATTGATTGGTGGTGGAAATTCACAAGAGGTTGCTGCACTAAAAACATATGGAATGGCACTGGGTTTAGCGTTTCAAATCTGGGATGATTACCTTGACATGAGTAGTAATACAACAACACTAGGTAAGGATATTGGTAATGATATTAGAAATGGGAAAAAAACTCTAATCGCCGTACACTGTCTATCCCATGTAACCGGTGAGGAAAAGCAATTACTTGATAATATTTTTGGAAATCGCAATGCATCAGAGCATGATGTCGCGAAAGTATACGATCTCTTCCGAGAACTTGGATCTGTGGAATATGCAATGAAGCGTGCGTTACAATATGTTGATCAAGCAAAAGACGCAATAGCGATGCTCAGACCATCTGACGCAAAAGAACTCTTGTATCAATTAATCGATTATATCATTCAGCGAGACAAATAAACATGTCGATTCAGAAGATTCAGTCAGAGGCACGTAAGTTCGCGTTACAGAATGCGATTTTATTCAATGGAAAAGCAAACGAAAAAGCGGTTGCCGGTAAAGTCATTGCAGCATTGAAGAAAGATGGAGTAACACCAGCAGAAATTATCCCCGTTATTAAAAAAGTCGTTACCGAAGTAAATAGCATGTCAACGCATGAGCAACTCATGGAACTTACATCACTTGCCCCAGAGTTATTACAAAGAGAAAAGAAAGAGCGAGATTTTTCACTTCCCCCCTTGCCATTTGCTGAGAAAGGAAAAGTTGTTACTCGTTTTCCTCCAGAACCAAACGGCTATTTGCATATTGGTCATGCAAAAGCTGCAATTATCGATTACGAATATGCTCGGATGTATGATGGAAGTTTCATTTTACGTTTTGATGATACGAACCCGGAAAATGCACAACTTGATTTTTATGACGCGCAGAAAGAGGATTTGCAGTGGCTTGGAGTTCAATGGGATAAAGAGTACCATACCTCTGATCATTTAGAAACTCATTACAAACTTGCGCAGCAGTTAATCAAACAAGGAGATGCATATCTATGCAAATGTACATCAGAGGCGATCAAAGAAGGTAGATTTAAGGCAAAGACCTGTAGTTGTCGTGAACGTAATGGTGAAGAAACACTTAGTTTATGGAAAGATATACTTGCTAATCCTGAGGTAAATGGGATTCTTCGTCTGCGTGGTGAAATGGGGAGTGATAACACTGCGATGCGTGATCCGACCTTGTTTCGTATTATTAAAACGGAGCATCCGTTAACCGGTGATAAATATCATGTATGGCCGACATACGATTTCGCAGGTGCTGTTGAAGATAGTATCAGTGGAGTGACGCATCCGTTTCGAACGAAGGAGTACGAGTTGCGGGACCCAGTATATTTCCGCATTCTCAATTTATTGAATCTGCGGCTCCCTCATTTAATGGAATTTTCTCGGCTTTCGATTGAAGGAATGCCGATTTCCAAACGAAAGATAAAACCATTGATTGAACAAGGTTTGGTAACCGGATTTGACGACATCCGACTACCTACTTTACGTGGGTTGAAGAGACGTGGGATTGTCCCTGAGGCTATTAAACAATTCGTCCTTCAGCAGGGTATCTCAAAGGTGGAATCAATCATTGATTTTAGCCTGGTTGAATCGGTGAATCGGAAGTTCCTTGACTCTCGGGTGAAACGTTACTACTTTGTTCCTAATCCAATTCAATTATCGGTCAATGACGCGCCGAGAAAAATTGTAAAACTATCCTTACACCCCAATGGAGAGATGGGGGAGAGAGCTATTCAAACAGGCTCAACATTTTTTATACCAAACGAAGATGGGCAGAAGATGAAAACGGGAGATATCTTCCGATTAAAAGGATTATACAATGTAAAGATAACAAAAACCGGTGACAGACTTACGGGAATCTACGCTGGAGACGATCTAATACAGGAAACCGCTAAGATTCAATGGACCACCGATGATCATATACCCTTTAAGATTCTTGTTCCTGGACTTATTTTTAAAGGAGAGTCCTATAACCCTGACAGTTGCTCTGAACTAAAGGGTTACGCTGAGAAAGCAGTTTCAGGTGTTACCGTTGGAGAGATCGTACAGTTTGAACGCATTGGATTTGTAAAACTTGAAAAACAGAAGACAGACCTTGTTGGTATTTTTACTCATAAATAATTAATATTTTTTATTTTTTAAAATTCTCAATAAATCATCACGCGACAGATATAGGTGTTAGGATACTATTGTTTAGGACCTTGTTTTGAAGTAAGGTATTTAAGTTGAAAGACGTTTTCTTTTCTTGGTAAGGATACAAATAAAAAGGATGGGAAATCAATGCGCTTCCTCAACAAATTAGCGATTATACTAGCTTTTTTCTTCGTAGGAGCTGTAAGTTCCAGTAGTGCTGCCCCATCAATCCAAACCGAGGCGGAATTAACTACGATAGTAGTCATTATCACAGTTATTGCTTTGTTATTGGCTTTCTTCTTCCTTATGGGTGGAGTTAAATACGTTACCCCTGAAAACGTCTTGGATACAGAAATACGAAAAAACCTCTATGAGTATATCGACGAGTACCCAGGAAGTCACCTCCGGGAGATCGCCAGAGAACTTGACCTTAAACCTAGTAATGCTGCCTGGCATCTAAGAAAACTTGAGCAAACCAACCTTGTCAGAAGTAGGGCTATTGGGGGAAAAAAAGTCTACTATCTTGTCGAAGGAGGTATCGAAGTAAAACAACGAGCAGTCGCAGAATCAATTCTGCGAAATAAAAATGCTAGAGACATTATGCAATTCGTCTCAGACCATCCTGGAAAACATCTGCTCGAGATCGCCCATGCTCTTACTATTAATCATCATGTGGTAAAATGGCATATCAATAAACTTTACGAAGCAGAATTAATTGAAGGAGATACTACGAATTCAGCGTACCCTATCTACTACCCCACGGAAATCGGAAGACAATTTGTGGAAAACTATATCGAGCATCTAAAAACAACCGTTGGGGAAGCAGCTTAGATTCTGCCAACGTCAACGACTTCAACGTTTTCTACTTTTTTTATTTTCCCGAACTTTTCGACAATAGGATCAAGACCGCCCTCGACGTCAGGGACTGCAATTGTCACATCAAGACCTCGAAGACCAAATGCGATTTGTTTGACTTCGACACGGCCGAGTCGGGCTGGCTTTTGGACGACTTTTTTTACTTCAGCAGTAATAAAATCCATATCCTTGTCGGTAATGACTCCATCAGGCATGAGACGAATAAGTGCGATAACTTCCCCCATTAACAAGTCCTCCTATGGTCCTCTGAATCCGCATTTCGGGCAGAGATAGACAACACTTTGTTCTCGGCAGTTTGAACATCGTCCAATCGTTGTGTCACAGGTTGGGCATATAAATGTTGTTGACCCTTGTTCAAGCAACCCTTTTCCGCATGAAATGCATCGATCAGCTTTCTTCATAGGGACAACCGTATATCCTCATCATTTTTAAACCTGACGCCCCATTCTTTCTAGGAGAGTTCCCCTTCTTTTTTCTCGATGGCTTCCAATGAAAACGAGGTGATTGATTTAAAAATTCGATACTGAAAGATCGCCCCACAAATCATGTTCATATGATAAGTGATAAACCGGAATAATAGGACAAATACGCCAAGTAGATACTGATGGGAAGCACCAAGTAAAACGCCATACAGTGCAGCCATCCCCAATTCCGCGACCCCTGAACTTCCTGGTGTCGTTGGGAGCATCACGATGATCAATAACAATGCTTGCGCAGCATATGATTCAACCCAGAACGGAGGAAGACCCAGTGCGAGAAGGAGCATCGATGGAATCATAAAACCAGTTGACCACATTAGTACAGTTAAACCACCTGCGCCTAGAAATGATTTTTTTCCTTTGGTTAAAAAAAGCATCATACTGTTATGAAAGTTATCAATCTCATGACCGATTCGATTAACCAATTTTGTGCTTTTCTCTTTCTTCTTCGACAACCGGCTCAGACGTTCACTGATCCGAATCAACAATGATTTTGTTTTTTTCGGATACTTCAATACCAATGCAAACAACACAATACCTGTGACAAATACGATAATTCCGATGGACAATCCGTAATTGATTATGTTCACATTAATCTGGTCTTTAAATACAAAAAAACTAATCGGAACAAGTATCAAAATAAAAATTGCATCAATGAGTCGCTCACCAAAGACTGCAGCAGTCGCCCCACCAGTACTCAACCCATTCTTATGGAGTAGATAAATACGGACTGGTTCACCACCAGCAACCGAGGGCGTAATACCGGCGAGGAACTGATTCGCAATTACTATTTTGGTTGCTTCCCATAAACTGATATTAACTTTGGGATTAATTGCATTACTTAACACTTTTAACCGTGCACCCCAAATAATCCAATACAGCACATTTAACAGGACTGCGGCGCTAAAAAATAAAAAGAACCCAACCCGAAACGACACCTGCGATAGATACTGGATTGTTTGTGCATCGATCGTAAAATACAGGAGTAACACAATGATTGAAAGACTCAGTGCGATACTAACGAAAATAGAGATTTTTGTTTTGTTTAATTTCTTTTTCTCGTCTGTCAACAAAGGGGGTTATTTTAATAACTCTATAAGTCTCTTGTGGTTGAGAGGAGGAATTGATGATAAAAAACCTTATGTCCTCCCAGCAATTACGCCCCGTTATATTGAAGCTCTATGAAAAAATTACCGGTCAAAAAATATCTTAAGACCATGCGATACGCAGCAACGAACTATCTTGCAAAGGAGTGTATTTACCCCTTCTATGCATCCTTTAAGGTCACCCATATCTGCAGTCTGAAATGTAGTTTCTGCAACGTTTGGAAAGAAAAGACGCCGGACCTCTCAAAAGAAGACGTGTTCAAGGTCATCGATAACATCGCAAACTCAAGCATCATCGTCCTGAGTTTAGAGGGAGGAGACCCGCTTGTACGAAAGGATCTTGGGGAAATCCTGCAGTATGCCTATCAAAAACCATTCTACCTGTTCTTCACCACTAATGGCCACCTTCTCGACAAACGACCGATGAAAGAATATGGTAAATACATCGATTATCTTCATATCAGCATCGACGAGGGACATGATAATCTTGCGTTTTATGAGCGCTTGGAAGAGTTCCAAAGCTATGGACCGGAGATATGCATCCAAATCGTTGTCACCAGGGATACCCTCCCGGTACTTGAAGAGAAAGTCAAACGGGTGTATGAGGTAAACGCCCGTACGGTCGTCATGCCCGCTTGTCATCTCGATGGGACTGATGATTTTTACCCTGACCCGAAACAGTTCCAAGACGAAATACTCCGCTTGAAACAGAAATACCCAAATACGATCACCACGCCCAAAGGATTTTTAGATAATATCAATAAACCTCATGGCTGTTCCGCATCCTCTGTTATCATCGACTCTGATGGCGGTCTGTTCTACCCGTGTCGGACCGTGGGAAAACATCTTTATAATTTCACAGAGGACTCGTTTATGCAGTTCCTACGCACGCCAGAAGCAAAACAGGCGCGGACCGCGATGGATCAATGCAACCGTAGCTGTGGATGGTACCAGTATTTCGCCACTGACGTGTTCGCATCACCACGCTCCCTGTATTCTTCCATTAGCCCATATGTTCTCAAATAACCACCCTGCTGTTTTTTGGTAACTCTTATGTAGGTATCTTTGGTTATATGACAACACGGGACTGGACTCTTATGAGAATACTCTTCACAACGGAATCATATTACCCGATAATTGATGGTGGTGCGATCGCGCAACACCGTATCGTCCATGAACTCATCAAGAAGAGACATGATGTCCGGGTGATCGCTCCTGCTTTCTCTTTTAAAAATACAGTCGAGGCTGAGAATGGTTCAACCATTTACCGACCACGCGCGTTCGTTCTGCCATTTTACATGAACAATAAGTACCATTTCGCCCCCTTTCCGCTTTTGTATGTGAAAAAAATCGTTGAGGAATTCAAACCCGATGTTATCAACGTCTGCTCTCCGTACCCGATAAGTATCTGTGCTATGATTTGTGCGAAGAAGAAACACATCCCGTTGGTCGGCTCTATCCATATCCTCCCGGAGAATGTTCTTGCCCCCTTCTTTTCTTCTGGGTTGTATCAAGCCATGGTGAATTACACCTGGTCCTATCTTGTGTACTTCTACAATCGTGTTGATTGGGCGACGGTTCCGACGCAGACTGGTGCAGTCATGTATCAGGAGAAAGGATTGAAGACACCTGTGAGTCCTATCTCGAACGGGGTCAACACAGAGATGTTCAAACCAACCAACAAGGGAGACTATCTTCGAAAAAGATTCAATATCCCTGAAAAACCACTAATCCTTTATACAGGGAGGATAAACCAAGAAAAAAATGTTGACGTGCTTGTGAAAGCCATCCCCTTTGTTCTCAAAAGTATTGATGCGCATTTTCTTTTCTGCGGCTCAGGGGGTTTGAAACCAGACATGATGAAATTGACACAAGAGTTAGGTGTGGATACGCATACCACGTTCATTGATTTCCTTGACTGGGCTGATTACCCGAATATTTTTACGCTTGCTGATGTGTTTGTCATGCCTGCGGAATCGGAACTCCAAAGCATCGTGACTCTCGAAGCGATCGCTTCAGGGGTACCACCTGTTGTGGTGAATAAAGGAGCGGTTCCTGAGCTTGCCAGTGAAGAGAATGGACTGGTTTTTGAGCCACAGGACAGTAATCAACTCGCCAACAACATCATCGCTATCCTTTCCGATAAGAAACTGAGGGACACCATGAAAAAGAACAGTCTGAGGCTGAGTGAACAGCACTCCATGAATGCTGTTGGAACCCAGTACGAAGAGGTCTATGAAAAAGTCCTAGAGCTTCCAAAGAAAAAATAGTCGTTTATTTTTTCACCATCAGGTATTGTTCGATGAAGGTCCAGTTGACGCGGTAGACCTCAGCCCAATGGGTTTCTTCGTTCTCCTGGTTGACCGTGGCGTTTCGATAGAGAAGCTCAAACGGTTCTTGTGAAAACTTCAGATACGACTCGTTGGTCATATACACGCTTTGCAGGACACGTACATTCACCGAGATATCACGCATCACATCATCGATGAGCACATACGTCACCTTCTGATGATTTTCCTCAGCATCGAAATCAGCGATACAGCCCACCCAGGTATCACACGTCCAGGTATCATTGGTACCTTCGAAGGTCACGTTAATTCCTTCAGCCCATATCATCTTGGACAATCGCAGATCGGTGGCAACTAGTGTCGCATTTTTATCAAGGTTTTCGGTTATCCAATCGATGGCATTCGCGGTCTCATTCGGGATGCTTTCATCCATCCACTCCAAAGATGTATACACAGGGTAGACTGCTACCGCGTTTGAAAAAACAAGGCCGCATACGACCAGTACAAACAGCACCTGAATCGAGGGGTAGGAGATCTGTTTCTTTATGGACAACGATACTTTATGCTTTCTGAATCTGAAGAAGTACAATACTCCAACTGCCGCGAAGAGGCACGCAGGGACCGTGAGATATTCGACATGACGATCGGGAAATAACGTCGTATTTACCGTCACTAATGAATAAATGAATGATGCGAGAATTGCGCATAACCATGCTTGGAAAAACCAGCGGTTCTTCACGTTTTTTAGATATTCAACACCCAGACATCCAAATCCTATAAACAACAGCATGGGGATTGAATAGAGAATTGAGAGTGGCTTCATTCGGATGCCGCTGACCGGGAAGTTTACAAATAAAAACACGATCTCTGCACAAAAAATAAACACGAACCCTGCGGTAAAATAGATCAACGCTCGTTTCCGTGAATGAGCTGGGTTAAACGAAAACGGTTTTTTCATCCTGTGTATAAATCTTGGTTTCTTTTTTTTCATCGCAGCGATACCTAGGAGACAACCAAGAAAACCAACATAGAACAGTAGAATCACAAAATAGGAGGAAATGGAAAGTCCATTGTTCATAAAAGTGCTGAAGACTGGTGTTGCGATAAAGATCCAATAGCTAAAGGTCATGGCTGATGCGACAAGAACGTAAGTAACGTCCCGGTACATAGTTCGAAGATCGATACGAATGCTTTTGATGATGACGATAAAGAAGATGGAGAGGAGGAAGAAATAGGTGGTAAGATGATGCGACATGATGAGAAATACAGTGGAGATCATCAGGGGTAGAAGGTATTTTTTCTGATTCATGTATTTCAGGAATAAATACGTGGAGAGCATCATAAAGAAATGTCCCATCGTCAAGGGAGCAGCATGGCTGGTCTGATACACGTGGAAGGGGATGACTGCGAGGAATAGGGATGATAAAAGTGCAAGGTCACGTCGTTTTGTGAGCTCGTAGACAATAAAATAGAAGATAAAAACGGTTAGCCCACCGAAAATCGGTGCGATTTTCGGCATCACCCAGAGAAGATTCACCCCAGTGATCCAATGACCAAATGCAGAGAATATATAGAGGACCGGGAAGTAGTTATACATCCCACCCCAACCGTTATACTCATTGAAGATCTGCTGATTTTCAACGAACCGTGAGGTCAATCCGTAGTATATTCCAAAGTCACCACCCCATGCTGCGTTCATCCAGGCTGGAAGCGACCGCACCCCGATAGCAATCCCGGTAATCAGGAATAACCAGAAATACCATGATTTTAGAAACCCCCATAATTTCATGAGTAAAATTACCTTCCTCACAGGTAATACTCATCTGATTTAAAGCTGTTATGGTGAAATTTTATGTTTTTTCCATGATAATATCGAGAATATTTTCTACGGTTTTTTTCACGTCGCATTCTCTAGTTATCCCGGTTTTCTCTGCTGCTATCTTCACATCGGATTTCAAATCTATAGCGTCTTGTGATACAGAGTAAAATGTGCCAAGCGTATTATGGTAATCTGAAAGGTACTCCTGTTCTATCTGACCCGGTGTTGGAATGAACAATGCTTTTGCGCCCACGACTGCGACGTCCATGATTGTTGAATACCCTGAGCGTGACACCACCAGCTTTGCTTTATTTAACAATTCTTCTCGTAGCTCCTTTGTCACAAACGAGTACGTCGTGAGATGTTTCTTTTTTATGATGGAATAGTCCTCTGCTTTCCCTAATGTCATGACTACGTTTCCCTCAAGCTCATTGGCATGTGACGCGAGTTTTTCCTCAAGGATGCTTCGTTGGGGTTCAGGGCCAGAAATCGAAATTAAATAATCGATATTCTTTTTCATAGGTCGTTTCGTAAAATCGGAAAGTACTCCAATGTAGTGAATCATCTCTTCATCGATTCTTTTTAGATTATGTGATAAATCACCGGAAAGATTGTTCTCTTTATAATCAGGAACCATGATGCCGGCATAGCGTTTGAAAAAAAACATATTGAATCGTTCCATCGCACGTTCAAACATCTTTATCTGCAGAGGGTTCATGATGCGCATCTGGTGAGAGATAAAAAATGATGGGATTTTCTTACTGTACATATCGTATCTAGCATCAGAGACGATACAATCGTACTGTTTTTTTTTAAGGATTTTCTGCAACTGAGATAATCCGTCCTCTATTCTTTTGATAAACACTGGCCAGTACACCATGCTCTTGGCAAGAAACTGCCTGGTGTTTTCAGAGACTAGCATCGGATAATCAGGGATATCAACAAATGCGGCATTATCTCCCAGTTCTTTTTTCAGTGCCTCTAAACTTCGTCCGTTTGAAATCACGGTCACATTATGTTTTTCATCGATGAGTTTTCGGAGAACTGGTAAGGATCGTGTCGCATGACCAAGACCCCATGAACATACTCCATAGATGATTTCCATATGCAGGATTGTATTTTCCATGACGTTAAATAGCTAACGAAAACACGAGTATTTATAGAAGAAACACTATTTCACATGGGGACTGTATGGATTGGAGAGAAAAACTGACAGCGATAACGTCTCAGAACAATAGCCTTCTCTGTGTGGGACTTGATACCGATAGTAGGAAAATACCAAATTTCCTCATGGAGAACAGTAAAAATCCTCTTTTTGATTTTAATAGAGAAATTATTGATGCAACGAAAGATCTGGTGTGTGCATATAAACTGAATATGGCATTTTATGAGGCATCTGGAAAGGACGGGTTTGACGCATTAGAAAAAACCGTTCATTATATCCCGCATAACATCTTCATCATTCTTGATGGAAAACGCAATGATATTGGTAACACCGCTCAGAAATACGCGCAATCCCTTTTTGATTCTTTGAAGGCAGATGCGGTCACAATCAACCCATATCTTGGGAAGGATGGTGTGAATCCCTTTTTAGAGTATAAAGACAAATGTAGTTTTATCTTGTGTCGGACCTCCAATCCTTCCGCTGGTGATTTTCAAGATCTCATGGTCTCATCAACCCCTGTCTATCAGATCGTTGCCCAGAAAATTCGTGAATGGAATACTAATAATAACTGTGGTGCGGTCGTAGGCGCTACGTACCCAGAGGAATTGAAAACCGTTCGTACTATTCTAGGAGAGAACATCCCTATTCTTATACCGGGGATTGGAAAACAAGGTGGCGATATTGAAAAAACCGTGAGAAGCGGAACGAATGCACAAGGGGAGATGGTTCTTATTAATTCTTCACGGGAAATCATTTTTGCAGGGAACCAAGAAGATTTCGCGGAGCAATCCAGGAAAAAAGCTGAATCGGTTCGGAATGACATCAACAAATATCGATGAATACAACAGGCGAAACTTTAATTAATCGATGGCTTTATGTTTTTTTATCCTTGATACGAAGATCTCCATGATAATATGATTGGAGAAGCGAGTTCAAGGTAACAGTTGATATCGATTAGGGTCCCTCTTTGATCAAGCAGACGTAAAGTCAAGAGATGAAACAGAGGATAACCACGATATCATAAAACTGTCGCGAGAAGCGTTGCAGGATTCTCCCTCTGCTGCTTACTGTGGAGGATGCTGTGTCACCACACCCAATACATTCTATTTTTTAGTGTTGGGTGACAGCGACAATATATATTTCTAACTCATACTAGTTCAATATATTAGTTATTGAAAATTTCATGGGGTATTCTTTTTTTCGGAGTTCTACAGATAAAATTATATCCTGCTAAGGCATATCATTCACAGACAAAATATATAAAAGTCATATTTGACTTCGGGGGAAGATACTTCGCTACATTTAAGAAAAAAAACTCAGATAAAACGAAAAGCATATAACAACGAGGTAGGTTTTACGGTTAAAAATCACGTATCAAATCAAAATACAGTTCGATTACCGTACGCTCTCGATGAGAGTGATAATATATTTGGGAGTAGAACTTATTAGATTAGTA
>Ga0315277_10004108_pt1 | contig 19522 bp, 20 predicted proteins | sample YL17G05_15_MG_FD_203695 | JGI IMG/M metagenome (GOLD analysis project Ga0315277, IMG submission 203695) | Sediment microbial communities from Yellowstone Lake, YNP, Wyoming, USA - YL17G05_15 | ecosystem: Environmental > Aquatic > Freshwater > Lake > Sediment | place: USA: Wyoming | collected... | reverse complement strand
TTGTCGACCAGCAGAAAGGGAGCCCGCACCGGATCGGTCTGGTTACGTCCGCCGGGTTCGGCGCCATCGAGGTCTTCGAGCCGGACTCCAACCTGCCGGTGGGAACACTCCAGAACTTTTTGGACACGTTCATTGGGGAAAAAGGTGCCCGGGAGATCGATTATGTCCACGGGACCGAGCCGGTTGTCCGGCTGGGGACCCGGAGCGGCTGTGCGGGCTTCTACCTTCCGGCGATGGACAAGAGCGAGCTGTTTAGGACGGTTATTCTGGATGGTGCCTTGCCCCGCAAGACATTCTCCATGGGCGAGGCTTCGGAAAAGCGGTTTTACATGGAGGCGCGGAAGCTCGTCTGAGTTATTTTTTCAGTGCGGCCAGCCTCTCGCCGAGGATCCGGATATGCCGCATCTCTTCTTTTATGATGTCTTCAATCTTTTCCCTGCCGCCGCTCGGCATCAGGTCTTTCATCCCCAGGTAGAAGGCGATCGAATCCTTCTCGGCGGCCAGGGCGGATCTGAATATTCCCTCCAGCTTGGATGTGCCGATGTCCTTCTCGGAAAAGACCTTGGTGTTAGCCAGCGAGGCGAGATAAAGGCCGGCCTCGTTATTGGGGTCAAAGGTCATGGCTTTTTGATCAGCCGCCGTCAAGGCCGATTTCATTCCTTTGAAAATCTTCTGGTGTTCGACTTCCATATCCGCCAGCCTGGTCAACAGGTCTATGGCTTCTGAATCCCTGACCTTCTTGGCGGAATCCCGGTAGAACTTCTCTCCGTTCCGTTCGATCTGGAGGGCCATCTCGAAGATCTCGTCCGCATTAAAGACGAAGCTCATCTCGCGACTCCTTTAATTCTTATAATCAGGCCGGCCGCTCTCTTTTTGCGGCAGCCATATCCTTTAGACGGACTGTCTTGAATACCACAAACAGGCGCATCTGGCAAGAGGTTCGGCCGGGCATCAGCCCGGCCAGGGGGCCTTCCGGATTGCCGAATTCACTCATTTTTCACCGTTTCTTAATCAGGTCTTAACATTCCGGTCCTATGCTTGGACCTGGCTAAAAGGTGTTCTTCCCGACTGGATGGCAGGAAAAACCGGCGAAGGCCAAGCTGGGACTGCAGGGACAGGAGGGAACGGTCACCAGACGCTAGCAAGATTTGTCAAGAAAGGAGATTAGAATGGCGAAAAACACAGCAGTCGGCATCATCCTAATTTTCAGCCTCGTGATCCTGTGCAATGGAATCGTATCGGCCCAGGCGACGACCCCTCCGCCTCAGACGTTCGGCACCACTATCTATTTTGATTACACCAGCTATCTCTCCAAAAACGGGCCGGTCACGTCGACGGCCAAAAACAATTTCTTTGCCTTCCGCCGGGCCTACTTCACCTACGAAAACAAGATCAATGACAACCTCAAGTTCCGGTTCCGCTATGATGCCGACAACACGGCCAACCTGACCTCGGTCGATATCAAGACGGGTTCCACGAAGAAAGACGACAAGCTCCGGCCCTTCATGAAGCATCTCTATCTCGAGTATTCCAACCTTTTGCCGAATTCCGCCATCCGAGTCGGTATGACGGAGACTATTCAATTCAAGCTCGCCGAAGACAAGTGGGGCTACCGGAGCGTCGCCAAAACCCTTATGGACGGCTATAAAGATGTCACCGGTGTCGAGGTTGACGCGCCTTCGGCCGACCTCGGCGCCAGCCTGACCGGAAGCCTGGCCAAGTACATCCGCTACGGTTTCATGATCAGCAGCGGCAATGGCTATTCGCACCCCGAGAACGATCAGTATAAGAAACTGGCGGCCCAGATCCAGCTCATCCCTCTGGCTGGTTTCTCCCTGGTCGGATATTTGGACACCGAGAAGCAGGACAAGGACAACTCGGCCACCACCTATAAGCTTGACGGCTACTTCGAAATGGTCAAGAACCTTATCCTGGGAGCTGAGTACTTTGTCTATAAGAATGATAAATACCTCACTCCGGACCAAATGCGTTATGATGTCTCCGGTTTTTCCCTATTCGGCCGCTATGTTTTCAGCCCGGACGTTTTCGCCCTTTTCGCCAGGTTCGACAAAAATGAACCGAATAACACGGTTCAAAATGACGAAATCAGCCTGGCCATCGCCGGCCTCGACTGGGCTCCCTTTCACAAAAGCATGAAGCTCCAGCCGAATATCTGGTACGTCACCTACGCCAACTCTGCGAAAAAGGACGACGTGATCTTCAATTTGACTTTCTTCCTGTCTTTCTGAAAAGTGAAGCGAGATATCTTCGCGAACGTCAAAAGAAATTGGAAGCATGAAACAAACCAAAGGAGAAACAGCATGAAAAGATTCAGCGCACCTATCGCCTTGGGCCTGGCGGCAATGGCCATAGTGCTCATGGCGGCGCCGGCCCAGAAGAGCAAGATGATCCAGATCAAAGGGTCGGACACCATGGTCAACCTGGTCCAGATCCTGGCCGAAGAGTACATGGGCAAGAACCCTGGAACGGCTCTGGCGGTTCTCGGCGGGGGATCGGGAACCGGGATCACGGCGATCATCAATCAGACCTGCGATATCGCCAATCACTCCCGGGAATGGCGGCAGAAAGAGATCGACCAGGCCTGGGAAAAAGGCGTCCAGCCTCGGTTCTTCGTCATCGCCGTCGACGGCCTGAGCATGATCGTCCATGAGAGCAACCCGCTGGAAAAGCTGACCATGACGGAGCTCGGCGCGATCTACCGCGGGGAAGTAAAGAACTGGAAGGCTGTCGGCGGACCGGACAAGAAGGTCTCGCTCTACGGCCGGCAGTCCAATTCCGGCACCTATGTCTTCATGCAGGAACATGTGCTGGGCAATAAAAACTACTCGACCGATATGAAGGAGATGAACGGCAACGCCCAGATCATCGAGGGCATCCTTCAGGATGAAGGCGCGATCGGGTATGTCGGCGTGGGCTACCTCTTCGATAAAGACGGGAAAGTCCGAAAGGGACTTAAGGTCCTAAACGTCGCCAAGGACTCCAAATCCCCGGCCTTTTCTCCTCTGGATAAGGCGGCGGTGGACAACGGCAACTATCCGGTGGCCCGGCCGCTTTATCAAGCGACAAACGGCAAGCCGAATGCCGCTCAGGCCGCATTCATCGCCTTTGAGACGGGTCCCGAAGGCCAGAGGATTGTGGAGAGAGAGGGATTCTTTACTATCGGAGCCAAGCATAAAGAGATGAACGACAAGAACTTAAGGTAACTCCCCTCATAGAAAACAGGCAGAGCACGGGAGAAGCCGGGCCGCAATAGTCGGCAGGCTTCTCCCGGTTCTCCCGTCTTCTGGGAGGGGATTTTCCGATAGTCTGAGTATCGAGGGGAGTGAAGATGAAATGGTTCAAGAAAGGACGGTGGAGGCAGTCCTCTGGCCTTGTTTTTCAGCTGATCGAAACCTTCTGGGGTGGGGAGGGGAAGGACCTGCCTCACTCCGGAGAGAAGTCTTTATCACCAAAATTCCTGAGGGGAAAAAGGACGCTCGCCCGTTGGAAAGAATCGGCCATCAAAGCCTTTTTTTTCACTAACGGCGTTCTGGCGATCATCGTCCTCATCGGAATTTTTGCCATCCTGCTCTATACCGCCATCCCGGCTTTCCGGGAGATTTCCCTGAAGGAATTCTTCGGCAACAGGACTTGGGACCCCACTTCTCCGGAAAAGGCACAGTACGGCCTGCTGTCCATGATCGTCAGTACAATGATGTGCACTGTCGGAGCACTTTTCATCGCCATCCCCATCGGCCTGGGCGTAGCCGCCTATCTCTCGGACGTCGCCCATTGGAGGGTTCGGGAGATCGTCAAGCCCATCGTCGAAATCCTGGCCGGGATTCCCTCGGTCGTGACCGGTTTTCTCGGGATCGTCCTGTTCGGGCCCGTTATCGCCAAGATCTTCCACACCGGCCATGGCCTCAACGCCGTCAACGGAAGCTTCCTGCTGGCCATCATGGCCCTCCCGACGATCATCAGCATCTCCGAGGATTCGCTGAGCGCCGTCCCACCCGCCTATACCGAGGCATCCCTGGCGTTGGGGGGGTCCAGATGGCAGACGCTCGTCCGGGTTAAGATCCCCGCCGCGCTTTCTGGAATCATCGCCTCCTTCATGCTCGGCATGGGAAGGGCCATCGGCGAGACTATGACCGTCCTCATGGCCACGGGGAATGCCCGTTCATTTCCCCATGGATTTCTTGAATCCGTCAGGACTATGACAGCCAACATCGCCATTGAGCTGGGCGAAGTGCCTTACTACACGACCCATTATTACGCCCTGTTCGCCATTGGGCTTGTCCTCTTTATCATGACCTTCATCGTCAACCTGATCGCCGACGTCATCCTGAACAAGTACCAGCAGAGGGAGCTATGAAAAAGAAGAAGGTCGTCCAGTTCATCGGGTTTCTGCTCTTGCGGATGTGTCTGTACACTGTCCTCGCCATCCTCCTGCTCTTTCTCTACGACATCGGGAAGAAAGGTGGAGGGTCGATCTCCTGGGAGTTTCTGAGCCAGCCTCCCCGCCGCGGCATGACCCAGGGGGGGATCTTCCCGGCCATCGTAGGGACTCTTGTGGTTACCATTGTGACTGCCGTGTTGGCCATCCCGCTCGGGATGTTCGCGGCCATCTACCTCAACGAGTATGCAAAGCAAAGCCGGCTGACGCGGATCATCCGGCTGGCCATCCGCAACCTGAGCGGCGTTCCCTCCATCGTCTACGGGCTCTTCGGGGTCATTCTGTTTGTCAACATCTTGAAGTTCGGAACGTCGATCCTGTCGGCCGGGTTGACCCTCGGTCTGCTTACGCTTCCCTGGACGATCACGGCCAGCGAGGAAGCCCTGAAAACGATCCCGAACTCCTACCGCGAGGGCTCTCTGGCCCTGGGCGCGACCAAGTGGCAGTCCATTCGAACCAATGTTCTGCCGTACGCCATCCCAGGCATGTTGACCGGGACGGTCCTTGGGCTGGCCCGGGCCGCCGGAGAGACGGCACCGATATTGTTTACAGGGGCCGCCTTCTATCTTCCCTACCTCCCCAAGTCACTGAGCGACCAGTTCATGGCCCTGCCCTATCACCTGTACATCATGGCGACACAGCACCATGCGATCCAGCAGGTGAGGCCGCTGGCCTACGGAACGGCCCTGGTGCTTATCGTCCTGGTCCTCGGCCTGAACATGACGGCCATCGTCATCCGATTTCGATTGAGACGCAAACGCAGGTGGTAAAATGGATATCCAACCCAAGATAGAAACCAAAAACCTGAGCTTCTATTATGGCTCCAAACAGGCGCTTAGGAACATCAACATCATCTGTGCCGACCGCCGGGTCACGGCCATCATCGGCCCGTCCGGCTGCGGCAAATCGACCTTCATCCGGACGCTCAACCGGATGAACGACGTCATCGCCGGGGCGCGGGTGGAAGGCGAGATCCTCATTGACGGCGTCAACATCAACTCTCCGGCGGTGGACGTCGTCGAGCTGAGAAAGAACGTCGGGATGGTCTTCCAGAAGCCCAACCCTTTCCCCAAGTCGATCTTCGATAACGTGGCCTACGGATTGAGGATCAACAATGGAAAGAACCGTGCGAAGATTGAGGAGGTTGTCGAGAAGAGCCTTATCGAGGCCGCGCTCTGGGACGAGGTCAAAGACCGCCTCAAGGAAAATGCCTTTGCACTCTCAGGGGGTCAGCAGCAGCGGCTCTGCATCGCTCGCGCTATGGCCGTGGAGCCGGAGGTCATCCTATTCGATGAGCCCTGTTCGGCCATCGACCCAATCGCCACGGCCAAGATCGAGGACCTGATCATGAAGGTGAAGAAGGATTACACCGTCGTCATCGTCACCCACAATATGCAGCAGGCCGCCCGGGTTTCTGACTTCACTGCCTTCATGATGCTGGGGGACTTGATTGAATTCGATAAAACAGAGACAATATTCACCAACCCGGCCGACAAGCTGACCGAGGATTACATCACCGGCAGATTCGGGTAAAATAGAAGCCGTCTGAGGAGACAATTATGGATAGACAATTCGACGCGGAACTCAACGCCCTCAACGAGAAATTATTGCACATGGCACGGCTGGCTGAGGAATCCGTCGCCTTGGCCGTGAAAAGTCTGAAGGAAAGGAACGAGGCCCTTGCCCAAGACGTTTTCAAGCGGGAAGGGGCCATCAACCTGTTGGAGATCGACATTGATGAGCTCTGCATGAAGCTCCTGGCCTTGCGGCAGCCCGTGGCCAGTGACCTGAGGTTCATCACCTCAGCTATGAAGATCGGCAGCGACCTGGAACGGGTGGGAGATCTGGCGGTCAACATCGCTGAAGTCTCGCTGGAGCTTCTCAAACAGCCCGTGCTCAAGCCCCTGCTCGATATACCCCGCATGGCTTCCCTGGCTCAGGGCATGGTCAGAGATTCCCTCAACGCCTTCGTCAATCGCGACGAGAAGTTGGCCCGGGCCGTCTGCGAAAGGGATGATGAGGTCGATTCCCTGAACGATCAGATTTTTCGTGAGCTCCTGACCTACATGATGAACGACCCGGCGACGATCGACCGCTCGGTGGGACTCATCCTGATCGGCCGCCATCTCGAACGGATCGCCGACCACGCGACCAACATCGGCGAGGACGTGATCTACCTGGTCCTCGGCAAGACCATCAAACACCACATCGAAGAGATCCGTCGCGAGGCCGCCGCCAAGTCCGCAGAAAAATAGCGGCTGGCCGCTCGTTATTGGGAACCGCTTTATGTATTGAAATCTCCTTAATCCTCCGCTTATACTTGACCTGGATAGAAAGGAGGCTCCCCATGAAACGCGTTCCGATCAGGTCGATAGGATTTGTTGTGCTGTTCCTGGCCGTTCCTTCGTTTTCCCAGAAAGCCGTCAAGGACCTCAAATTCCACCATCTCCAGGATTATTGCTGGATGCGGCTGGCCGAGGTCGTCCCCGAAGTGACCGACCGGATCATCTTGCCTATCGGCACAGTGGAATCCCATGGCGCCTGCGCCATCGGGACGGACAATATCATCCCCGCCCACCTGGCGGAAGAGATCTGGGAGAGATGCAACGCCCTGATCGCTCCCGCCATCAACCACGGCGTCACCGGAGCCAGCATTTCCCAGTTTCCCGGTTCCATCACTGTCCGTCCGGAAGTCTTCGAGGAATACTTGTATGATGTCCTCAAGGACCTGGTTCGGACCGGTTTCCGGAACGTCCTGATCATCAACGGGCACGGCGGCAACACCGACCCGGCAAAGAAGGCGGTCACTCGCCTTCATCAAGAGACTGGTGCCCATTTCATGATCGTCGATTGGTGGACAGTGGCCTTCAACGTCGTCAGCGAGGTGTACGGAGCCAAGGCCCAACAATCGGGCCACGGAGATATGGAGGAAGCCGCCCTGGTCATGGCCTTTGATCCCGCGCTCATCGACCGTGAGATGTACGAGCGGCTTGGTAAGGACAACGTCGGGAGCGCCAGGAGCGAGACCGGGGTCGTCCTTATGCCGGCTTGGGCCACAACGGCTTATCCGGAGAAAGGGGCGGGCTACCTCGATTTCGACGTAGCCAAGGCCAAAGCTTACACCGCCAAGAAGGCCGATTATATTGCTCAGACCTTCCTCGAGGCCGTCAAGAGATGGGAAATGATGGAGGGCTGGAAGAAATAGGCGATAGATTCTTGTTGCGTTCCGTCCCCTTTTTTGATAGGAAATTGGGAAAAGGAGGACTGCTATGATCTGGTGGGTTCTCGGTTTGGCCGTCTTGAGCATCCTTTCCTATCTCTCGGATGTCGGCGCAATCGACCTTCAGGGCCTGAGAGTTCCTTTCCTCAACGCCTCGCTCCTCAGCGTGTTGATTCTTCTGGCCGCGGCCGGGATCCTGGCGCGGATGCTGTTCATGAAGAGAAGGGGCCGGAGAGAGGAGTTGCAAAAAAGGATCCAGGACCTCGAGAGCAAACTGGCCGCTCTCGGCTCCCAGAAGTAGAGAAAGGAGCGGACGGCTCATCCGGCCGGACCTTGGGGCGTCAATCCCGGCTCCGCTTTTGACCGCGCAAAGGGGTCGGGGGGGGATCCGTGTTGCCATTTCATTTTCGGGCAAAGTATAATAGGCCAACTGTATCCTATGAACGAGTATATTGCCGTAGTCGATGATGAGCCGGATATCGTCGACCTCATCACTCTCCATCTCAAGAGGGCGGGCTTCCGGGCGGACAGGTTTCCCGATGCTAAAAGCTTTCTCGACTCGCTGGCGAAACACGTTCCTGACCTGGTCCTTCTTGATCTCATGCTCCCCGATATCGATGGGCTGGAGGTCTGCAAGCTCCTGCGGAAAAGGGAGGAATGGGCTTCCATCCCGGTGATCATGGTCACGGCCAAGGGCGATGAGTCCGACAAAATCCTGGGCCTGGAGCTGGGCGCCGATGATTATGTCACCAAGCCGTTCTCAGCCAAGGAGCTCGTCGCCAGGGTAAAATCCGTCCTCCGGAGACAGAGGAGTCCCGCCGACGCCAAGAAGCTCCAGGTCGGCGATCGGTTGACCATCGACCTGGAAAAATATGAAGTCTCAGTTAAGGGGCACAAAGTTGAACTGACCTCGACAGAGTTCAAGATCCTACGCCTCCTGGCCTCAAAAAAAGGATGGGTGTTTACGCGGGACCAGATCCTTGACTATCTCTGGGGGCACGAAAAGATCGTCCTGGATCGGACGATCGACGTCCACATACGAAACCTCAGAGAGAAGCTGGGCCCGGAGGTTGCGGATCTGATCAAGAATATCCGAGGAGTCGGTTACAAGTTGGAATCATGAAAAAGTCCATTTTTTTCAAGGTTTTTGGAGGCTATGTCATCCTCCTTCTCCTGCTGGCTGTCGTATTCCTCCTGTTTTCCTTCAGCACAATCAAGAGACATTACATGGACACATTGGCTCAAGAGCTGGAAAACGTCGGCCGCACTCTTGACGTCCGTATCTTCGACTATCTCGACCGGAATCGCCTCCCGGACCTGGAGACATTCCTCCAGGAGCACGGGAAGAAAATCGGCGCCCGCCTCACGGTCATCGATCCCGAGGGGGTCGTCAAGGCCGACTCGGAGCTGGACCCGGCCGCCATGGAAGGCCATCGCTTCCGGCCGGAAATTTCTGAAGCCCTGTCGGGCCGGGTCGGGCGTTCTCTCCGCTACAGCAGTACGCTCAAGGCCCAGATGCTGTATGTCGCTCTGCCCCTCGACCGGAGTGGCCGGGTCGAGGGCGTCCTCCGCCTGAGCCTATTCGTTCGTGATATCGACATCTTGCTCAAAGCCATAAGGAGAGACATCGGCCAGGCTGTCGGGATCATCATCCTCCTATCCATCGTCGGAGCCTTCATATTTTCCCGGAGCCTGACCCATCCCATGCGGCAATTGATTCGGGCCTCACGGCAGGTCGCAGCCGGGGATTTTACAGCCAGGGTCAGGGTCCGGAGCTCCGATGAATGGAAGGACCTAGCCGTGAGCTTCAACTCCATGACCACCGAGGTCAAGACGCTGTTCGACGACCTCAGGAAACGCAAAGAAGAGCTGGACAACATCATGGCGTCCATGCAGGAGGGGCTGCTCGTCCTGGATAGGACTGGAAAAATCAGGCTCGCCAACCAGAGCGCGAAGGACCTCATCGGCCAGGAGGCCGTGGAAGGAAAATACTTTTGGGAAGTTGTGAGGATGACTCCGTTCGTGGAACTCATCCGCCGGGTCAAGGAGGAGAAAAAGACCCGTATAGAGGAGGTCCTTTTCGGCGAGAAGAGCATTCTCTGCCGGGCGGCGTTTCTCCCCGCCCAGGATGGAGTGGTGGTCACTCTCGACGACATCACCGAGATGCAGAACCTGGCCCGTATAAAAAAGGATTTCGTGCTCAACGTCGCCCATGAGCTTCGCACTCCACTCACCGCCATTAAGGGGTATGCTGAGACCCTGGAAGATGAAGCCGGTGACCGGGGGCGCCAATATGTGCTGACCATCATCCGCCATACCGACCGCCTGATAAGGGTCGTGGAGGACCTCATTTCCCTGGCCACGCTCGAGGAGAAAGGTGTTGCCTTCGAAACCGAGAAGATCGACCTGAAAGAGATCGCCGAAAACGTCGTCAAGATCTTCGAGCCAAGAGCCAAAGAGAAAAACCTCGACCTTCGCCTGGAGGCGGCTGATCTTCCTCCGGTCGAGGGCGATCCCTTCCGCTTGGAACAGATGCTCGTCAACCTGATCGACAACGCCGTCAAATACACTGAGAAGGGCGCGGTCAGGGTCGGCCTTAAGAAAGAGCCGGGAGGTGTGGCCATCGAGGTGGTCGATACCGGGATCGGGATTCCCGAGGATGACTTGGGCCGCGTTTTCGAGAGATTTTATGTCGTGGACAAGTCCCGCTCCCGGAAGGCCGGGGGGACAGGACTCGGGCTCTCGATTGTCAAGCACATCGTTATACTTCACGGCGGCCGGATCGACCTGAAGAGCACTCCGGGCGTGGGTTCGACCTTTCGCGTGTTCCTCCCGTCTGGGGCTTCTCTGACCCCTTAGAAAGCTCCGCCGGAAACCGCTCGCCGTTCTGATCCCTTCAGCTGATGATGGCTGTCGGGTTCGGACTGAATGGATTAATGCGGGCCGCCAGGGAGAACAGGAACGGATAGCTCTCCTTGAGATGCTGGGTGTAGGCCACCCATTCACTGGCGATCTGGGAATACGCCCTCTTCAGGTCCTGGCCGAGGTGCTCATAATCGGCCGCGGGAAGCCGGTCGATCTTGTCGCCCCGGAAGGCCAGCTCCTCAGCCAGATGGAAGACCGCCCAGAGCAGGTCGGTGAACCGTTCGTGCTCGAGCAAGTTCGGGTTTTCCAGGAGCTGCAGCAGGAAAGTGCGCTTCTGCCCCAGAAAGGCCTGCAGATCGATCAAAGCGGCCTTATCGATCTGGATCTTGTACGGGAAGCCACGGGCGGCCTCGGCGGCCTTCTGAAAGTCCTTCTTGGACCAGGCCGGCCTGATCTCCAGGCGGCCGCAGAGATCTGGGGCGTTGGAGACAAAGCCGCGAAACCTGTTCATCAGCTCGAGGGCCACTTCGCTGTAGAAGGTCCCGATCACCATGTTGAGCTTTTTCATCAGGACGTTCTTTTCTCTCTGGCTGAGCAGCCGCTCGATGACGAGCGTCACCATCAGGACGTTGATGAAAAGAAAGGCGATATCGCCGATCAGATAGAGGAAGATGTGATGGGCATCCCTGAAGATCAAGAAGTGGATGAAATAGGTCACCGCCGAGGCGGCGATCAGGGCCAGGCTCATCCAGGTCATCCAGGAGGTTGTCTTTTTCGACATCGTTGCCCTCGTTTAAGTCATCTGAATATCGACCCCTCCATGGTACAGGAAAATGCGATTGGCCGCCAGAACGCTCCCCGGACCAGTCTGCCTATGCTATAATCTTAATTCGTCTTGACTCCGGTAATGATTGGCCGCCGGGAGTACTGAACCCGTTTAAGAAGGAGATGATTGTGTCCAAGATAGAAGTTAATGGCACGGCATATGAGCTCAACGAGGAGGGATTCCTAGCCCATCCGGAGGAATGGAGCGAAGAGGTCGCCGCGGCTCTGGCCAGTGCCGAGGAGGGGATTGAGCTGCTGACCCGAGAGCACTGGGCCGTGATCAGCTATATCCGTCAGTACTTTCTTGAGAACAACCTTGCTCCCATGGTTCGGAAGGTCTGTCAGACCACGGGTTTTCCCCTGAAGCATATCTACGAATTGTTCCCCTCGGGCCCCGCCAAGGGCGCCTGCAAAGTCGCCGGGTTGCCCAAGCCCGACGGCTGCGTTTGATACTCTATTTTATCCGGACCTTCTTTTTCTTCTGGAATTCGGCGATCGCCTCGACTGCCTGGATGGCCCTTTCAATGTGGTCCTCCGTGTTAAAAGGTCCAATGCCGAACCGGACCGCCCCATGGATCTTATCCGTCCCCAGCTGTTCATGGACGAGGGGAGCGCAGTGCAGCCCCGACCGGCAGGCGATGTTATGGTCCACATCAAGCATGGTAGCGGTGTCGGAAGCATCCAGCCCATTCACGTTGAAGAGGAGGATGGAGATGTGGTCGGTGAGGTCTTCCTGAACGTAGAGGACGACTCCATCCACACTCTTAAGGCCATCTCGGAGCTTGGCCGTCAGCCTCATCTCGTGCTCGTGGATGGAGTCGAGTCCCCGCGTTTCGATCCATTTCAACCCCGCTTGGAGACCGGCTATGCCGATCGTGTTGGGTGTGCCATATTCGAGGCGGTAAGGGTATTCATCGAGGTGGGTGCGCTGGGCCGAGCGGACGCCCGTCCCGCCGGCGCGGGTGTGTCGGACCTCGATGCCTTCTTTGACGTATAGCCCGCCGATCCCGGTCGGACCGAGCAGAGACTTGTGCCCAGTGAAGGCCACAAGATCGACGCCCATCTCCTCGATATCGATCGGGATCTTTCCGGCCGATTGCGAAGCATCGATGGCCAGCGGGATCCCTCTTTCGCGGCACGATCGGCCGATCTCCTTAATAGGCTGGACGGTGCCGATGACGTTCGAAGCATGGTTGATGACAACCAGACGAGTGTTCGTTTTGAATTTCTTGGGGAAATCGTCGGGGTCGATGAACCCCTGACTGTCGAAGGGGATATAGTCTACCTCCACTCCCTTATATTTCCAGAGATGGTAGAGCGGCCTCAGAACCGAGTTGTGCTCGAGGGTCGTGGTGATGGCGTGATCGCCCTTCTGGAGCAGGCCGAAGATGATCAGGTTGAGTGCATCTGTGGAATTGTAACCGAAGCACAGGCGGTTGGGGTCCCTGCCGTTAAACAAGCGCGTCAGCATCTTCCGTGTTCCTTCGACGACGGCTCCCGCCTCGAGACAGAGGTCGTACCCGGAGCGGCCGGGGTTGACACCGAAGTTGCGATAGAATCGATCCATGAACTCGTAGACTTCCTGAGGCTTGGGAAAGGAAGTCGCACCGTTGTCCAAGTAAATCAACTGGTCCATGATCGAACTCCTTTGCCTTCTGGCAGAGTGTCCGTTCTAGAATGGAAGCCTTATACTAATTAAATGATTTCCCAAAATCAAACCGATTTCTGCCGTCTTGCCGCCGCGCCTCGGTTTGAAAAGCCCCGAATATTCGGATAAGGCCTGATTGAGGGGAGAAAATTCAGAATTAATGCTACGGACATCTCTATCGGCGCATCAGAACGGTTGTTCAGCCACGAAATTGACAAGAAGTGGTGTGATCAGCGGCGGTGTCCTCGGTCGAAACAGGCTGGAATATCAGTCTGGTGATACCTCGGCCTGGAATGTCCAAAACATCGGTACCGAGACCGGCCGCTACAGCCGCAGCTCCACCGGCGCGACCTGAAGCAATTGGAAGATGCGACGAAACGTCTCGACGTAGCGGTAATGGACCGACAGCCGAAGAACAGTCCGGCGGGCGTGACGCGCGACCACCCCGGCGATGTTCAACAACCGGTAGCGCAACTGTTTGATCCGCAGCCGCCACCAGGAGCGGTCCAAGTGGGCATACTTGAAGAGCTCAACGAGGTTGTAGGCGAGAAGCTGGAGTTGGAAGAAGACGGCATTGGCCAGGAACTCCTCCGAGAGGATATGGTCGGCCGCATACCCCTCTTTGAGCTCCCGGATGACGTTCTCTGCGTTGCCCCGTTTCCGGTAGAAGCGGACCACCTTGTGCCGCGACCAGTCGGTGTTGGTGAGATAGAGACGATAGGTGTACTCGAACTCGGGGAAGAGAGCCCGTTGTTCGTTCCTCTTGCGCACCACGATCAGCCGGTAAACCGCCCCCTCTTTTTCCGGACCGACAAAATGGAGGCCTTCTCCCACTTCCTCGTTTCCCCGACCACCGCGCAATCTCTCCCAGTGCCGTATCCCTTGGATTATCTGGAAGATGGCCTCCGACTCCCGGCCGGCGATGACAAACCCCATTCCCTCCTGGTCGCAATAGCGCATGAGCCGGTGGTTGTAACCGGCCGAATCCGAGCGCAACAAGACCTGAACTTGGGGAAGATGCTTCAGCAGATAGCGGTGGATTTTCCGGACCAGGCTCAGGTTGTGCGACTGAGGCGGCGCATTCCCGGGACGAAACACAGAAAAAGCCGCCAAGCTCATCCCTCCGCCTCGGAGCATCCCCAGAAGCGGGTTGAACCCCCGGAAGCCCTCATAGGTCCGCTCGGCGATCCGCACTCCGCTCTCAACCAGAGTGGAGTCGATGTCCAGTATGACCCGCCGGACTTTGCGCGACCGAAGCGCTCGCACGGCCAGCCGCATCCCGCACTCGGCCAGACGATGAATGTCCCGCCGCTGAAACCGCCGGGCCAGGTCCGCCAGCGTGTTCGGCCGGGGAACCCCCTCCATCCGCAACAAAGCCAACAGGCCCGGATCGGCCCGCAAAAGATCGATATCCGACAGCCGGTCGCCGCCCTTGATGATCATCTGGAGAAACGAGAGGACCTTGGCCGAGACCGAATAGCCACGTTGCCGAAGTTTGAGATGGGAAAAACGAAGGTCGAGTTGCTTGCCCAAGCCGATGTCTTTAGCGAAGGTCATGAGCAGTGCCAGGCCGCTGGAAGCGGTGACTTTGGTGCGCTGAAGAGAACCGAGTTTGAAATTTTGAATGTTCTGACGTATCATGGAGATACCTCGTGGGGTTTCACCTGTGGGGTGAAATCTCTGAGATTTTTGTTCATCGCCTCTATTTTGCCAGCCTTCTGGAGAAATAGAGGCTTCTTTTTTTACCCAAGGGGAAAATTAAGCCCTGTTATCCGAATATCCGGGAAAAGCCAAAGAAATTGACAGAATCGGCCATTTTGGACTAAAATAAAAGTTCGCGCCTGTGGATATGTTCGCACCGAAAGCCCCGTCGACCATTATTTTCTATCCCTCCGGCTCCCGACTGACCTTTTTATGGGCCCGAGTTTTTTGGCGACAGGCCGCCGAACATCGACGACGATGAGATTCAACACTGCCAAGGCGATCGAGTTTCTCCTGGCCAGGGGGAACCTGCCCATCCTTTTCTGGCTCAAGAAAGATATCCTCGAAGTTCCCATCGACCGCGAGATCAAGAATATGCGCAAGTTTGCTGCCCGCGTGCGCATTCTGGAAACCCAGAAGCCGGATGGCAGTTGGTGGGAAAGACGTTCGGACACGCCCATCTATTGGGAGCGAACGCTCTACCGGGTCGATACCCTGAGAAACTTGTATCGGCTTTATGATTATGGCTGCACCATCAAAGAGGAAGGTATCCAGCGAGCCCTCGACTTCCTTTTTACCCTCCAGTCCAAGGAAGGGGACTTCCGCGGGACCGTACTCAACGTGTACACCCCGACGTACCATGCCCTCACCCTGGAGTTGCTCTGCCTGTACGGGTTGGACAAGGACCGGCGAGTGCAGAAGGGGTTCCGCTGGATCCTGGCCAACCGACAAAACGATGGAGGCTGGGCGCTTTATCATCCCCGCCCGTCTCAAAACACCGTCAAGTCTGCCGTTCCCGGCGGGTCCAACCCAAGAGGCCAGCCCTTCAAACCGCGCAAGTCGCAGCCCTTCTCCCACCACGTCACGGGCATGGTCCTGAGGGCCTTTGCTGAGTCTCCGGCCTGGAGAAATAGCAAGGAGGCCAGGCAGGCTGGAGAGAAGCTGCTGAGCTGCTTCTTCTGCGACGAGGTCTATGAAGATAGAATATTCCCGTCCGATTGGGAGATGCTCTGTTATCCTTTTTGGAACACCGATATCCTGGGCAGTCTCGATTCCCTTTCGAAGGTCGGGTTCAGTGTGGAGAACGAGACCATCCAAAAAGGGCTGGAGTGGCTGAGGAAAAGGCAGAACGCGCAGGGCTTTTGGGAGTGCGGCAACAAGAAGGTTACCCTGGAAGATAACCTCTGGGTGACCCTGGCCGTGCTGCGGGCTCTCAAACGGTTCGAGCTTCTCCGCACCTAAGCACTAGTTCACGAATTCAACCAACCTCTCTCCGATGTCCTCCACGGCCTTGGCCAGGACGGCTTTGAGCTGGCTGAACATCAGGTTGAGTACACCGCCTTCCGCTGACTCCGAGCCCGCGAGGACGAGACGGGAGAAGCCGCTTCCTGCAGCGAGGCACAATTGCAGGCTGCCGATCAGTCTTTTTAGTTCGTTCTGATCACCCGAACCGGTCGAACCGAGGAGCGTCAATTCGTGGCCGAAGTGGGTGAAAACGCCGGCCCATTCCGGATTCTTTCCCGAACTCAGGATGAGGACGAGCTCGTCCAGGAGCAGAGCCAGCTCCCTTAGACGCCAGGGTTCAAGTTTGGACATTCCTGTTGGCCAGCGCTCTCGAGACGAGCTCCAGGATCTGGACGACTTTCAGGTTCAGCTTGTAGTGTTTGATCACATCGGCCAGGCCGTCGACGCAGTTGTGGCACATCGTGCAGACGAGCTTGGCGCCGGTCGCCTGGAGTTGTTCGGCCTTGATCTTGGCCGCTTCGAGGCGGAGGGACCGGTATTCTGGTGTCGAAAGAAGCCCGCCTCCTCCCGTGCAGCAGAAATTCTCCCGGCCGTGCGGCTCCATCTCCCTAAAATCGGCGCAGACGCGGCGCAGAACCCAGCGGGGCTCTTCGACCAGGTCGCCCGAGCGCGCGATATTGCAGGAGTCGTGAAAGGTGACAGGCTCGGGGTTCTTGGCGCGGTCGACCTTGAGCAGTCCCTGCCGGAAATAGCGGACCAGGGTAATGACCACGGATTCGGTCGGCACCGTCTGGTCGCGTCCGGCCCAGTTATAGCCTTCCCAACGTGTCGAACGATAGCCATGCCCGCATTCTGAGATGACGATTCGCCCGGAGCGGAGCCGTATCGCGGCCTGATAGACGTTCTCGGCTACATAAGCGCCGAGGCTGTCATCCCCGGAGAAGAGGCCATAATTGGTCATATCCCAGCCCCATTTGGGCAGTGTCCACTTTTCGCCCGCGAGATGGAAGATCCTGGCGGCGTCGCCGAGCGAGCGGGGGTCGAACTTTATCTCCCTGGGGTTGATGACATACAGAAAATCGCAGTCCTTCCGGTCAACTGGAATTTCGATTCCCCGAATTCCAGTCTCGCCCTCCAGCTCATCCCGGACCCAAGCGATGGTCTCAAGATAATCTTCCTCACTGATCGCCATCTGGTTGCCGGTTTCCCACTGGTCTCGGTTGACATTGAAGATGCCTTCGGGGACGATGCCAAGCTCGGTGAGCAGCCCACGGGTGAAACGAACCAAGGCCGCCGTGTCCACGCCCATCGGGCAGTTGAGCGTACAGCGGCGGCAAGCACTGCAGGTTCCGAAGACAATGTTCTTGAGGAGGTTGAGGTCCTCGTCGTCCCTTGGATAGCCTGCCTGGACCCACCAGGGGATGACCCGGCCGGTCCAGTCTTTGTGCCGTTTAAAGATACGGCGGATCTGGTCGGCTTTGTAGGCTGGTGTCATGGTCGGATCCTCGGGCCGGGCGAGGGCATAGTAGCAGGATTCGGCGCAGAGGCCGCAGTGGACGCAGGCGGCGAAAGATAGGGCCAGCGGCCGGTTGATTTTCTGTCCGAGGAGGTCGAGGAACTTCCGGACGTTATCGGACCCAGGGTCATAGAGCTTGAGCCGTCCTTCGGCGACGGAGCCCAGGTTGGCCGCGCGCGCTTTCTCCTGGGATCTAGTCTCCAGAGGGGACTTCAGGGCCGGTGGGGGCTCATTTTTCTGGCGGCCCAAAGGCGGTCTCCTTCTTTGCTTCCTTTATGGGGTAGACGCCGCGGTGCCCCAGCGTCTTTCCCAAGACATACCGGGCGAACGGATAGTAAAGATAGTGGGAAATCTTGCTGAAGGGCACGTAGACAAGAAAGAAGGCAGTCAGTCCGAAGAACAGGATGAGTGGCCATTCGGCCGCCGGAAAGCGGTTGGGGACGGCCAGCACCGCGGCGGCGAAATAAAGGATCATCAGGATTAGGGAGAAATAGTCATCCGGAGTGCTGATCAGACGGACGGCTGGGTTGCGAAGGCGTCGGCGGAGCCTCACCAGGCCCACGACGAAGGCTGCGCCGATGATGATCTGGAAGACCAGAACGACCGCTTTTGTCCGGAAGAGATCCGGCCGGTAGGGGATGATGAAGGTGACGGCGATGGCGGCGGCCACACCGAGATGAAAGATGAGGAATTGGATGTAAAAACCCGGCTTCTTGCGCAGCGCTTCCATCGACCAGGGCATGGAAATGTTGAGCAGCGAATAAGCGATCCCTTCTTTCTTGCTGCCGGCCGGCTGGGTCCTTTCCCGGGTCGGCTCTAGGCGCAGGATCCAGAGGATCCGGAAGACGTAGACGGTTACGAGGAAGAAAAGGGCGGCGATCTGAACCTCATTCTCGAGGACGTGGACAAGCGGGCTCATGGACGGTCACCCGATTATACCAGAGCTCTCCCGCTTTTCAACAAACGTGGTAGAATAAGACCTTGCCGAAATGGCCCCGCCGTGTCGGGGCCCTGTTCGTGAAACTGCCCTGTGCAAACGGTGCCGGCATGAGACAACGCTATCTTGATTTCGTCAGAGAACAAATCCTCGGGAAGGACCTGCTGTTCGAAACCCCCTACGGACTCCGGAATATGTTTTATGCCGATTATACCGCTTCCGGCCGAGGACTGCGCTTGATCGAGGAAAAACTCCTTCAAATCCAGAAGTCATATGCGAACACCCACACCGAAGACGACTACTCCGGGAAGTACCTGACAGATCTTTTCCATCAGGCCGAGACACGGATCAAGAGGATGGTCAACGCCGGAGAGCACGGAAAGATCTTCCCCGTTGGCTCCGGCTCAACAGGTGCTCTGAAAAAGCTCCAGGAGATCATCGGCGTTTACATTCCGCCGCTGGCAAAAGAGAGGGTGTACCTATCCTGCTCCGAGGTCGGTGAAGCGGGCGGGGATGTCCGCCGCGTCCTTGAGACCAAGACTCCTGTTGTCTTCATCGGGCCCTACGAGCATCATACCAACGAGTTGATGTGGAGAGAGGCCTTGGCCGAAGTCGTGGTCGTCCGGTTGAGCGGCCGCGGCGGGATGGACCTCGCGGACCTGGAGGAGAAAGTTTCTGCTTCCCGGTTCAGTGGCCGGGTCAAGTTCGGGTCGTTCTCGGCCGGGTCGAACATCACCGGTGTCAAGACGCCCGTCTATGATGTCGCTCGGATCTGCCATCGACACAACGTCGGAGTATTCTTCGATTTTGCCGCCGTGGCACCCTATGCCGAAATCAATATGAACAAGGACGGCGAGTCTTACTTCGACGCCATCTTTTTCTCTCCGCACAAGTTTCTGGGCGGACCCGGGAGCAGCGGGATCCTGGTCATGCACGAACGCCTTTACAGAAGGGACCTTCCGCCGACGACGGCCGGAGGAGGAACCGTCGTCTACGTAGGCTTCGACGGCCACGACTATGCCGATGACATCGAGACCCGGGAGACGGCCGGGACTCCGCCCATCCTCCAGACCATCAAGGCCGCCCTGGCCATGGAAGTTAAAGAAAAG
>Ga0315277_10004106_pt1 | contig 19529 bp, 13 predicted proteins | sample YL17G05_15_MG_FD_203695 | JGI IMG/M metagenome (GOLD analysis project Ga0315277, IMG submission 203695) | Sediment microbial communities from Yellowstone Lake, YNP, Wyoming, USA - YL17G05_15 | ecosystem: Environmental > Aquatic > Freshwater > Lake > Sediment | place: USA: Wyoming | collected... | reverse complement strand
AGATGCACGAGAACAACAGCCGACTGGAGGTGGAGGCGACAGCGGAGAAGAGCAGCATCATGGCCGCATATGTCTCCTCCGGCTGGCAGCTCGACCCTTCCAAAGACTTCTCACTGAAGGTCGATTGCCATTTCGGCAGGCCAAGCGCCCAGGACGGCTGGGTCTTCATCGGTCTGATCCCCACGTTGGCCAGGTCGATCGACAGCTACGTCGAGTTGGGGGCCGGCTGCCACCTCGGCGAGTCGGTCTATCAATACAAAGGTCTTTCCGGCTCGTGGGCCCAGGAGAGTTCCGCGGCCCGATCCTCCGAGCTGACGACCCTGTATATTTCCTATCAGGCCGATGTAGATGAGCTATATTTGAGCTTTACCGGCTACGGAAAAGCGAACGCCTGGCAGACGGTCGGGCGGCTGCTCAAGGACCCGTGGCGGGGCCAGCCGGTATACATCATCCTCGGCGGCGGCTCCGAAGGCATGGACCTGTCCGGCGGCGATACCTGGCTCGACAACTTCACCATCGACAGCGGCGCCATCGTGAAGTAACAAAACGCGGCTCGTCAATACATGTGGCCGAGGATATGAGCGGCGCCTCAGGTACGCTGTGCGCACGAGATACACGGATACCATAAGGTCATTTGGATCGAGGGTCGAATCGTTATGAGGATCGCAACGTTTCTGACGGCGAGTCTGCTCGCCTTGTCCGTTCTGTCCGGCGGGCCCGCTTGCGGCGGCGTTTCCGGCGGCGCGGCCGAGCCCGAATACCCATGCGTCCAGACATCCGTCGCAAGGAGCGGCAAGTACGTGTTCACCCCCGGCAAGAGCACGATGACGATGGTAAGCGGGTGGACCGGCCTTCGCAGGGTGTACTCGATCGAGGGCTGGTTTTTGCTGAAGGTTGACTCCGCCGCCGGGGCGGCCAGGCTCGGCCGGGTCGAGGCGAATCTCGTGGACCCTGCCGGCGTGCAGCCGGACCGCAGCCTGAACGAGCAGTTCGATCTGACCGGGCTCACCGGCACGATCCTGGACGATGGCTCGATCCAATTCGAAAGCAAGGTCAACGACACCGGCAGCATTTCCATCACGCTTGTCTTCAAATCCGACGGTGTCCATCTGACCGGCAAGACCACTCCGCCGCCAGGCAGCGCCGACTTCCCGATCTTCACCCTTGACGCCGTCGCCCTGCGTCAATGTCCCTGCGAAAGCTGCCTCACTAAGAGTGGCGAGTATGTGTTCACCTCCGACGCTGGTAAGGTGACTCAGACAGGCGGCATCGCCGGCCTGCACAGGACCTATTCCATCGCTGGCTCCTTCCGGCTGTCGGTCGATCCCAGCGCGGGCACAGCCTCGTTCGCGCGCGTGGATGCGAACCTGCTCAATGAGAAGGGCTCCACGTGGTCTCGTGACCTCAACGACGTCTTCAACCTGACGGAGCTGGCCGGCGTCGTCGCGGACGGCGGCAAATCGATCCGATTCGAGGGCCAGGCCGACGACGGGAGCAGCGTTCTGATCACCCTGACCTTCGCCGATGACGCCGCTACTCTAAAGGGCGGCACCACGCCGCCGCCCGACAGTGCCGACTTTTTCATCTTTACTCTCGACGCGGCCGCCCAGCGCAAATACGCCGGCGGCGCCGGCACAGCGGACGACCCATACCAGATCGCCACAGCCGCCGATCTGATCACCCTCGGCGAAACCCCCGCTGATTATGACAGGCACTTTGTTCTCGTGGCCGACATCAATCTGGACCCCAACCTCCCCGGCCGAAAGGTCTTCGACAAGGCTGTCATCGCCCCGGCTACGGACCTCGTCGAATTGCGTCTTTCCCGCGCTGTTTTCACAGGCTTCTTTGACGGTAACGGTCACACAATCTCGGATCTGGTTATCACGACTCAAGGCAGCGGGGGGCTGTTTGGCGGGTTGGCATGGCCCGGTGAAGTCAAGAACCTCGGGCTAGTGGATGTCAACATAACCGGTGCAGACGCCGTAGGTGGCTTGGTGGGGCACAACGATGGTGCTGTTACCCGCTGTTACTGCACCGGTGCGCTGAATGGCACTGCGGTGAATGACCCCGACGCCTATCCCCTGGGTGTCGGCGGGCTGGTGGGGTACAATGGCGGCACAATCACAGACTCCTATGCTGTGGGGACTGTCACAGGCTATGACGGTGTTGGCGGCCTTGTAGGGAGCAATGGATGGGAATGGGCGTTAGGTTTTGCTGAAGGTCGGATATCCAACTGCTATTCCGCAGGCCGGGTAACAGGAAAAGCCTCTGCCGGAGGTCTCGTGGGAGCCCTTGTGAACGGCGAGAGTCACGAGTGTTTCTGGGACACGCAGACCTCAGGCCGGATGGAGAGTGCCGGCGGAACGGGCAAGACCACGGCCCAGATGCAGACGGCCGGCACGTTCCTCAGTGCCGGGTGGGATTTTGCCGGCGAGACGGGCAATGGGACGGAGGACATCTGGTGGATTTTTGACGGGCGGGATTATCCGCGATTGTCTTGGGAGCGGGTGCTGGAGGATGACTTCGAGGATTGCAGGCCGGAGCCGCTGTGGATGTCGTATGAGCCGGAGCCGGAGTTGGTCCAGCTTCTGGAGGTCAATGGCCGGCTGGAGGTGGAGGCGGTCGCGCAGACGGAGGACGTGGACGCGATCTACGTGGCCAACGGCTGGCGGCTCGATGTCACGAAGGATTTCGCCCTCCGGGTCGATTTCCACTTTGGCAAGCGGGGCGTGGGCGATGGGCGGGTGACGCTGGGCGTGGTTCCCGGCCTGGACCCGTCCGGCATGCGATGGGCGGAGTTCGAAGCCGGCTGCTTCGATACGGACCCCTTCTATCTGTACGAGGTTCGCGACGGACTCTGGGTCCAGGAACGGGTCACGAACCGGTCCTCCGACGACGGGACGCTCTACATGTCCTACAATCCGGACACCGACGAGCTGTATTTCAGCCGCACGGGCTATGGAAAGGCGAACGCCTGGCAGACGGTGCCGGGATTGCTGAAAGGCCGTTGGGCGGCCGAGGCGGTCTACGTCATTCTCTCCGGCGGCTCCGAAGGAATGCCCCTCGACCCCGGCGACGCCTGGCTCGACAACCTCGTCATCAACGCCGGTGCCATCCTGAAGTGACGCAAACTTGCGGGCGCAAAGACTTGCCGTTTACGGAGTTCTGCCGATCTTTTCCGAAAAAGTACCGGACCCCTTTAATTCCCCCCCCTTTAATTCCCCCCGCCGGACCCCTTTAATTCCGCCAGGATGTGCGCCGCCGCCGTTGAAAACGCTTGCTGAGAGAACGGGATGTCGCCCCTTCGTTGTGCAGGGGCAGGCAAAGGTCTCGTACAGAGAACGAGCAACCATCTTTCTACCGACAACTGACTACTGACTACTCCTCTGCAACCGCTGATTTCGCCGCGAAAGAGGGGGTTGCATTCTCAATGCGTGTCCTCTAATATACATCACAGACAGCGGGTTCGAGTCCCGCGCCCTCTGGGAGATGCGGTCATGTGGAAGAAGGGCTTCACTCTCATCGAGCTGCTGGTCGTCATTGCCGTGATCGCGCTGCTGATGGCGATCCTCATGCCGGCGCTGAACCTGGCCAAAGACCAGGGCCGCCGGGCCGTGTGTCTGAGCAACATGCGGCAGGTGGGGCTGGCCCTGATGCTGTACCAGACGGAGTATGAGAAGACTCCCCCGAAGACCCAGGCGGTCTTCAACTACGCCAGCCCTGCGGCTGAGGCCAACGTTCTGAAGCTGTTGCGGCCCTTCGTCGGCGCGACGGAGCCGGATGTGGCGGTCCTGCTGTATGCCTGTCCCGCCCTGAGACCCAATCCCAATCCGGCCTATGCACCGACCCGCGTCAGCCGGACCGGATACCTCGTCAACGCCGTCCTGATGGGGCGAAGAGTCGCCTCGATCCCCACTCCCGGCAGACTCATCGTCATGCAGGAAGGGTGGTCGTTGTCGAACCATCTCTGGGTCCAGCCGGAACCGGTGACGCGCACCGCGGCCACCCTGGAGGGTCTGGAGCCTACTCTGTATCGCGAGTGGCACATGTTTGCCAGTCAGCTCGACCACTCGTCCTGGTTCACCCCGGAGGCTCAGGAGCAGACGGCCAACGTCCACAACAAAGGCGGCAACTTCATCTTCGCCGACGGCCACGCCGATTACCGGAAATACTGGGAGCGCGAGAGCCGCGACTACGGGCTGGTCAATCCCCTGAACCAGGAGAGCGTGCCCTATGAGCCGACTCGACAGAACACCACAATGGTCCTGAGCCCGACCTTTTAGTCCGGCATTATATGATGGTCTCACGAAAACATGAGCTTTCGTTGCTTCTGATGCTGTGGGGGATGGCCCTTCTGCTCCTCGGCTGCGGCAAGGACCCCCAGGCGAAGGCAACAGCAGATTTGGCCGCAAGCTTTGCGGGTTCCCCCGCCCAGGAGGACATCGCGAAAGCCAATGCGGCGTTCGAAGAGGGCCGCTACAAGGAATCGCTGCTCCTGCTGCACAAGGTGGCCAGCCGTGGTGACTTGACCGAGCCACAGAAGAAGGCCATGGCCGGCATCGTCGGCCGCCTGCTCCAGATCATCCAGGACGACCCCAAGCTCTCCGCCGACACCCAACTCCACCACCTGATGGAGCTGCTGGTCCTGAAGACCATGGGTGAGACGTGACAGCCCGAGGAATCAAGTGTACTATCAGCGGAATTGCGTAGAGGTTGTGACGGTCATTCGTGGTTCGAGGCACGTGGAAGGGAGATCGCTATGGACTACAATCCGGAGCTTGAGAAGGCCGAGGCGGAACTGCAGGAGCAGTTCCGCAGAGAGGGGAGAACAGGCAGTCCTCACGCAAAGTGGACTGACGCGGTGATCTTCTTCGCCGCGATAATGCACTTTCTCGGTGCAGGATTCTGGGCCCTCATGTTCGTCATCTCGCCGTTCCTGGCAGTCCGTGCTGGCGGGGCCAACTGGTGGCTCATCGTGTGGATATGCTCTCCCCCGTCCGCCGCCATATCGCTATGAATCGCCTGCGCGTTGGAGCGTGTTCTGAACCTGCCCTCCGAGGCGGCCCCAGCCGACGCGGACAATATGCCTCGCATGCCTGTGCGATAGAATGTAGCCTATGCTTGGGGGCATGTCTCAGGGCAGCATGCCCAATCGATCAACGGAATGACCAAGGCGTTCCTGAAATTCATAATCTTGCACGATTCCCGAATATCAATGAAGAAATCGGATGTCAAGCGAGTCTAATAATAGAGACTGTGAGGCCAAAGTCGAGGGCCTTCTCGATGTGACACATGACAAATGGGGTTCGCTCAGTATCGGCGACCGATGAGGGACCGTTCGTGCGGTGGTTAGGAGGAACTATGCAAAAATGGGTAATAGTGGCGTTCATCGTTGTACTGGTCGGTGCGGCACTAGCCACGATGATCGGTGCTGTCTGGGTCTACGCCAGAAGTGGCGGCTTTTCTGATGCGGTGTCAAGGGGCAATCAGGATTGGAGCGCGTTCGGGAGCTACTTTGGCGGAATGGCAACTGCGATAGTCGGTTTCGCAAGCGTGGTGATCTTGAGTATTACGCTGCTCCAGCAGCAATCTCAGATGGGCCACCAGTCGAAGAATGAGCTCAAGCAGGATATCCTCTCGCTTATCGACAAAGCGGAAGGCAAGATAGATAAGCTATTACAGCATGAATTCGCGCCAGTTGATGGTCGCCCGATCACTCTCCAGGAAGTGGTTGACGGCATAAGGTCGATGCCTGAATTGGCCACTCCACCATACTCGAGCATGATCATCAGGCTCTTTCTGCTGACTGGAGAGTACGTCGAGTCCCTCATGCTTTATCGCGACAACGTCAACCCTTACTTCGTATACCGCTTCCACAGGAAGAGGATTGAGGAGATTTATGCGTTCCTTGAGAAGAATGGAAAGTGTCTGGACCACTGGGATCGTACAGTGAACCTTGGAATTCTCAAGGAGCTCATCAACAGGTTATAGACCGCGACAATCTCGATTTGGCGCGCATGCCAAGGGGTTAGTAGTCCTTGAAGCTGCGCATCCACTGGGGCCAGCGGTCGGGGGTGGCTCCGCCGGCGCGGGTCCAGATGTTCCGAGTGTTGTAGTTTCGGTGCCATTTGAGGGTCCAGAGCTGCTTGAGTCCGGTGCGGCGGACGGAGCCGTCGAGGAAGGCGACGTTGACGTAGCCGTCGTGGCGATTGATGCAGAAGCGGCGCATGGAGTCGCGGCAGCCGCACGGGAACGGATCGATCTGGCCCTCCTGGTCGGGCGGGCGGTCGTCATGCTTGGGCCAGGAGCACCACCACCAACTGTCGGCGAAGGCCGGGATATCCTCGGGACTCTTGACGTTTTCGTTGCCCCAGAAGCTGTCCTTGCGGTTGCTCAAGGGCGAGGCGGCGATTCCGATGACCCAGGAGCCGGTGTTGTCGCACACGGAGAGCCAGTTGTTGATGCTGTAGCTGCCGTGATAGAAGCGGTCGGCCAGGACTGTTCTGGAGGCATAGGGTCGGAAGCGGCCCCAGGCGCGGTACGTGCCGCCGGCCACGCTGCGGTCCGCCTGGGGGGCACCCGCCGTGTTCATCGGTTTGGTCGCCATCGGGCAGCAGCGGATCCTTTCCGTGCCGGGTACATTGCGGCCGAGCCAATGCATCCAGAACTCAGGGGCGGCAATCTGGCAGAAGCCCTGGTTGTGCAGCCCGCCGTCGCCGCTGCTGCTGGTATAGGCCTTGAGGGTGATCTGCCACTGCCGCAGATTGGACCGGCAGACCACCGCCCGGGCCTGCTTGCGGGCCCGGTGCAGTGCGGGAAGCAGCACGCCCATCAGCAGGGCGATAATGGCGATCACGACCAGCAGCTCGATCAGAGTAAAGCCTCGCGGATTGATTATGGATGATTGATGATTGCTGAATTTGGCTTTGGGTCTGGGATACGACAAGCGGCGTCCTATTCCTTGGCTCACGCGACACCCTATCCGGGATGGCCATGATCGAATCATACCTTCTCCTCGGTAATATAGAGTCATCCTATCGCGCGGCGGGGATTGAGGCGAGTGAAAAAGGAGGATTGCGGCAGTTTTTCGGGAGCACTGCCGGATTTGCCTGCGGCCGGCGCCGGCCATCCACGGATTCTTGCACATCGCCGATTACCCGTTGGATACGGCCGAACGAGTCTCACTGTGCGGATAGTGCCGTGCGTTCGCCCAGCAGGGCGATGTCGTCGATATTCCAGCCGGAGAAGGCCCAGGCTCCTTTGTCCAGGACCTCGTAGCCCCAGCGGACATAGACCTGCTTTTGTCCGTCCGCTGCGGCGCTGATGTCGTACGTCACGAGCTTCCACTTGCCCTCGGTCAACTCGCCCTCCTTGAAGGCGTACTTCCAGACGGTGACCCAGGAGACTCCATCCGCGGAAGCCTCGACCATCGCATTGACGAAATCGGCCTGATCCGTATTGAGCCAGCGAGCGAATTGCAGCGTCACGCCGTGAGATCCGCGGCAATCGAACGGTCCGGCCGTGAGATAGTGCGGCCCGTCCACGGATAGAGCATAATCGCCGCTGAGATTCACGCCGTAGACATTGGGGCCCATGTAGCCGCTGTCGGGATCTCGATTACCGTGCTCACCACCTCCCGCGCCTGCGGGCGAGCCGAACTGCCACTGGCCTTCCACAGCCCAGCCGGGGTCGGCGTCTAACGTTGTTGCGTAGAGGGTCTCTCTCCCACCTTGCCGCCACCCTCGGGCCAGCAAGGCGAAATCCCGGAAGTCCACGCGAGCATCGAAGCTGATATCGGCGCCTATGCACGGGAGAGTGGGCGGCTCGAGCCAATGCTGCGCCAGGACCGTCAGATCGCGGAAATCCATGCCATCCGGGTCGGCAAAATCGCCAATCGGGACGTCCTCCCAGGCCAGCCTCGGATACGTCGGCCGATCACACATGAGCCGCCAGATTTCCTCCCTGCCGTTGGCCGGCTCGCCCGCGAAGTCCCAGCCGGCAGCGAAATAGGTCCAAGTATTCTGCATCTCGGCTGTCGTCTTGCCTGTGCCGCCGCCCTCGGCCGTCCAGCCTGAGGTCTCCATATCCCAGAAGGAGCCGATCACCTCGCGCGGATTGCCGCCGATCAGTCCGCCCGCACCCACTTTTCCGGATACGCGACCCGTCGCGTAACAGAACTGCGTCTTACCGCTGGCGAAACCGATGAGACCACCGACGGAATCGCTGCCAACGACATCGCCGCGTGCATAGCAGTTCGACACAGTGCCGGGATTGGTGCCGCTCAGCCCGCCTGCGCTTGCGACGTTGCTTGTTACCTCGCCCGTCGCGTAGCAGGCGTGGAGAGTGCCATAGTTGAAGCCTGTCAGCCCACCGGCGGCTTGCCGGCCGACGACCTGGCCCGTGGCATAACACGCCCTGACCGTGCCGTTATTGCCGCCCGCCAGTCCGCCGAGAAAAAGGTTGCCCGACACTCGGCCGGTCGCGTGGCTCGTCTCGATGGCGGAGGTCTTGAAGTCGCTCATACCGACGAGTCCGCCGATGCAGTCGTTCCCGTCAACGGCCCCCGTGGCATAACAGGCGCGAATCGTTCCCGCGTTGTCGCCGACGAGCCCGCCAACGGCATTCTCTGCGGATACCTCGCCGGTCGCGTAGCAATCTGAAGCCACGGCGGTCGCCCCCGGCTCATTGCCGTTGCTGCCGAGAAGCCCTCCAGCCGATTTCCACGCATAAACCGTTGCCGAGCTGTGGCAGAAAGACACTTCACCGTTGCTGCTGGCGGCCAGTCCGCCGAACATGAAGCCGGTAGCCGCGAGGATCGGGTCCTCAAGAACACGCAGGGGACGACCTTCAGCCCATCGGACGCGGCATGAAGTGGAACAGCGCAGAATGCGTCCCGCACTGGTGCCCACAAGGCCACCGACTTGCCTGTCCCCCGAGACGGTTCCGCCTCGCACGTAGCAGTTTTCAATGGTGCCTTGCGCAAGGTAGCCGACCAAAGCCCCGACGACCTCAATTCGCTCCGAGCACGTCGCGGCCGGACCGACGTTGGGTTCGATCAAGCCCAGGTTCCTGATCGAGGCTGCCGGCCCTTTGACATATCCGAAGAGCCCGACGTTCTCGTCCCCTCGCCAGTCCCTGGGGGCCAGCGGCTCGCGGGCATCGACGATGTACGTGAAACCGGAGATGGTGTGGCCATCGCCATCGAACGTGCCCGAGAAGGGCGGACGCCACGTGGGAGGGACGGGGGGAAAGACCCAAGGATCGTAGAAACCGATTCGGTTGAAGCTGCTGCCCTTGTAGGCGGACAGGTCAATATCGGCCATGAGCCTGAAATGCTTGTCCCAGTCCTCGTTGTTCAGGCCGATAGTATTCATCTGCTCGGGCGTGTAGATCAGGTAAGGGTCCTCCGCCGTGCCGCTGCCCCCGCCGTACTGCGCCTGGACAACTCCGGAAAGTAAGCACAGCATCATCACCGCCATGCAGAACGTGTAACTCAGCTTATGGAGGGTTCTTCTCTGTGACCTGCCTTCTCGCTGTCCCACTTCACTCTCCTGTTCCCATCAGCCAGCTTTCGCCAAGTATGCGCAGGTCGAGCGCGTCGATCTCGCCGTCCCCGGACAGGTCGCAGTCTGCACGCCAGAGATCGTCAGTGTGGCTGGTCAGCCAGGCCTGGGCCAAGGCGGCGAAATCCGCGAAGTTCACCATGCTGTCTGCTTTCCCGCCGGAACCGGTGATGTCGCTTTTCAGTACCTCGGCGGCGACGCGGAAGCCGACGATCATGTTGGCGACCTGCGGATTCCAGGCGTGCGAGCCCATCTCGCGGGCATCATCCTCCGTTTGGGTGCCATAGCAGGCCCCGTGCTGGGTCCGGTCCGCCCGGTCCGGACGAATAAGGGCGTCGGTCCACTCGCGAATGTTGCCTGCCTGGTCATATGTGCCGTAGGGACCGGCGGAATTCTCAAACTCGCCGACCTCGGTTCGCCAGTAGGGTGCTCCGATGGTATAGTCTTTCACGCCTCGGCTGAGAACGAAGAAATTGGCGTTGTTGCCCGGGTCGGGCTCCTTGAGATCATTGCTTGGCCGCCGGTCTGAACGCGTGGGGTAGTCCCAGTAGTTGCCGGTGACGCCATCGTTGTTGTGATAGGTGGCCTTGTACCACTCATCGGGACTGGGAATCCAGACGCGGGCGCCGGGATTGCGCGTGATCTGGCGGCCGTCATCGCCGATGTAGCCGTTGAGCGTGTAGGCGCCGTCTTCCGTGCTGTTGGCGTCCTGGGGACCTGCGGGCTGGCCGTTGTGGAGCCAGTTGGCGAATCGGCAGGCAGACCAGAAGTTGACGCAGTTGACGGGCCGGTTCGCCCAGTCGGCGGGGACACCGTAGATATAGTTTCCCCGCGAGCCGTAGCGCTGGATTCGGCAGCCGGTGTAACCGCCGGCGATTGTCTCCATCATCGCAGGGTCGTAAAGGCCGTACGGGTCATCCGCGGCCACGGCGTTGAGAAAGGCGCAGTACTGTGCGGCCGTCACTTCATATTTCCCCACGCGGTAGACGTAGGGCACGCCGCCGTAGGTGCGATCTGCGAAGTCCTTGTGCACGTCGTCCGGATTGCCCGGATTGCCGATCGTCACGTACTGCATTGTGATCTTTGCGGCACGTGGGGGGCCGCCTGCCTTGATCGCCAGATTGTGGTGCGTTCCGGCCGAAATGGCAATGTAGTCCGTCCCTGCCGGGCAGTCACACTCGCCGGAGTCGCAGTTGCCCCAGGCGGCCAGCGACGCATCCGACTTCATGACAAGGCTGTGATGGCCGCCGCCTCTGAACGCGCGCGGAAACTCCGTGCCAGGAGGGAAGTCACAGCGACCATTCCCTCGGAAGCCCCAGGCGACAACGGAGCCGTCGGTCCTTCGGGCGAAATTGTGATGGTCGCCGCAGGCGATGGCTACGAAGTCCGTCCCCGCAGGAACGAGACATTCTCCGTTGTTGTTTATTCCCCAGGCAACCAGGGAGCCCCGGGTCGTCAGTGCCAGGCTGTGCCTCCAGCCGGCGGCAATTGCCCGGCAGATCAGCCCCTGTGGGACATTGCACTGGCCGAAGTAGTTGTTTCCCCATGCGATAACGGAACCATCGGCTTTCACGGCCAGGCAGTGGTCTCCACCGGCCGTGATCGCGACGTAATCGGAACCGCCGGGGACATTGCACTGGCCGTCTGCGTTGCTGCCCCAGGCGGCCAGAGTGCCATCGGCCCTGAGGGCGATGCAGTGGCTGAAACCGGCCTCGATCGCCACATGATTGTCGCCGACCGGCACGTCGCACTGCCCGCTGCTGTTGTCGCCCCAAGCAACCAGCGAGCCGTTGGCCCGGAGTGCCAGGCTGTGATAGAAGCCTGCCTCGACGGCTACATAGTCGTTGCCGGGTGGTACGCGGGTCTGGCCCTTGTCCACCGCACCCTGGCCTCCCCAGCCAACCAGTGAGCCTGGCACGACCCGGCCGGAGGCGACACCTGGTGTCAACAGGGCCAGTGACAGAGCAACCGACGCCAGCCCTGCCGGGATGGTGGCCCAAACCGTGGATTTCTGCTCGCTTCTGCCTTTGACCCGTTCTGCAATCCGGCACATGGGTTTCCTCCGCTCCGAGAGCATAAATCCCGACAGTCACCGGGCATGGAAGTACCGTAAACCAACAGCCTTTCCTCGCTTTATGACGTTGCAGAAACCGGTTTGATGCAGAAATACCCGACCCGCCCGCTGGGTATGGTAAATGGGGCGACATCGGGCACGTGATCGGCGAGGGTTACCGTCGCGACGGGGTGGTGACAAAATAGGGTGGCTGGGCAAGGGGGTTTTTTATTGACAGGAGGGGGATTTGAGTTTAGTATAGCTGTATTGGAGCCGAGTATTTACACCGGCTTGTAGTTTGTAACCGCTTCGAAAGGGAAGGACCGCCCGACTGCAAGATGCTGCGAGGTAAGCGTCTTTTGAGCGTATTTTCGCTGCTTCCGGCAGCCGGGCCGGTCCTATAACCCGACAAGTGGCATTTGGAGACCTGTCGATGCTGAACAGACGAATCGTCGTCGTGATTCTGGTTATCGGATGTTGCCTGATCGGGCTCGGTTTTGCGCAGGACCAGGCTACAGGCAAGCCCGCTGAGCCGCAGGACGCAAACTCGGTTGCCCCGCAACCGGCCGACTCGGCGGCCCCGCAACAGACGGCGCCGGCCGTCCCGCCGCAGACGCTCGAGGAGGACTGGAACGACTTTCTCCATTATACGCTCATCGGCCGGTTCGACCTTGCCAAGGGATACGCCCAGGCCATCCTCCAGGGCAAGCCTGACCCGGTGGACCTGTTTGCGTTGGTTCGGGAGAACCCCCAGGGCTACGATTTCGCCACGAATGTCGCCGAGACCGCCGAGGACAAGGAATTGGCGGACCTGAGCCGGCAACTGATCGGCGTGATCGATCAGGGTCGGTTCGCGCAACGGACCGATCCGGACCTTCTGGTGGATGAAGTTCGCAGGCTCGGCGGCACGCTGCGGGGGAAGATGACCGCGATCCAGCGGCTGCGTGACGCCGGAGAGTACTCTGTGCCGTACCTGCTGGATGCCATGGCGGAGACGATGCGCCAGCCGGCCGGCAAGAACGACCTGACGGCGATGATCGAGGCGCTGCCGCAGATCGGCCAGCCGGCGATCCGGCCCCTGGGCGCTGCACTCCAGATGAACAATGACCGGCTCAAGGCCGAGATCATCCGGGCGATGGGCCAGATTGGCTACCCGCAGGCGCTGCCGTACCTGAAGTATGCAGCCGAGAAAGCCGGGGCGGCGGAACTTCGCACTCTGGCGATTGACAGCATTCGCAGAATCGATCCGCGGGCGGCCAACGCTCCCGCGGCGGCCCTGTTCTTCCAGGCGGCCGAGAAATACTACTATCACAACGAGTCTCTGAACCCGCCGACGGGCGTGTCGTTTGCGAATATCTGGTTCTGGGACGCCACGGCGAACCGGCTGGACCGCGTCGAAGTGGCAGCGCCGTATTTCCACGAGCTGATGTGCATGCGGTGCTGCGAGTGGTCGCTCAAGGCCGACGAGCAGTTCGGCCCGGCGATTGGGCTTTGGCTGGCCGCCTTCTTCAAGGCGGAGTCCACGGGGGTCCCGATGCCGGAGTACTTTGGCGAGAGCCACGCCCAGGCGCTGGTGTACGCGACGACGGCCGGTCCGGAGTATCTGCACCAAGCCCTGGCCCGTGCGGTGAATGACAGGACAACAGCGGTGGCGCTCGGGGCCGTCGAGGCCTTGGCGACGACCGCCGGGGAGAAGTCCCTGATGTACACGCTCGGGCCGTCACAGCCGCTGCTTCAGGCCCTGACGTTCCCTGATCGGGCGGTTCGCTACAGTGCGGCGATTGCAATTGCCAATGCCGGCCCGCGGCAGCCATTTGGCGAGAGCGGCATGGTTATCCAGAACCTGGCGGAGGCGTTGGCCGGGGGCGGGCAAGCCGCCACGGCACAGCCGAGCGGAGCCGGGCAGGGCGGGACACAGGCCGCCGACCAGTGGACGCCGGAAAAGGCCCAGAGCTATTCCCTCCGGGCGGCACAGAGCATGCTGGGATTGGCCATCAGCCGCAATCCGGCGATCAGTGTGGCGCAGGCACAGGCGGCCTTAGTCGGTGCGACGAAAGATGCACGGCCGGAGATACGGACGCTGGCCGGGCAGATCCTCGCTTATGTCAACAGCCCCGGCGCGCAGCGTGCCATTGCGGAAATGGCGATGAACGCCGCCGAAGATATGAACGTGCGGGTCACCGCGTTCAACTCCCTGATCGATTCTGCCAAGCTCAACGGCAACCTGCTGCCTGACTCGACGGTCACCGCAATCTACGAGTTGATCAGCAAGACGGACACCGATCCAGCCCTGCGTGCCGCTGCCGCCGCCGCCTACGGCTCACTGAATTTGCCCAGCCAGAAGGTGAAAAACCTCATCCTCGACCAGGCGAAGAGCTGACGAACCGCGCAGGTACCATGACCGGTATGTAAGGGGCGAACTCCTACTGCTCGTCCAAGGCGCGAATCTCGCCCGTGTATTGGATGACGACGGGATAGCCGTCTACAGTCGCGGGGATCTGCTCTTTTACCTGCTTTGTGTTTGAGGCGGTCAGGACCAGGATGCAGGGCTTGCCCCGGTGCTCGCCGATAGCCGTGCCGATCACGCCGGGAATCGCCATCCACACGGCTGTGTGCTCTTGCTGCACTTGCTCAATTGCCTTTTTGGGCATCGCATCCGCCTTCTGTGGCTCGACGGTCTCCGCTCGCCGGCAGTTCACGCCGCCGAACGCGAGCAGGAGGCTCAGTACGACAACCGATCTTCGCGTGGACACAAGTAGGCTCTCCCGCCCGCTCGCCGGGGGACGCGCTGTTCCCATTCCGCATCATCACTCGCCGTCAATCGTGACGCCGAAAGCCTTCAGCACGTCGTCGATGTGATTGGCGATAGAGAATTTTCCGCTGCTGTCGGCGGCAAAGAGCAATCCGACCGGATTCTTGTCCGGGTCCGTCACCAGGAGCGAGCCGGAGTCGCCGGACTTGATGAAGGGCGACTTGGATTGCACGATGATCTGGTCGACAAAACGTGCCGTGCCCGACGAGTAGCCGATGTTGATGATGGCGTCGATTCCGGTGACGGTTCCTTTCGTCAGGGCCGTGGTGCGGCCGTACTTCTGCACCGCCATGCCGATAGCTGCTGTCATTGTCTCGGAACTCGGCGTGCCATAGCCGTTGCCGGGGGTCGAATTGCCGAGCCAATCCTCTGAAGAGGCGGCAATCGCGGCATCGATCGTATTGCTGGCGGTCGTGGAGAACTCGATCGGCTCGAACGCCGCAAGGGTCCCGATCACGTTGTCGAGATTGTAGACGCATCGCGTGTCATACAGGCCCGGCTGGACTACCGCGTCGCCGTCCTTACCTGCTGTCGCGTCGTTTTCCAGGGCGTACACGTGATTGTTGCTCAGGGCGTATACGGTCCCGCCTTTACTTACCCTGCATGCGATGGTTCCCGCCGAGCACTCTCTCCTGTTTCCGGTGGAGACGCCGATAGGCACCGGCCGTTGGAACGACCCCGTCGGGTCGATCTTCTGCTGCGATGGCCGGCCCTTGTCAGGCCGCACCTTCTTCGACGCCAATGCCTCGATCTTTCCGGTGACGATCGATCGCACGGAAACGCCCTCGAGATCGGTGGGAATCCCCGGGACACTCGCGTCCTCCAGCAGCACGAGCATGGCCGGCTGGCCGTTGTCGCTCAGCCCGACCGCCGTGCCCACGACACCCTTCTGTGCCATGAGTTTGGCGGTATGTCGCTGCTGGACCTCCCGCACGCGATCAAACGCATCGCCGCTGCGCCCCTGGGCCCACAGCCCCCCGACACAAACGAAGACAGCCACGACAACCAGCAATCGCAGGAAGATTCGCCTCGACATGGTTCGCCCCTTTCAAATCAGCCTCATCGGAGAGCCGCCAGGACCAGCGACCCTCGCATCCAAAAGTCCATGCATCAAAAACGAAAAGCAGGGCCGCCACGATGACACCTATGTGCGGCCCTGTCTTGGCATCCTACAGTTCCCGTTCTCTGCGTACAGCCGACTGATCTGCTATTTTATGTAGCTGTTGGTCGGCGTCACCCCGTCCCACGTAAACCCAGCCGCAGTGACTGCGGTGACCGTGGTGGTATATGTGCCTGTCGGGGCATTGCTGAAGGTGAAAGTGACGGCTCCGTCTGAGCCGGTTGTGCCGCTGGCCGTCTTGTAAAGGCTAGGGCTGGTGCCGCGATACAACTCGATGCTGACGGACGCGCCGCCGACGCCGTTCCTGTTCCCATCCACGACGGTTATGGTGACCAGGAGATGTCGATTGTTACTCTTGCCGCCGCTGGTGGCGTAGGTGATGGAGTCAACAGACATCGACCCGCCGCTGCTGACGGTCACAGATGCGGACGCCGTATCCGTAGCTCCGTCGTCGTCCGTTACAGTCAAAGTCACAGTATAGGTTCCACCGGCCGTATATGTGTGACTTGGATTCTGGTCAGTGGAGGTTCCGCCGTCGCCGAAGTCCCAGGACCAGGCAACTACGCTTCCACCCGAGTCGGTGCTCGTATCGGTAAAGGTCACGGTCAGATCCTGGATTTCAGATGTGAAAGACGCCGTGGGAGGCACGTTGGCGCCTCCGCCGCCGTTTGGATTGACCGCGTAACCCAGCGGTTCGAGAGCGCTGTCCGGATCGCCGCCATTGGTGAGTCCGTAGAGCGGATCGTCCTGCGGGACCGCAAAGGGTTCGGCAGCAAGGCGGGCGAACAGGCCGGCCGCATGAGGAGTCGCCATGCTCGTCCCGCTCATCGTGGCATACCCGCCGTTCTTATACGTCGAATAGATGTAGACGCCGGGCAAGACGTAGGCAATCATGCCTTTTGTGCTGTAGTTGCTGAAGCTGGCGAAGCGGTCATCGGAGGAGCCTCCCAATCCGCCCGGCTTACCATCCGAATCGCCGAATGCTGAGATCGTGTAGACGCCAGGGACCGTGCCGCCGTAAGCGGCCGGGATGTGGTCGTCACCAGTGTCGTACTCATGATCGGGGCCGTAGATGTCGTCGCTGTCGTTGCTGGCGGCAACAACGTAGGTCACCCCTGCGCTGGTGCTATTTCCGATGGCAGTCTTGAGGGCATCAAGTTTCCCCTGGCCTGACAGGCTCATGTTGGCGACTTGGATAGTGCCGGCTCTTGCGGTCACCCAGTCGATGCCTTTGATGATATCGGAGAAGGATCCCGAGCCCCTCGAATTGAGCACCTTGACGGCGTACAGGGGCGCGCCTGGAGCGACGCCGACTACGCCGAGATCGTTGTTCTTCGCCGCTGCGATACCCGCTACGTGGCTGCCGTGGCCATTGTCGTCATTGTACAGGTCGTCCTGGTAACTTCGCCATCCGCTCGTATAGAAGCGCGTGCCGGTGACGACATTCAAATCCGGATGCGTCGCGTCGATGCCGGTATCGATGATCGCGATGCCCACATTGACCGAGATTGGCGTGCTGCTGGGCGCCGCACCGATTCTCCCGATGCCCGTGGGTACCGTTTGCGCACACGTATAGGCGACGAGATCGGACTCCACCACTGCTATGCCGGGCACATTGAGCAGGTCTTTCTTGGCGATTCCGGGCGGGACGCGGATGGAGAAGCCGTGAAGCGCCCTCGTGTAGACGTGGCCAAGCGTTCCCCCGAAAACGCGAGCTGCGCCAACGCCCACCTGTTGGGCGTCCGCGCCCTCAGCCACTTGAACGATATAGGCGTTTGGAATTACGTTCGGGTTTGAGCCTTCCGCGGCGAAAACTGGAGCCGCAAAGGCGCAGATCGCTACAGCGAGAGCTACCTGGAATGCACTGTGTCTGAACATGCTCCACCCCTTTCCTACTATCATGCTTATCGTGACTTCCGAGTGACTATGTGCAAAAAGAACCGGCCGACGTGTGTCTTATCGGCACGACTACCCTAATACCAACATTGTATCATCACGCCGGGATTGTGTCGAGTCACGGCGCATAATGCCACCGCCGTCAATGTATAGCATACTCTCCCCATTAAAGCAAGGTGATTTCTCAGAGAATCTATTTTGCCTATATTCTGGGGATATAGGGGGAGTGGGTGGCCTGGTGGGGCTTTTCCACGAAGACCCGTCTCGGGGGCTGCCTGTTGCCGCAATTCGATCCAGCGATGTGACCTATAATACGTGGTTTTTCGGGTTGACTCAGGCGTGGTCTCAGGTAGAATTTCGTCCCTTGTGTTGGCTTTCACACCCCTGTGCGGGGTGTGTTAGGACTCTTGGGGGCTGTAGTGCCAGGTAGTAAAACCGCGTAATTTCCTTTTTATTGGGGGTACAGTTGTGAAATCAACGCGCAGAAACTGTTTATTGTTGGTGGTGCTGCTCATTCTGGGACCCGCATGGGCAGTCTTGGCTCAGTCAGAGCCGGTCAGCGGCAGGGTCTTGATCCAATTCAAGTCACAGGCGGGACCTAAGACGCCGAACGAACGGGCTGAAATGGTCCGGCAGGCGGGCGGGACGGTCCACGCCAGCTTCGACCTTGTGCCCGCCGTCGCCGCGGATTTGCCGGCGGAGGCGGTGAAAAAGCTCAGGGGCCGGCCTGAGATCGAGTCCATTGAGGAGGACGTCGTCCTGTACGCGATCTGGCAGGTGAAGCCCTGGGGCGTGGACCGGATCGATGCCGATCTTGTCTGGCCTAGCGGCAACACGGGCAAGGGAATCAAGGTCGCCATCCTCGATACCGGCATCGATTACGATCATCCGGACCTGAAGCCGGCCGGAGGCGTCAATTACGCCGGCACGTCACGGGACGGCTACACCAGCCCATCCTACTGGAACGATAACTACGGGCACGGCACGCACGTCGCAGGGATCGTCGCCGCACGGAACAACACCATCGGCGTGATCGGGATCGCGCCCGATGTGAGCCTGTGGGCGGTCAAGGTGCTCGGCGATAACGGCAGCGGCTACACGAGCGACATCATTCAGGGGCTCGATTGGTGCGTGGCACATGGCATGCAGATAGCCTCCATGAGCTTTGGCGGAGGCGGGACCTCCACCCTCAAGTATGCCTGCGATCGTGCGTACAGCCGCGGTGTGCTTCTGGTGGCCGCCGCCGGCAACAGCGGTGGGGCGGTCGAGTACCCGGCCGCATACTCTTCGGTGCTGGCTGTTTCAGCCACCGATTCGCGGAACATTGTACCATCGTGGTCCAGTTACGGACCCCAGATCGACCTGGCGGCGCCCGGCGTAAGCATATTGTCGACGTACAAGAATGGCACATACGCGACGATGAGCGGCACGTCGATGGCCTGTCCGCATGTGACCGGCGCGGCCGCCCTGGCATGGGCCTCGGGGCTTACGTCCAACTGGGCGGTGCGAAGCCGGCTGCTGAGCACTGCAGAGGACCTGGGCACAAAGGGCTTTGACTACAAGTACGGATACGGCCTGGTCGATGCGCAGAGAGCGGCGGGGATCCTTACCACCGCGAGCGTTGCCACGGAAGAAGCCGCACCGGCCGAGGCAACGACAGCGTCCGTGCGATCGATCATGTATCGCACCGAGGCCGGCAGCTCGGGCAAACTGGACCTGCTGATCGTCGCACGCGTCGAGGACGATCAGGGCAAACCCGTCGCGAACGCCTCGATTATGGCGGAGGTGTCCCGCAGCGGACATCAGCGACGGGTGCTGTCCGGCACGACCGATGCGGACGGCGCAGCCACGCTCAAGATCGAGAAGGCGACGCCCGGCTACTACGAGACCACAGTCACGGAACTGACCGCCGAGGGCCTGACCTGGGATGGCGTGACTCCGCCCAACGGGTTCTCCAAGTAGCAGGATGTAGGGTGGTTTCTCAACCACCCCTGTCAATGTGAAGAGCAGCGGGTGGCAGCGGCAAGCGGAGAGAAGCGGAGCTTGCCGATGGTCTTGGCCTATACACAGGCGCCATCGGCAAGC
>Ga0315277_10004105_pt1 | contig 19531 bp, 13 predicted proteins | sample YL17G05_15_MG_FD_203695 | JGI IMG/M metagenome (GOLD analysis project Ga0315277, IMG submission 203695) | Sediment microbial communities from Yellowstone Lake, YNP, Wyoming, USA - YL17G05_15 | ecosystem: Environmental > Aquatic > Freshwater > Lake > Sediment | place: USA: Wyoming | collected... | reverse complement strand
GCGCCTCCGGGCGAGGCGGCGAAGCTTGAGATGCATTCCTATTCCCAAGCCCGCCAAACGGGGCTCATCATTTCAATCGGAATCGTTCCGGCTAAGCAGCCTGACTTTGCGCCATTTCCACGTGGCGATCCAGGTGAAAGCGGCGAATCACTTGATCGCCAATCAACCGGGCAGTTTCGTCGTAGCCCATCCGATCCGTGTTGACGATCAAGTCGTAGAGGGTCGCATCGTCAATGTCCTTCTCGAAATGTTCCTTGAGATAACGCTTCCGTCCCCTATCTTCCTTTTTCAGGAATTCGAGCGCACTTCGTCGATCGAGTTCATAAACCTGTTGGACCCGCTCGGTTCTCCTTTCCACGGAACCCACCAGACGCACGTGAAAGACGTTTCCCAGCTTGCTGGTCACAATGTTCGCGCCCCGGCCCACGAGAATCACATTACCCAGTTGCGCCAGATGCAGGATGGTGTCCGCCGTCTGATGCACAAGCGTCCAGGAGGAAGGATGCAACCCGAGCAACTCCTCGAAGATGTCGGTCAGCATGGATTTGTGATTCTCGGGCATGTACTCGGCGAGACGCTTGGAAAGATGGTGCTCTTCCAGCACCTGCGCGACGAGTTTTCGGTCAAAAACCGTCCACGGCGCGTGCCCCGGGACTTTTGTTTGCACGTATTCCGCCAGTTTTGCCGCTACGGTGCGGCCGCCAGACCCGGTCATTCGGGAAATGGTGATGGCGGGTCTAACCAGCTTGTCGCTGCCGCCCCGCATCCCCGGACTCAACTGGCACTGGATGAAGGAGAGACACTGTTCCAAGCCTATGTTTTTCCACATAACCCATGCTCCGTCCCCACTGGATTATCGCCACGGAATCTGTTCTCTGTTACCAATTCAATCCTACGTCATGTTCCTGGAACCGCAACCGCACACCCAGTACTTTTCGTCGCTGCACATGGTGAAGTGCTGATCAGTCAGCGATTGGGACTAAACGCCATTGGCCCGCTTGTGTGGGACTGCAGGAAGCGGCGGCTATCTTTGGTTGGTCGGTGTGTGGCGAAGTCGCAAAACAAATAACAGCGGACAAGCCGAATTTCAGCTCAATGAAAACACCGGCTAATCCGACCAGCGCCGCGCCCCGGCGCCCAGCCCGCCGTTTGGCCGCAAGTCGCATGGCCCGCGACCTTCATTCCTGGACGTCTGACTCCGAATCGGACCTCTGCCTGGGCTTGTTTGCTGAGTTCGAGATTCACTCAAGAGGTGTCAAGACCACCTGCGTTTCGGTCCCGACCTTGAGTTCCAGCGGCAAGCCTTCGATCAATTGCTGGCCTTTCACCTTCAACTTGCGCTTGCCAATTTGGACCTGGTATCTCGCGCCCGGCTCGGCCACGAACAGCGCGGGCAAATAGTTGATGCGCGGGTAGTCCTTCTTGAAACCCAGCAGTGTCCGGTAACGCGGCAAGTCGAACACAATTCGCCCCGACCATGCTTTGTCAGCGCGCACACTGACGCACAACGCCCCGTCGCGTTCGACCGCACCGCAAGCCATGTCCTCGCGCCACGGCCGCACCCACGTGCCGCGCGACCGAATCCACGCGTATTGCAGCGCCGTGCGGACAATGTTGGCGCCAAACTTGTCGAGCGGCCAGGTCTTCTTGTTCAGCACTTCAGCCTCGGCATCGAGCCAGCGCCGCCCCTCGGGCACGTCACGCGACGCCAGGAGGTAGATCGCGCCTTCCATCGAGTCCGCCAACCCGCGATCGAATCCGCCGTGCGCCCACGGCGCGTTGTGAAACATCGGGTGCGCCAGGCCTCGCAACGCGCGGTCCACCACCTCCGCATACTGCGGCGCACGAGCCAGGTCGGCGTAGAGGAGAAACGCCACGAAGTTGTAGCCCCAATTGTGCGTGAGATCGGCGGTGTTCGTGATGGAAAGCGGGCCGATGTGATTCGTGTGCGCGACGGCATGCATCAGTCCTTCCGGCGTCAGTCCGTAGTCCACGATATCGTCCAACATCCGCCTTACCCGCGACTCGTAGCGTGCGGCTTTGGGCGACCCGATCTGCTTCTCGACGGCGTAAAGCAGAGCGAAGCCGCCGATCATCTCGCAGGCGTGGTCGCGCAGTTGCACAGGCCGGTAGTTCGCCGTTTCAAAGTAGTACTCCGCGATCCGCTCCGCCCATTCCAGGTAACGGCGGTCACCGGTCATCGTGAACAGCCGCGCGAGCGATTGCAGGTGATCGCCGTTGACCTCAACGCTATTCATCGGCAGCCGGCCCAGAGGCGTGTCCCACAGCGCGAATTGAAAACAATCCTCCTCGATCTCGCGCATCCGATCCGCCCAAGGTCCGCGTCCGACCAACTCGACGATTGCCACCAGCCCGTCCTTCACGTACTCCGAGGCGCCGAACATCTGCTGCACGTCGTTTTGCGGCACAAGGGTCTGGCTGGCGGTGTCGAAATCCCAGGGCAAACGACCGCGCGTGCAAGTTTTGGTGCGCTCGAACTCCAAGATGCGACGGCACTCCTTCTCGAAAACTTCCGGTGCAAGCAGATAAGCCGCCCAGGTGAAAAACGGATAAACGTCCGCCGCCGTGTCGCGCGTGTTCCAGACCTTGCCTGCCGGCGGAGTGGTGAGCAAACCGCTCTGCGGATCGAGATGGCGAACCTCGTCCGCCAGCCAATGCCTGGCGTGGACGAGTAACGGCTGGGCTTTGCGGGCATTGGCACGGGCTTCGTCGAACGACGCCGTCTGGTCGACTGCCAGCGCCGTGAGCGAGCGGGTGAGCCAAAGCGCAAACGCAGCCCCAACGAAGATGTATCGAGCGACCAAGTGCAGGCTGGTGGTTTTCATGACGGTGAGTGCCTTAGCGGCTGAGGTGGTTTGATGAACAGGTCGGCGAGGTTGCAACCGTGTCAGCGCTGAACTCGCGCACTACCGCCTTTCATCAACTTCTCCACCTCGTCTTTGCTTGCCATCGAGGTGTCGCCCGGCGTGGTCATGGCCAACGCGCCGTGGGCGGCACCGTAGTCTACTGCGGCCTGCAGATCGTCGGTCGTCATCAGGCCGTAGATGAACCCGGACGCGAAACTGTCGCCGCCGCCAACGCGGTCGAGGATTTCGAGGTCGGGGTACTTGCGGCTCTCGCAAAACTTTCCGTCCATCCAGGCGACGGCGGCCCAATCGTTCAGCGTCGCGGACTTGGCGGCGCGTAGGGTCGTGGCCGTGGCTTTGAAATTCGGGAACGCTTTTACCGCCGTTTCGATCATGCGCTTGAACGCATTCGTGTCAACATGAAGCAGATTCTCGTCCGCGTCCTCAACAGGGAAGCCGAGGCAGGCCGTGAAATCCTCTTCGTTGCCGAGCATCACATCCACGTGCTCTGCGATCTCCCGGTTGACCGCCTGCGCACGCGCCTGGCCGCCGATGGATTTCCAGAGGCTCGGACGGTAGTTCAGGTCGTAACTGACCAGTGTGCCGTGCTGCCTGGCTTTCTGGACCGCTTCAATGGCGAGTTGCGCCGTGGTGTCGCTCAGCGCGGCAAAGATGCCGCCCGTGTGCAGCCAGCGCACGCCGAGCTTGCCGAAGATGTGGTCCCAATCGAAATCATTGGGCTTAAGCTGGCTTGCGGCGCTGTGGCCGCGGTCGGACACGCCCACGGCACCGCGCACGCCGAAGCCGCGCTCGGTGAAGTTCAGCCCGTTGCGCACGATGCGGCCCACGCCGTCGAACGGCATCCACTTGATGAACTCCGTGCTGACGCCGCCTTGCAAGATGCAGTCCTCCAGCAGTCGGCCCACATCATTGTCGGCAAACGCCGTCGCCACTGCGGTGCTCATGCCGAAGCAGCGGCGCAGACCACGGGCGACGTTGTATTCGCCGCCACCTTCCCAGATTTGGAATTTGCGCGCCGTGCGGATGCGGCCTTCGCCGGGGTCAAGGCGCAGCATGATTTCGCCGAGCGCGAGCAGGTCGTACTTGCACGCACCAGCCGGTTTGATTTCGAGAGCAGCCATAAGGTCAAGAGTTGGGTTTCAGAAATCTTGCGGAGAAGAACGAGGAGAGAGTTCGCCAGAGTTTCAATCCGTTCCCATTCAGTTGCCGGACCCGTCCCGTGCGCTCGGCGGGGTGGTGTCACCCGGCGCCAGCAGTTTCACCTCCTGCAAACACATGCCGTAACGGCTGCCGGGCGGAAGTGATTTGAACTTCACACCGCCCCAGCCACCGCTGAAATTCGCCGCGTAGCAAAGCCACAGTGTGCGCCCGTCGCGCCCGATGAACTTCGTCGGGATGTTCACGAAATAAGCCTGCTCGCCGAAGTTCTCCAGGAACGCGACCAGTTTCCACGGGCCGGTGGCACGGTCGGATGCGAGGATGTAGGTGTGAAAACGCAAGACGGTGTTCCCGCCGTCGGTCGCGCACATCAGGAACTTTCGCAACGGCGCGTCGTAGGTCATCGTCACGCAGCCCATGTGGTCGCGCCACGCGGCGATCGGTTTGATCCGCTTGAAATCCCTCGACCATTTCGGCCTGCCGTTCGCACCATGACCGGCGAAGAACTCATATTTCTTTGCGTCGTTCATGTTCTTGATGCCGGGCTTGACGCGCATGAGGTAGATTTCGTCGCCGGTAATCCAGGAGTTGTAAGCGAAGCGACGGCCCTCCAGCTCTTGCGACGCGCCGTGCGCCACGAGATAGGCCTTGCCGTCGGGCGAGTGTTGCAGCTCACGGCCAAAGTCCACGAAATGCGGCGCGCCGATCTTCACCGGCTCGCCGTTGAGCGCGTGTTCGCCAAACAGCGGCTGGGCGGGCGTGCACGGCGTTTGCGTCCAGGTCTTCCCGAAATCGGTGGACCACCGGAAGCCGACGAACGGCCCGAGCCACGGCCAGTTGTACGGAATGCCGTCGCGCGGCACCTTGCCGCTGGGATGCAGGCAATACGTGCCGTAATACCACACGCCTTTGAACACTAGCGAGCCGCACGGGTAGCGGCCCTCGTACGGGCGCGGGCTGCTGACGAACACGCCGTGATTCGTGACGACGAGGTGGAGCGGATCGTCGCCGAGAATCGTCGCGTGACCGGTCGTTGCGTTCGTGCCGGAGGAATTCGAGCCGAGGCCGTTCACTTTGCCGTCGGTCCAGGGCGAGTAGAGATTCCCGTCTGCAGCCCAGGCCGGATACCACGTGTCCGCGCCGGTGTACTCAGCGTGGCGTCCGGTGAACCCGATGCCGACAAGGGTTTCGGATTTCGGGAACGGGCAATCAGCCGGTGGCGTGGAGGGCCAGACGTGATACGTCGCGGAGGGTGAAGCCTCCGTGCGCGGCGCGGCGGACGAAGCGCTCATGCTCGCAGCGGCGACCGCGACGAGAATTATCGGGCACAAACCTTGAGGGTTCTTCATGGGTTTCGGCTGTCGCCCGGCACAATCTTTCCAAGCACGACCGGTCGCCGGGCACCGGTGGCGCCAATGACGTTCGAGGGCTGACCGTTCAAAGTCGCATGGGCGAGGATGGCGAACGCCAGCGCTTCCTTTGCGGAATCAGGGATGCCGAAATCTTCGTGGGTCAGGATTTCGCCGACTCCGACCCGCCCGGCCACCAAGCCCCGTAATGTTGGATTCTTCGCGCCGCCGCCGCCGAAGATGATTTGCAAGCGTGCCAATTCAGCTTGGGCCAGGTTTGGGAAGACGAAGCGTCGGTAGGCGTTCGCGATGCTTTCTGCTGTGAATGCGGTCGCAGTCGCAACGATGTCTTCGTCGCGCAAATGTTGTTTCCGTGATCGAGCGAGGAACCATCTGGCGAACGGCTCGCCGAACTCCTCGCGCCCCGTGGTCTTGGGCGGACGGCGACGGATGAACGGATGCGCCATGCACTCATGGAGCAACGTCGCCGAAACCTCGCCCCGCGCCGCCAGTTTGCCGTCGCGGTCGAAAGTCATCTTGCCGCGACTGAGCGTCGTCACGACGGCGTCCATCACCATGTTGCCCGGCCCGGTGTCGAACGCGAGCACGTCGCCAAGTTCAGCCCGCACCGGAAGGAACGTGAGATTCCCGATGCCGCCGATGTTCTGGATGATGCGCGGGCGTGTGTCGTCGGTGAAGAGCGCCCAATCGGCGTACGGCACGAGCGGCGCGCCTTGTCCACCGGCCGCCACGTCGCGTACACGGAAGTCCGCCGCCGTTGTGATCCCGGTCCGTTCGGCGATGACGCATGGCTCGCCGATTTGCAGCGTGGAAGGAGTCTTGGCATTCGGCAGGTGATGCACCGTCTGTCCGTGCGAACCGATGGCGGTGATTTGCGATGGCTTCAAGCCGGCTTTCCGAATCGCTGCCAAGGCCGCTTCTGCGAATCGTTCGCCCAGAACAAAGTTCAGTTCGCAAATCTCGGCGACCGTGCCGTGCAGGCAGGCGTTGAGCACCCGCTGCCGGAAGGCCGGTGGGAAACGCCGGTGGACGTGCGCCCGGAGCGCCGCCCGCAAGCCGCGCCCCTGGCCGGACAGCTCTGCAACCACCGCGTCAATTCCGTCCGCCGACGTGCCGGACATGAGGCCGACGTAATATTCGCCGCGGGTCCTGGCCTTCGCTCGGATTTGCACAGCGCGACAGTAGGCAAGTGGGTTCTGTTGAACAAGCCCGCCGAGGCGCCGGCCGGCCGGCCAAGCGGAGGCGATTTGCCGGCAGAATTCTTTTGAACATGGGTGCTTATTTCGTAAATTAGGCACTGCACCTTGACCGGACGCATGGCAACGAGACGCGAACGCGTTCCGCGACGGCGCGCGCACCGTTGGCTGCGCAGCGCCGGCGCCGTCGTCCTTTTTGCCGGCCTGTCCTGGTCGCTCCGTGGCGCGGACGCGAAGGTGGATTTCAACCGCGACGTCCGCCCAATCTTTTCGGACAACTGCTACACGTGCCACGGGCCGGATGGCGCCAAGCGCAAGGCCGGCCTGCGGTTTGATCTCAAGGAAGGCGCGCTCGCCAAACTGAAATCCGACAACTTCGCCATTGTTCCCGGCGACCCGTCGAAAAGCGCGTTGATCCAACGCATCACCACGAAAGACGAGGACGACCGGATGCCGCCCGCGAAAACGGGCAAGCATCTCACCGAGGCGCAAGTGGCCACGTTGAAGCGTTGGATCGCCGAAGGCGCGGAGTGGAAGCCACACTGGGCATTCATTCCGCCCGAGCACCAGTCGCCACCGGTGGTCAAGGAGAAACGCTGGGCACGCAATCCGATTGACGGATTCATCCTGGCGCGTTTGCAAAAGGACCGTCTCAAGCCGTCGCCGGAAGCCGACAAGGTCACTCTCATCCGCCGCGTCACCTTTGATCTCACCGGTCTGCCGCCCACTCCGGCCGAGGTGGATGCCTTCCTCGCCGACCACAAGCCGGACGCTTACGACCGGATGGTGGACCGCTTGCTGGCGTCACCGCGTTACGGCGAGCACGAAGCGCGCTACTGGCTTGACGCCGCGCGCTACGGCGACACACACGGACTGCATCTCGACAACGAGCGTTCGATGTGGCCGTATCGCGATTGGGTCGTGGCCGCCTTCAACCGCAACGAGCGGTTCGATCAATTCACCATCGAGCAGCTCGCGGGCGATCTGCTGCCGGACGCGACGCGCGAACAGAAAATTGCTTCGGGTTTCAACCGCTGCAACGTCAGCACGAGCGAGGGCGGCGCGATTGACGAAGAGTTTTATGTGCGCTACGCCGTGGACCGCACGGAAACGATGGCAACGGTTTGGATGGGACTGACGGTGGGCTGCGCCGTCTGCCACGACCACAAGTACGACCCGATTTCGCAAAAGGAGTTCTACCGGCTCTATGCCTTCTTCAACAACTTCACCGAGAAGGCCATGGACGGCAACGCGCTGCTGCCGCCGCCGACCCTGCGCCTGACCGCGGGGGAACAGGACAAAAAACTATCCGACTTCAGCGCGCGGATTGCCGAGCTGGACCGGCGGATCATTGAGGAAGTCGCGAAGTTCAGTTACACCGAGCCGGCACAGACGAATGCGGCAGTTTGGACGAACCGCGCGGAGTATGTCTGGGTCGAAGATGATTTCCCGCCCGGCGCGATAGCGCAAATCAATGGCGGCACGGCGGAACTGCAACTGGTGGAAGGCGCGGCGGCATTCAGCGGCAAGCGGGCGCTGCGTCGCACGGACAAGGGGCTGGCTCAGGACTTCTTTACCGGCGCTTCGCAGCCATTGATTGTCGGCATGGGTGACGCACTATTCGCCCACGTATTCCTTGCGCCGGACGACCCGCCCAAGGCCATCATGCTCCAGTTTCACACCGGCGACTGGCTGCATCGCGCGAACTGGGGCGATCCCGATGCCATTGCTTACGGCGAAAAGAACACGACGACAAAACTGCTCCTTGGCGACCTTCCGAAGCCCGGCCAGTGGACGCGGTTGGAAGTGGACGTCGAGAAACTGGGGTTGAAGCCGGGCGCGAAGATTGACGGCCTGGCTTTCACGCAGTTTGGCGGCACGGTGAGTTGGGACAAGGCGGGTATCGTCACCGCCACGGAGCAGGAGGATCGCTCCGGCGTTTCGCAGCTCGCGTGGGAGAAGCGCGAGAAGGCGAAGGAAAACTCAACCCTGTCCCAGGAATTGAAGGATGCGCTCAAAGCGGCGCCGGAAAAGCGAACGCCGCAACAGGACAAAGCCCTCCGCGATTATTTCGTCGCCAACATCTACGCGCCAGCACGATCAACCTTCGAGCCGCTGCAAAGTGAGTTGAAGGACCTGAAGAAGGAGCGCCAGAAATTCGAGGACAGCATTCCGGCCACGTTGGTTTCGGAGGAGATGGCGAAGCCGCGCGGTTCGTTCGTGCTCAAGCGCGGGCAATACGACCAGCCCGCCGACCGCGTCGAGCCTGGCGTGCCGGCGGTGCTCCCGCTGCTCAAGGCGCGAAGCGACGCCACCAACCGTCTGGACCTCGCCCGCTGGCTCGTCAGCCTTGATCATCCGCTGACGGCGCGCGTGACGATGAACCGTTTCTGGCAACAATTCTTCGGTATGGGCCTTGTGAAAACCGCGGCGGATTTCGGTTCGCAGGGCGAATGGCCGTCGCACCCGGAGTTGCTCGACTGGCTCGCCACGGAGTTCATGCAAAGCGGCTGGGACGTGAAGCACATGCTGCGGTTGATCGTCACATCCGCGACCTACCGGCAAAGTTCGCGGGTCGCGGAGCCGTCGCTGCGCGTGGACCCGCAAAACTGCCTGCTCGCGCGCGGACCACGCTTCCGGCTCGACGCCGAGATGATCCGCGACCAGGCGCTTTACACCAGCGGCCTGCTGATCGAGAAAATGGGTGGGCATGCCGTAAAGCCGTATCAGCCGCCGGGGATTTGGGAAGCGGTGGGCTACACCACCAGCAACACGGCCAAGTTCGAGCAGGAGCACGGCGAGGCTCTCTGGCGGCGCAGCCTCTACACGTTTTGGAAACGCACCGCTCCGCCACCGTATCTCACGACCTTCGATGCGCCGTCGCGCGAAAAGTTCTGCGTCCGGCGCGAGCGCACGGACACGCCGTTGCAGGCGCTGGTCACGATGAACGACCCCTGCTACGTGGAGGCGGCGCGGCATCTCGGCGCCCGCATGATGGAGCACGACGCGAAAGAGGCGCGGCGTTTGGATTACGGCTTCCGCCTGCTCACCGCGCGGCATCCGAACTCGCGCGAGCAGCGCATCCTGCAAACCCTGTTGGACAAATACGAGGCGAAGTACCGCCAGAATCCGGATGCCGCCAAAGGCCTCATCGCAGTTGGCGAATCACCGGTGAACGACAAACTGAACGCGTCGGAACTCGCCGCCTGGACGATGGTCGCCAGTTCGCTGCTGAACCTGGACGAAACGTTGAACAAGAACTAGGCCCGCCATGAATCCACTTCACGAACGCCTGCACCTGCTGAACCGCCGCCACTTCTTCAAGTCCACCGGCCTCGCGGTCGGGCGCATTGCCCTCGCTGGGCTGATGTTTCCGGAGCTTGCGCGCGCGGCGGGCGCCTCCGGCAAGTCTGTGCGATCCCATCCGGTGCTGCCCGGCCTGCCGCACTTCGCACCGAAAGCCAAGCGGTTGATCTACCTCTTTATGAACGGCGGCCCGTCGCAGATTGATTTGCTCGATTACAAGCCCGGCCTCCCGAAAATCTATGACACGGACCTGCCGGATTCGATTCGCATGGGCCAGCGGTTGACGACGATGACCAGCGGCCAGACGCGGTTTCCCATCGCGCCGTCGAAATACGAGTTCAAGCAATACGGCAAGTCGGGCATCTGGTTCAGCGAACTTATCCAGCACACCGCGAAAGTCGCCGACGACCTGGCGATCATCAAAACCGTCCACACCGAGGCGATCAACCACGACCCCGCCGTCACTTACATCCAGACCGGCAACCAGATTCCCGGCCGGCCGAGCCTCGGCTCCTGGCTCTCCTACGGCCTCGGCAGCGAATGCGACGACCTGCCAGCTTTCGTCGTGATGACGCCGCGCTGGTCCGCCAAGCGCGATGCCCAGGCGCTTTATCAACGTCTTTGGGAGGCCGGCTTTCTGCCCACGAAACACGCCGGCGTGGCGCTGCGTGCGAAGGGCGATCCCGTGCTGTATCTCAACGACCCGCCCGGCGTGGACAAGGAAGCGCGCCGCGACATGCTCAATGCCGTTTCACAGTTGAACCAGCTCGAATACGCGCGGCTGGGCGATCCGGAAATTAACACCCGCATCGCCCAATACGAGATGGCCTTTCGGATGCAATCCTCCGTGCCGGACCTGACGGACATTTCAAAGGAGTCGAAAGCCACGCTCGATCTCTACGGGCCGGAGGTCACGATGCCCGGCACGTTCGCTCACAGCGCCCTGCTCGCGCGACGGCTGGCCGAACGCGGCGTGCGGTGCATCGAGATTTTCCACCGCGAATGGGATCATCACGGCGATCTGCCGCGCGACCTGCCGCTGCAATGCCGCGACGTGGACCAGGCCTGCTACGGTCTCATCACCGACCTGAAGAACCGCGGGATGCTGGATGAAACGCTCGTCGTGTGGGGCGGGGAATTCGGTCGCACCGTTTATTGCCAGGGAAAACTCTCCCGCGAGAATTATGGCCGCGATCACCACCCGCGCTGTTTCACGATGTGGATGGCCGGCGCCGGCGTGAAGGGCGGCATGGTCCACGGCGAGACGGATGATTTCAGCTACAATATCGTCAAGGACCCCGTGCACATCCGCGACATCAACGCGACGATTCTCCAACGCATGGGCATTGACCATCGCCGGCTCACGTTCAAGTTCCAAGGCCTGGACCAGAAGCTGACGGGCGTGGAGGAAGCGAACCCGGTGCAGGGGATTTTGGCGTAGCGCGAACCGGGCGTTCAGCGGTTCAGCGCCGAGGTCCGTTGCGCCAGCCAGATCATGTCCTTGTTGTAGGGTGAAGGCACAGCGAGTTGCAGGTTGTTGTTGTACCTCACGGGCGGACGCGTGCGCGGGTCCACCCAGCGGCGAATCTCCGCGTGGCCGTCGGCGTAGCCGATTCCGCCCGCCTCGCCATGAAAACTGGCCGGAAAATCAATGATGTACGCGTCCCTGCCGTCCGCGGTTTCCACCATCATGTTGCCGAAGCCGCCCGCGTTCTGGCTGTCCGGATGTTCGTCCACGAACAGCCAAAGGTTCGCCGGACCGGGAGGGGTCATGAGCGTGGTCTTGTAGAACGTGCGATACTTCTTGGACGTGACGTTGACGCCCATGCTGGGCGGGGCGAGCCAGTCGCCCGGCCCGCCGAAGGCCTGGCTCATTGAGAGGCTGCGCAGGCGCGGCACGTTCTGTCCGGCGAATGGCCCCGTGCTCGGCTTGACCATGCTGCGATCCGCTGGACACTTGTAAACTGCGATGCTCTGTAAATAGGGCGCGAACCGGGCGCGGTTGGGGTCCTTCAACGTGGACTCATCCCAGTTGTCCAGATTGCTCGGGTTGAAATCCTCCCAGCCATTCACCCATGCCGTCGGTTCGACCGGAGCCTGGTAGCCTGACGACGTGACCTTCTGTTGGTTGTCATCGGCGTAAAGCACCCAGGCGACCTGGAGCTGGCGGACGTTGCTCTCGCAAGCGATGCCGTGCGCCTTGAGCTTGGCGCGGCCCAGCGCCGGCAGGAGCAGAGCGGCGAGGATCGCAATGATCGCGATCACGACGAGCAACTCGATCAGCGTAAATCCGCATCGTCCGGTGCGCTTCATGTGGCATCTCATGCGTGGCTCCAAATGCTGCTTCGGCATCCGAATGTCAACTGAAGCGAATCGTCAGGCAACTCTTTTTAATTCTTGCATCCCCCAATTGCGCAATTCTATCGGATCGTAGTCCAGACGCGTGACTCGGAATTGACTCCCGACAGGGCAGGGTAACGGCATCGAAACACTTGCCGATAACGAACACCGCCTGACCGCGATTTCCCAGCCGGGCGGCCGACGAATGACCTGATGCGATTACCAGGGTCGGAACGATGGCGCAGGCGGAGAAGGGCGACGTTTTACGCACAGCCGCACGGCTCACATTGCGCCGCAAACAGGTTGCACCAGCGCGAGGCCATTGGTGTTCACCCGCGAAACCGTCAGGCCAGATCCTAAAGGTCTCACTGAAGCTCATCAAACACACTTTAGAGAACCGCAATCCGCACATACAAGCATTCATCACAGCGATGCCGCGGGATGGAAAATCCAGCCTTCACGGCCTGCAAAAAAAGAAAAGAGACCGGACGCCCGGTCCGGTCTCGCTGAACCAATGCTTATCTGTTGATCTCGGATTACGGCCCGGGCACCAGTTTGTAGAACGTAGTGCTACCGATGGCTCCGGTGAACGGAGTGACGGTCGTCACGTCTGACCATGGGCCGCCTAGCGAACTTGCCTTTTGGAGCTTGGGCGTGGAATAGGCATCAGAGTCCCAAGCCACCATGATCTGCCCGTTGTAAATGCCGATGTCCAAGGTCGGTCGGAACTTAGTAAGAACCTGCACTTCCGCGATATTCAGATACGCATCGCTGGGAATGCCGTTTCCATCGGGAACGCCGATCGGAGTTCGTTCAATTCGAACGTAGCGGCCCAAGACTGTTGGACTGTAATCCTGCGGCCACGAATCCGGCCACGCGAAACCGGCGTAACTGATGTTAGTGCGACTCACTTCGTTTCGGGCGGCATCGAGAATAACCACCTCCACATCAACCTGCCGGTCCGCGCAACAGTCGCTGCGCGGGAAATAGACTACGCGCCCGATTTCCTGCGTGGACTTCAGATCCACTTCCCACCAGATCATCGAGTTTGTCACACCAGCCGTGTGGGCGACGGAACTGCCGCCCCACGTTTGATTGGTGTTGCCGTCAATGGCCTTCCACGCGTCGCCACCCGGATAAGTACTGATCTGGGAAGCGGTGCCAAAGATAGCTGCATTCTGGTGCGGACGCACATAGGCACCTACAACAGTCACCTTGACCGTGCTGGAAGAGGTTGTTCCCGACAAGGGATTTTGAATCTCCAATTCATACGAGCCCGCGTCGGCCTTGACCACCTCGGAGAGCGTGAGCGCGATGGTCTTGGCGCCTGACACATAGCGTCCATTGCTTAACGGAACACCATCCTTCTTCCAACGATAAGTGTTGGGACTGCCGGCAACAACAGCCGACAGGGTACCCGTGGTGCCCGCCAGTATCGTCACATCACTCGGTTGAGTAGTGATGCTCGCCGCGACGTTTTGGATCGAGAAGATGCCAAAACCGCCCATCTGGAATGCAGCAAATGCCAAGGACTTTCCGAGATTTGCCGGTGCGTTTGTGTCGGGCACAAGTTCAACCCAGGAATCGGTGCAGTCCAAGTCCGGGTCCAGTCCGGCACCGAGGTTGCCGAAGTCGAAAACAATATCGTCCTCTTTGAAGGGCAGTTTGTACGACGAGTTGCCGGTGGAAATGCTGCCATCCAATCGGTGAATACCCATCCAACCATACGAATACCAAGATTGGTCATATGAACACGCGGAGAACCCGACGATGTAATCCAAACTCGAGGAAGCAGCGAGCGTCACATTCCAGTTGCCATCATACCGCGTAACACCATCAACGTTATGGTCGATGGGCAGTCCATCTTTGCCCGCGGCTTGCCACACAAATGCGGGCAAGCCGTTCGTCTCGGCTTCATTCTGCTTAAACATCCGAACGTTCGGCTGCTGGTTGTAAGCCGGACTTGGTATCGGGTTGTCCGGATCGGAGATATAGCGGTTCGGCCGCCGTTCCCAGCCCGTCCCCGGATAATGGCCTTCGTACACGACCTGGACCTTGGGATGGGAAGGATCCTTGCCATAGGCTACAACGTCGCTAGACATGCCGCCTTGAGCGAACGCGTTTCTGCGGCCCTCACCGTCGAGTCTGTCATCAACCCTGGCGATGGGGGCAAAGTTGAGGCCATTCGTCGTTGCGAAAACTTGGGGATGCGCCCCGATGCGCCACGTGCCGCCACCCGCATAAATGAGCGTGTTTGTTCCGTAGCCGGAAACCCGGATATCCCGCCAGCGGATAGACCTCCAACTGCCGGCTTCACCGCTTGTGGAGGTGGTGCCGGTTAAGCCATCACCAATACCTGCTGCCGGGGTGATGCTGCCATCATCCGCGAGCCCCGGGACCGGTTCCTCCCAGGCAATCGTAGGCGTACCCACCCAGCCGGTGCCATCTGCCTTCGGAGCATAGCGGAGAATCAGGTGTTTGTAACCGCTGTAGATTGCTCGCTTTGTCGGATCCGGGTTCTGGTCCAGAGCCGGGCGCCAGAGTTGATTAAGCTTGCTCGACTGATACCCGGTGTTCGTACGAGTAACATCATAACCGATCAGGTCCGCAGCCCGGAGATCCTCCTTCCAGGCTAAACCCAGCGGTCTGCCCGTGGCGGTCTCCAAAAAAACCAGTGACCGGTCGGGGTACTGAGCCGCGAGGGCCAACTGGGCCGGAGGAAGAGCCGGGTCTTGCTCGTCGATGCCGTTTTCACGGACGGCCAGAAGGCATCGGGTCGAATCAAAGGGAATGAGGCGGATGAAAAAGGAGACGACTTCGCGGCCATCATAGTATGTACCGTCCGTACTACCGAAGACTGGTGTGCCGGTCGGCTTCACCAGGATCGGCAGTTTATTTGTGTCAGCGACGTTCACAACGCCGTTGATGTGCTGCACCCACAACGGGGTGATTTCTTGGGCAAAGACGGGGGCGAGTGCGAGGCACGCCACCACGATTCCTATTCGGAATGGTTTCATAGCAGTTGATTTGCGTACTTGTGTTTTAATTAAGACAATGCTCGATAAATGAACCCTAGCAAACGTCCCCTGTGCGGGGTATCCCCCAATTGGGTAGTTTTATGCCGGGCCGGATACCTCCTTACCCAACCCGATTCTCTACAAATCCCTCGCCGGTGAGCAAATCCATGTGCTTTCGGTACGGCTTGGCCTGGGTCTGCGCGACGAGCTGGTCAAGGCGGAAACGGTAGGCGTCGTTGGCGCCGACAGCGCGGATGGGCTGGCCGTCCTTGATAAGTTGCTTCACTGCGTTGACATGGCAGTGGCTGGTCACGCCGATGACGGCCGACGCCGCGGCCTTCATTGGCCGCCCACGTCCGGCTTGAGCCAAGGAGTGTTCGCCCAATACCAGCGGGAGGGTTTGAGCGACTCGATGTGCGTATCCGCGAAGCTCACCGCGCTGCGCCCGCTGTGCCGCGGATGCGGGCCGCCCCAGTTCGGGTCATCGGAGGTGACACAGCCGACGCATGGCGCGTCGTTGGCCGGATCGTGGATGATCCACGCCCCGGACTTCTCCGGAGTCGTGGCGGTAACACACTTCTCCGGGTTGGTCGTATTCAACGGCCGGGTGGAGGCATCCGCCAACATGACCGTCGCCGCCGGTCGGCGGACCGCCGATTCGAGCCGCGGCGGCCAGTCCTTCACGTCCCAGACGTCGGGCCAGTCGCACCCGCCGAGCCGGAAATTCATGCCGTAGTTCGAGATGCCGTAGTCCGCCAGCTCGCTCGGATAGTTCTGCATGAACTCCTTGAATTTCTGTGTGCGCACGGGGCACAGAAGCAGATTCGTCGTCTGCTGGTAAGGCTGGAGGAAATTGAACCACGCTTTGCGGAAAACGTTGTTGCCGCGCACCTGGAACGTGAAGCAGTACTTACCCGCCGAGTCGCCGGCGTACGTGGTCATGGCGATGGACATCTGCCGCAAGTTGTTGAGGCAGGACGTGGCCTTGCCCTTCTCTTTGGCCTTGGACAGCGCCGGCAACAGCATCGCCGCGAGGATGGCAATGATCGCGATGACGACAAGCAGCTCGATCAGAGTGAATGCCCGCCGGAGGACGCCGCCAGCCAACGCTTGGGCACCACCTTGACGCGCCCTGTCTGTGGTTCTCCTGCTGACGTTCAAGCTCTGTTGACTGCCCCCGGACGAACCCAGCGGCGCCGCGAACCGATAATCACCCCTCTGATTCCGCAAGGCCCAGGCCCCAGAAATGGCGGCGACCGCCAACCGCATCAGCCCTCGACTCACGGAAATGTTCACGTTCATATCAAGGTAGTCGGCTAGTCGCCGGTGGGACTTCCGGGAACGCAGTGGAGCAAACCGGGAAAACGATCTTTCTCCTGATTGAACTTCTCGTAATTCAGGATGACGACGTGACCGCTGAACCCGGTGAGGATTCCGCCTTTCTTCCCGTGGCGCCGGCCCAACCCTTCCCCTTGGGACGGATAACTGCTGGCGTCGTTGTAGCAACTTTGACCCGGGAAAAATCGGTAGTAATTGGGCTCGTCAGGTTCCCAGATGAAATAGGCGTCCTGCCTGAATGCCGAGAGCTTGAAGGCGCTGGCACCCAACCTCCCAAATCCGTTCACGGCTCCGTTCCAAATGTACGTGGATTGCTTGTTCGGACGGATGGCCCAATACGGGTTCTGAGCACTGTTCGTCTTGTCGGTTGGGCACCAGTAGATCTTCATGTTTTTCGTGTACTCCCAGAGTTGGCCTCCCTCGTAAGCAAGTTGTGGATTGGCCGCATAGGGCGCCGCCGTCATCACTGGAGGCGCCCCGTTGGCCGGTGTGTACAACCATCCCTTGTAGTCGTTCCCCCAGTTCGGATGCGCCATGAAGTCGCGATTGTCGGCCGCATACATGTGCGCAGCCAGAGCAAGTTGCTTGTTATTCCCAAGGCACGCCACCCGCACGGCCCTATCCTTGGCCGCGGCTAGCGCAGGCAATAGCATCGCGGCCAGAATGCCGATAATAGCAATGACCACCAGCAACTCGATCAGCGTGAAGGCACAGGGCCGCGCCCGGTTGAGGCCACGAAGCCGAGCCGCCGTCTGACCGATGGGTTTGAGCTTTCTCATGCCTTCTGAAATCTTGCTTCGGATGCGCTGCTGTCAATCTGCCTCCGCGTGCGGAAAAAGTCCCTTCCCGCGGACGTCGTGAAGGTGGGCGGCGGACCGGCTGACGAGCGCAGCGCGGCGCGGCACGATGAGCGCCTGATTCCCATGGTTCAAATGAAGGGTGTGAGTTGAGTTCAAGACCTGCACAGGTTGTCAGTTCGGCCGCTTGACTGGCGGCATGTAGTTCTTGTGCCAATAAAGGTACCAGAGTCTCTCAAGCTGCCAGGCCCCGGCGTGCCCGTCCACGAAGCTGAGGTTGATGGCGCCCGGCAGCGGAGTGCCGGCGGGCACCTGGCGCGGCGGCACCCCCACCTGACCGTGGCGGGCCAGACCATAGCGGCCCATTCCGCCGGGCGGATAGCCCCAGCCTTCGTACAGGTTCCTGGGAGCCGGGTCGGTGGCCTGCGGCCAGGCGTCCACCCACATCGCGTCACCGAACACCGGCGTCTCCACCGGACGCTCAACGGCTGTGTCCTTCTTGAATTCGTAAGCGGAGTTGGCTGGAGCGTCGGAATACATCCACCCGTTGAAGGAATAGCCGCCGAACCAGTAAACATTGTTGACCGGGCCCCAGATCCACGCCTCATCGCAGGTGCCGTATTCCTGCAAGGCTTGGGTGGGCTTGGGGATCCGCTGGATGGACTCGCGCGTGATCACGGGACAGAGGCGAACCTTGTCCACTTTCGCACAATACTGGCCGATCTTTGCCAGCCAAAGAACGTATCCCTCCACCAAGTCTTGATACGGTACGGTCCTTGTGTTGTCGGTGAGGTACATGCCGTGCGCCAACCCGATCTGCTTGAGGTTGCTCACGCATTGGATCGCTTTGGCCTTCCTTTTGGCCATGCTCAAGGCGGGCAGCAGCATCGCTGCGAGGATGGCAATGATGGCGATTACCACGAGCAACTCGATCAGAGTGAACGCTCGCGCTCGGGCCTTGCTGCCGAACGGCTGCTCGCACGAGAAACGGGGGCAGGATTGCATCGGGCGCAAGATACGCCCGGGCGACTTTCGCGCAAAGACTTTCACCTGGTCGGCCATCGCAACGCAAGCTCGTGCGCGAAGCGCCTGCCGCCTCCAGCTCGGCACTTCGACAGCGCCAGCGGCACAGCCCAAACGTCTTTGGGCTTCGCGGTCAGATATGTTCTTCGTCACAGGTCCAGCCATTCGAGAGGGCACAGGCGGCGGCGCTCACCGCGCCCCCGTGTAATCGCTGTCCTCCCAGCCGCGGCGGCTGTGGTAGCTCCACCAATCAAATTCCTTGGGATTGCGCTTCTCGAAACCGGCGTGCGTGTCGGCGAAAACCAGATTCAGCCCCGCGCGATGGGGACCAGCCGACGCGGTCCAATAGGGCATTTCCCAGACCAGCACAGCGGAAGCAGAGTTGACGACGAGCGTGGTCTTGCGTCCGCTCACCGGCCGGGAGGTTTCATAAATCCACGGGTCCGCGTCGCTGAGGCGCTTCTTCAAGTAGATGTGGTTCCACACGTAGGTGACCGCATCGTTATCGCGCAGCATGTTTTGATAGCCGGCAACGGCTGGGTCGGAGGCTCGGACACCGGAGGGACAAACGTACGTGCCGGTCGGGGACAGCGAACCTGGCCGGTTCGTGGCGGTGTTTCTTCCGATCAGCGGCTCGAGCAACTCGGGCAGGTATTTGTCGCCCAGCCGATGATCGTCGCCCCAAGCCTTGCCCCAGCTTCGACAGTAGGGAAACCGCTGCGCATTGTCGTTGCCGTACATAGAAACCCCGAGGCCGATCTGTCGCATGTTATTGAGGCATTGGCTCTGTTGTGCCCGGCCTTTGGCCTTGGCCAACGCAGGTAACAGGAGGCCCGCGAGGATGGCGATGATGGCGATCACCACGAGCAGCTCGATCAATGTGAACGCTTGTTGCCGGAACGGTCGGACATCCTTGCACTGCCCGGTTTTCGCACCAGCGCCTGACAGGGTTTTGCCTGCCAGGAACTTCAACTTCATTGCCCCGACAGCAGATGACCGCGGCATAAGCATGATTTTCTGGACCCAGTCGGAAACTCCTGGCACGCGCTGCGCGATGCTCATGGTGTGGTCTTCCACACGTCGTCCACCGGCACATAG
>Ga0315277_10004104_pt1 | contig 19531 bp, 24 predicted proteins | sample YL17G05_15_MG_FD_203695 | JGI IMG/M metagenome (GOLD analysis project Ga0315277, IMG submission 203695) | Sediment microbial communities from Yellowstone Lake, YNP, Wyoming, USA - YL17G05_15 | ecosystem: Environmental > Aquatic > Freshwater > Lake > Sediment | place: USA: Wyoming | collected... | reverse complement strand
CAAAAGCAAAAGACCCTGACCTCAATGCGATCCGGTTGGCATCCGCAACTATTGGGAGGAACCTGAAGCGGGGGGCAATTGTTATTCTTGAATCCACGGTCTATCCCGGTGTCACAGAAGAAATTGTCGCGTCGCTCATTGAACGCGAGTCCGGTTTGAAATGCAGAAAGGACTTTTTTGTTGGTTACTCTCCCGAACGGATCAACCCGAACGATGAGGAGCATACCCTTGACAAGATCACGAAAGTGGTCGCGGGAATGGATGAGAAGACAACCAATGCCCTCGTTGACCTTTACGGCAGGATCACCCGCGTCTACCGGGCCCCCGACATCAGAACCGCCGAGGCTGCAAAAGTGATTGAGAATATCCAGCGGGACTTAAACATCGCTCTGGTGAATGAGTTCTCATTGATCTTTGAGAAATTGGGTCTTGATACGCAGGCAGTACTCGACGCTGCCGGTACCAAATGGAATTTCCAGAGATATACACCGGGCCTTGTCGGAGGTCATTGCATTCCTGTCGATCCCTACTGGCTTGTGGCAAAAGCAGAAGAGGTCGGGTACCACCCGCGCGTGATTCTCGCCGGCCGTGGTATCAATGATTCAATGCCCAAACATGTCGCGGAGATGGCCATCAAGGGACTGAATGAATCCGGGAAGGTCATCAAGGGATCAAAAGTCCTCATCATGGGTCTTACCTACAAAGAAGATGTCCCCGACATCAGGGAATCCCCTGTTGAGGAAATTATCCATGAGCTGAAATCTTTCAAAGTCGATGTATACGGGCATGACCCCCTGCTTTCTGATGATGTTATCGAGCGGTTTGGAGTGACGCCACTTCCTCATCTTGATAAAAAAATGGATGCGGTGATCATTGCGGTGGCACATAAGCAGTTCAAAGAAATGTCTCTTCAGCAGATCCGTTCGTTGATGAATGACCATCCGGTTTTGATTGATGTCCGGGGAATGGTGGACCGTGTGGCTGCCATGAAAACTGGAATATATTACCGCAGTCTCTGAACAATCTCATGCCTAATTTATGCTTTAAAATCCGTACATTACCAAATATAAAAGGACACTTTCCTGACCAATTTTCCCTACATATTATAGATATATGAAAATCGAATAGTAATATCAGATAATTTACCGGGATTTATCCTATGAAGACCCTCATTCTTGCCGGAGGAAGCGGGACCCGGCTTTTCCCCTTGAGCAGGGAGAAATACCCGAAACAATTTTTAAAGATCTTTGATGACGAGTCCCTGTTCCAGAAAACACTCAAGCGGGCCCGGGTCTTCTCTTCAGACAAAAACATCGTTGTCATCACCAACAAGGAGCAGAAATTCCTTGCATCAGACCAGGCAGCAGAGATCAAATGCGCATGTTCCATTCTTGTCGAGCCGGTAGCAAAGAATACCCTGCCCGCAATCTACTACGGGCTCCAGTCCATCGTGAAGGAGGGTGGATCCGTCAATGTCGCGATACTCCCTTCTGACCATCTCCTGAGCGATGATGCCGAATATCGCCGCGCATTCACCGCAGCGAAACATCTTTCAAAAGATCATCTTGTTGTTTTTGGCATCCGGCCGACAGCCCCGAACACCGGGTACGGCTATATCCGCCCGGGACAACCGGTGGAGGGGGGTTTTGTCGTCGATGCGTTTGTGGAAAAGCCGGATTATGAAACGGCTGTGCGGTACATTGAGCAGGGCTGCCTGTGGAACAGCGGGATGTTCCTGTTCAACACGGGGATCTTCTTTGATGAATGCGAAAAACATGCACCGGACGTCGCCCGTGCCTTCCGTAATCCTCCGGATACCGCCTTTCATGAATCCCCGAATATTTCCGTCGATTACGGGCTCATGGAAAAAACAAGCCGGGCAGCAGTTGTCCCCCTCCGGTCCCCGTGGGATGACATGGGAAGTTTTGATGCGATCTATTCCATCTTCACAAAGAACGGGCAGGAAAATGCTGTGCAGGGCGAGCATATTGGCATCGACTCCAAACGCAACCTTGTCATCAGCAGCCGCCTTGTGACCACGATCGGCGTGAACGATTTTGCGATCATCGAGACCAAGGATGCTATCCTCATTGCACCCCGGGACCGGGCACACGAGGTCAAAAAGATCGTACAACACCTGCGGGAGAAGGATGACGAGAGGGCTGAGATCCACACCACGGTTCACCGCCCGTGGGGGTCGTATTCCCGGCTCGAGGACGGCCAGTTTTATTCGATCAAGCGCATCACCGTGCCCCCGCAGAAACGCCTCTCGCTCCAGAAGCACCATCACCGCAGCGAGCACTGGGTCGTCGTCACCGGGCAGGCGAAGGTGACCATAGACGGCAAGGAACTCCTCCTCCATAAAGGGGAAAGCACGTTTGTCCCAATCGGCTCGATGCACCGGCTCGAGAACCCCGGGCCTGTCCCGCTTGAGTTAATCGAGGTGCAGATCGGGGACTATATCGGGGAAGATGATATTTTAAGGTTTGATGATGACTATGGTAGAATGGAAGAATAATTATCATCGTTTATAATCGGGGTTTTTAAAAAATGGGAAAAAAAGCATTCATCACGGGCATCACCGGGCAGGACGGATCATACCCTGACCCCCATGAACCATCGATCTGATAAGATGTTTCCAAAAGTTGAAGGATATCGCCGTGTGAAGGTTGCCAGACTCAAACGGAGTTACCGTTGTCTGAAAATAACATATGCTGCAGGTATCGGGATCAGAGGTCCAGCCACCCCTCCATTGATATACCAGCCTGCCGGATAATCCGCACTATAAGATCGACAGAAATATCTTCCGGATGCGGATTTGGGATAGTGAGAACCAATTCCCCTTTGATCATGTAAGGATGTTTCCCACCCTGATAAGGACCATCAAATCCGAAATCCCTGAGTCTACGGACAAGCTCATTCCATGAGACTGGCGTTATTTTATGCCTCGACACTGCTCTCCATCCTTACCAGATCATCGATTGTTAAGTTATCGATCGGGGGGATGGGGAGCCCTCTTCTCAGCCGGACAATAATCCAGCCTTCGATGACGTCAACAAGATTCTTCCGGCACTCTTCCAGCGTTGATCCTGTTGCCCAGACACCGGCAAGTTCCGGCACCTCCCCGTAATAAGGTTTCTTGTCTTCAATAATCTCGTACCTTGCATGGGAGAGTGCTTTTTCAATATACTGGAGAATCATATCTTTTCACCCCGGAAGGGAAACGCCCTGATCCTGTAGTGTCCTTTTAGGTATATTGCCACAAATACATTCCGGTACTTCAGCACATTACATTCCCCATCTCTCATAAGATCCATCTTTCATAAGAGGAGTCTCATCAAGGTTAAAAGAGATGATTATCATAGATGAGATAAATATACTATCAATTATTCGGGAGGGGGACTATCATGGGAAAGAAAGCCTTCATCACGGGCATCACCGGGCAGGACGGGTCGTACCTTGCCGAGCTGTTATTATCCAAAGGCTACGAGGTTCACGGCATGATCCGGCGATCATCGACGTTCAACACGAGCCGGATCGACCATATCTACGTCGACCCTCATGACCCCCATGCAAAACTGTTCCTGCATTACGGTGATCTCTCCGATTCGGAACAGATCGCCAATGTGATGTACAATATCCGCCCCGATGAGGTGTACCACCTCGGCGCCCAGAGTCATGTCAGGGTGAGTTTTGAAACCCCGGAATATACCGGCAATGTCACAGCGCTTGGGACCACCCGGCTGCTTGAGGCAGTGCGCCGGAGCAATCACGGCATGAGGTTCTACCAGGCATCGAGCAGCGAGATGTTCGGGGCCTCCCCCCCTCCCCAGAGCGAAGACACGCCGTTCCATCCCCGCAGCCCCTATGCCTGCGGCAAGGTCTATGCCTACTGGATGGTGAGGAACTATCGCGAGGGGTACAACATGTTTGCCGCCAACGGGATCCTCTTCAACCATGAGTCCCCGCGCCGCGGCGAGACGTTTGTCACACGGAAGATAACCCGCGGCATTGCCCGCATCCTCGCAAAGAAGGAGAATCATCTCTACCTCGGCAACCTCGATGCATGCCGCGACTGGGGGTATGCCCCGGAATACGTGGAAAGCATGTGGAAGATCCTCCAGCAGAAGGAAGCGGATGATTACGTGCTCGGGATTGGGGAGACGCACTCGGTCCGGGAGTTCCTGCGTGCGGCATTCGAGTACGCGGGACTGGATGCCGGAAAACACGTGAAGATCGACCCGAAATATTTCCGGCCGACCGAAGTCGAAGTTCTCATCTCAAACCCGGAGAAAGCAAGAAAGAGGCTTGGATGGAAGCCAAAGATCCGGTTCGATGACCTTGTGAAGATCATGGTGGATGCGGATATGCGGGCGATCGGGATGTCCCCGATTGGTGAAGGGGATGCGATCCTGAAAAAGACATTCCCAAAGAAGTGGTGGAAAGCGGATTGAGCATAGATTGAGCATAACGTGTGCATTAATTCCGGAGTTCCGAGCATGACATTCTGGGACACAAAAAAGATCCTTCTTACCGGCGGCGCGGGGTTTCTTGGATCCCATCTTGTCGGGCAGCTGCAGCAGCGGGGTGTCCGCAGGAACCAGATCTTCATCCCGCGGAGCAGGGAGTTCGACCTCCGGAAATGGGAGAACTGTGTCAAAGCTGTGAAAGGAAAAGATATCGTCATCCATCTCGCGGCAAAAGTCGGGGGCATCGGGTTCAACCAGAAATATCCCGGAGAACTCTTCTACGACAACGCGATCATGGGGATCCAGCTCATCGAGGCTGCACGGCAGGAAGGGGTGGATAAATGCGTGATCCTCGGGACCGTCTGTGCCTACCCGAAATTCACGCCGGTCCCATTCAAAGAGGATGATCTCTGGAATGGTTACCCGGAAGAAACAAATGCCCCGTACGGGATTGCGAAAAAGGCCCTCCTTGTGCAGGCCCAGGCATACCGGCAGCAGTACGGGTTCAACGCGATCTACCTCCTGCCGGTCAACCTCTACGGTCCGGGCGATAATTTCAATCCGGAGAGTTCGCATGTAATACCGGCGCTCATCAAAAAGTTTGTTGAAGCAGTTCATGAAAAGAAAAAAGTTGTCGATGTATGGGGCACCGGTGCCGCCTCCCGCGAATTCCTCTATGTTGACGATGCTGCCCGCGCCATAATTCTTGCCACCGAACGGTACAACAAACCCGAACCGGTGAATCTTGGTGCAGGACAAGAGATTTCAATCAAGGAGCTCGTAAAAATTATCCAGACACTTACGGGTTTTTCCGGAAAGATTCACTGGGACACGACCAAACCGGATGGGCAGCCACGGCGATGCCTTGTCACCTCTAAAGCAAAAGAGGAATTCGGGTTTGTGGCGCAGGTGCCGTTTGAGGAAGGGCTGAGGCGAACCGTGGAGTGGTACAAAAATCCTGCTGTTGCACAACGTGGAGGAATGACAATGGGTATACAGAAGGAAATACCATGATCATTCCAAAATCATCGTCTGCGTCCGTGACGGTCGAAGATGCATCAGTCCCGACACTTGTTATCCGTCCACCCAAAAAATGGGTGCCGGTAGATCTTCACGAGCTCTGGGAATACCGGGAACTCCTCTACAGTTTTGTTGCACGGGACGTGAAGATCCGGTATAAACAAACTGCCCTTGGTTTTCTCTGGGCGATCATCCAGCCGCTCTTCATGATGGTGATCTTCACCCTCTTCTTCGGGGGATTTGCAAAGATTCCCTCGGATGGCGTCCCCTATCCCCTGTTCAGTTTTGCCGCACTCCTTCCCTGGACGCTCTTTGCTGAAGGGCTCACCCGTTCGACAACAAGCATGGTGAGTAACGCGGGTATTATGACAAAGGTCTATTTCCCCCGCCTCGTCATGCCGATCTCCGGCATTCTCTCACCACTCGTGGATTTTTTCATTGCGTTTATCATTCTCATCATCATGATGGCATATTATGGGTTTGTACCGACCATCGCGATCGTTTTGCTTCCGCTCTTTATCCTGCTTGCCCTCGCCACCTCGCTTGCCATCGGGCTCTGGCTGTCAGCGCTCAATGTCAAATACCGGGATTTCCAGTATACCCTCCCGTTTATCATCCAGCTCTGGCTCTATGCATCACCGGTTGTCTATCCCAGTTCCATGATACCGGAACAATACCGTATGCTCTACGGGCTCAACCCGATGGCTGGCGTGATTGAAGGTTTCCGCTGGGCGCTTCTTGGCGCGAAACCGCCTGATGCGATGATCCTGGTCTCGGTTGGCGTTGTTGTTGTTCTCCTCATCGGAGGATTGTTCTACTTCAAGAGGATGGAGCAGTACTTTGCGGATGTGGTGTGAGATGGGGATAATGCATTTTTGGTTTGGAGATCTTTGTGTCTGATGACATCGCCATCCGCGTCCGGGGGTTGGGGAAGAGGTATGCTATTGGGGGAGCTCAGGAAAATTACCTCACGCTCCGCGATTAAAGAACTATAAAAAAGGTTATCTTGATATTCGTCTATGTTATACTATCAAAGGGGCAGCAGAAAATGGCAAAAAAGAGATTCAATCCTGAGGATGTGATCGGGAAACCGTATAAGAGGGGGTTGCTTCCCTATGGCGGTTCGGTAACTAATGGAAAGATATCATTTGCTGTCAGCGAGGAAGAAAACCTCGATGGATTGAAGCGCCTGAAATCGATCATGCCATGAATTCCTCTATTTTTCTTGATACGCCTGTATTCTTTCAATGTATCGAGCATGACCGGTTTGGAACGATACTTGAGCATGCGAACAATGCAGGATTCAAAATCCATACTTCGATATCGGTTATTGGTGAAGCGTTTACCCAGATGCATGAGAAGCCCGATGCTGTCAGGTATATCACTCACTTAAACCAGCTGCTTAAGGACTGGCGTGTTGCCGTTCACTTTCCTAATGAGCATGTACGAGTCCTGTGCTACCAGATGGGGGAAGTTGAGATTGATACCCGGATGATCCGGGAACCTACCGATCGTACACATCTGGCATATGCGATGGCGTATCATTCGGATTATTTCCTGACTTCCGATAAGAACCTGATCAAGTACCGGATTCCCCGGAGTTTTGGAGAAGTTGGTTTTTTCAAACCGTCAACGATGCCGCTGGAAACATTCCGGGATGCGGTGCTCAATAAAACGCAGTGATTTGTTTAGAGTGAGGGGGTAAATGAGGGTGTTGTACAATGCGGGTATTATGACAAAAGTTTATTTCCCGCGCCTTGTCATGCCGATCTCTGGGATTCTCTCCCCCCTCGTCGACTTTGCTATTGCGTTTGTCATTCTGATCCTCATGATGGCATACTATGGGTTCGTCCCGACCATCGCGATCGTTTTGCTCCCCTCCTTCATCCTTCTCGCACTCATGACATCGCTCGCGGTCGGTCTCTGGCTCTCTGCGCTCAATGTCAAATACCGGGATATCCAGTATACAATACCGTTCCTCATCCAGCTCTGGCTCTTTGCATCGCCCGTTGTATATCCGAGCTCAATGCTCCCTGAACAGTTCCAGCTCCTCTATGCATTAAACCCGATGGCGGGTGTGATCGAAGGGTTCCGCTGGGCGCTCCTTGGTACAAATCCTCCGGAGGCAATGATCCTGGTCTCTACCAGTGTTGTCATCCTTCTCCTTGTCGGGGGCTTGTTCTACTTTAAAAGGATGGAGCAGTATTTCGCGGATGTGGTATGAGATGGGGATAATGCATTTTTGGTTTGGTGATCTTCGTGTCTGATGATATTGCGATCCGCGTCCGTGGGCTCGGCAAAAAATACCAGCTCGGCGGACCGCAGGAAAAATACGATACAATACGGGATGCGATTGTTAATTCGGTGAAGGCGCCGTTCAAGCGGTTTCACCACGCTCCTCCTGTTGAAGAATTCTGGGCGTTAAAGGATGTCTCATTTGATGTGGATCGGGGCGAGGTTGTAGGGATCATAAGGCGGGGTAGTCAACACTGCTGAAGATTTTATTGCGGATTACTTAGCTCACGTAAGATAGAGTCTGTCCAACGAGCCATGCCAATTGCTGGACAGTCAAACCGGAAAAAAAGAGAATGTTATTGGATTGTCACGGATCAGTCTGCGGAGAATCGGCAGAATCATTCTCTTCCTGCCGGTTCTCATCATTTTCAAGTGCTTCAATACTCTCCGCCAGCACGAGATACCGGTGCCAGGTCCGGCCTGGTCCCCGCACCCACAATTCCCGGCAAATCCCGTCCGGTATCCGGAGTTCCCGCAGTTCTTTAATCTCCTGCCCGCATAACTTCATGATATCGGCAATCCCGTAACTGGAATACTTCAGTCTCCTGACCCGCACAAGGGTTGTGCGGCCCCGGTCATTAATCACGAAATCGAACGGGAGCTTTGCCTCAGTCACCAGACCGATCAGCAGGAACCCCCACACGATCGCCTTACGCTGTGCCTCGCCGATCGCAACGACCGGCTTGTATCCCCGGGTCATCCGGCATCACCTTTTGACGGGTCATGTTCCGGAATCCGTGACCGGAAGTAGCCGGACAGGGCGGTTTGTTCAGTCTGCTGTACCTGAGGCTGCTGGTGATTTTCCGTAATCGGTTTTCTGCAGTCCTCCTTTGTACCGGGGCCGTGAATTACGGGCAGGTCATGATTTTTAATCCTGCCGTTGTTCATCTCCCGGTTCATTGTGTTCAGTGTAGTGTGTCTCATGTTTTTTCTTTCCTGCCGCGTGCCTGACAGATCTTTCGGGCAGGTACCGGAGCGTACGCTATCCGCTGATACATTCCAGAGGAGAGTTTTCGCCCGTTACTGCCGTGCATTGTGCCAGGCCGTGTGGCAATTATACTATATGTTTTTTACCTATATGGGCGTGACTGAACCTGCTGAAATTTTCCTGAAATACGGGTGTAACAAACTATCCGGAAGGAACGGGGCGCAATTAGTGCATTATTTGAAATAACCAAAATGGGCGCAGGGTGAGGTATCCGTACAGGTTCTTCACCGGTCATGCAGCCCACCGCTATTCATCAGATTTTCCTCTTTCATTTCCCAAAAAAACCGTCATAGCAGCAACCGGTGGCTGGATACCCTGCCACCCCAATGTATAGCAGGTGCCTGAAAATGGCCCTTGAGGAATACCGATGAAGGGAAATTATTATCAGGCAAAATCACCTGTATTCGCATTTTAACCGCCATTTTGCGGACTTTTTTACAGCGGCGGACAGATCGCTCCGTATCCTGTGTTCACCGGATTCCCCTGCAGGGAAACGGAGGCTGGGACGGGTGTATTTTCTCTCGTTCTCATGGTGAAGGGATGTCAGAATACATGGCTGATTCAACGTCCGGTCTCCTTTATATCACACACTTTCACGACGGGCAGGTCAGCCTTTGGTTATCCTTATGGTGCGGCTGGAGTGCCGGACCGTCACATTCTATCCGATATATTTTTCGTTTATTGAACAGGAATAGAATAATCAGGTTATTATCCGGAGTCGATCCTTTTTGGCATCACGAAATATCCTGAATAAAACGGTCTGTGTTGTCGGGCTTGGGTATGTCGTCCTTCCCTTGGCGCAGGGTTATTTTTACCATGTCCGCAAGTGTGTCCCGGACAACCCGTCACAGAATTTCCGGTAACAATGCTTTTACCCGTTCAAGAACGTACTCCGCGTTTTGGAGTGCTTCTGATGCCTGTTTCTCCGTATAGATATCCATGGGATCCTGAATCTTTCCATCCGTTGAAAGGAACGGGTACCGTGGTTTGATCCAGTGACGTTCAAGGTGCCGCACAATTTCGAGCAGATGTTCACCATCAGGAATGTTCTGCTCTTCAATGATTCGGGAGAGTTCCCCAGAGACGATATGGGATGTCAGAAAGCGATTCTGTATCACGAGAAACGATTTGATTGCTTTCTCACCGCATTGCTGGGAATGGAGTGCAGAATCCGCATATTTTCCTTCTTTTAAGAGAATCCGGGCAACATCCCGGTCTTCACAGGCACGTTTATAGAATGCCCGTGCCAGATTGCGACGGTTTATATCTCCGCCAGGTTCCATCGTTTCCGTCCGTCAATGAATACGGGTTTTGATATCCGGATATGCTGTCGTACGGTGTTTAAGCATTGGCGGAAAAAATCACCGGAATCGAAAAGAAGAGAATAGCCGGTCCAGATACCAAAGAATAACGGATTGTCCGATTCTATCCCCTTCAATACTGCCTCCGCCGTTGTCAGGATAACCGAAGCACAGGTGTGATATTTTTTCAGGATGGGCATTTCAAGGGAATCCAGCAACTGCTCCTGTTGCTCAGCCTCATTTGGGAGATGCTTTACAATGACAAGAAGATCGATGTCGGACTCTCTGGATGCAACACCCTTTGCATAGGATCCGAAGAGAACAACAGACACAAGGTCGCCCCCAAAGGTCTCCCTGCAGAGAGATAAAATGTCCCCAAGAATTTTTTTTTGCGACCGTTTGGATAATCCCGGATTCATCTATTACATAATACGAACACACGTTATATTAGTATTCGTGTTTCCTGGTCACTCATCGATTAACGAAGAGACAATAGTCCAGCTGGCGGCCACTGCATCCCGGTCGATATTCGTATCCTAAGAAGACAGGGCCCGGCATGTTTGCGGATTGCACCATCTTCAAGGATATATTTTAATTTGTTGAAAATGAACAAATTACCTGTTATTTTACCGAAGTTGCTCCCGTGGTTTCAAAGGTTCCGAAGGTTTCAAAGAAACTTCTCAATAAAACGGTCTGCGTCATCGGCCTCGGGTATGTCGGCCTGCCGCTGGCTGAAGCATTTTCAGAGCACCTCCGCACGATTTAGGTACCGCCGCGACCAGCAGAACGTGGATGAGCTGAACGCGTGCCGGGGAACAACATCAGGGCAACGACCGATCCGGCAAAGATCAGGGAGGCGGATGTTGTCATCATCGCGGTCCCCACTCCAGTGACCAGAGCAAAAGACCCGGACGCCGGACCGGTGGTTTAGGCTCACAGGCAATTCCGGCAGATGCCCGCTGAAAAGATCCGTTCACTAATGAATGATAAACTGGTACTGATCGATGTGCGGGGGATGGTTGACCCCAGTGCAGCTCAAAAGGTTGGGATGTATTACCGGAAGTTGTGATTATCATCCGTCTCTTTTTTGGTAATTTCAAGAGCAAGACAGATACTCTTACGACAACACGACCGGCTTAACGTTTGCATCATGGCTTTATCCTGTCAGCTGGATTTTTCCGAGAATATAATTCCTGATAGCCTCAGCAGCCTGAACCGCTTCACGGGCATCTTCGGGTGAGGGAGATAGAGAATCCGGGTAGCGGATCTCGACTGCATAGGGGCTGAGCTCACTCGCAACGGTAAAAAGGTTCCTGCTCACGGAATCTTTTGATGAGGCAAGCAGGACGAGATCTTCAAGTGCGTGTGTTTTGGGAAATTCCTGTTCAAGAAAAACAAGATATGCTTTGAGGTATTTTTCAGCAGCCTGCTGGGCGTGGAAGCAGATAATGTCCGGGAACATCTCTCTTGTATCATGCAGCGCATTCTGAGCTGTAATAAAATCCCTGCGGCCTTTCTCACACCAGGCCAGGACCAGATCGCTTCTTGTTTTTGTCATAGACAACCACCCCCTTCTTCAGGACCTGGGTGATAAACGCCTGCGGTACGTCTTTCCAGTCATCAACCTCAGCCGGGGTGTAGACAAGGATATCTTTTGGAATAAGCAGTCCCGCAAGAGCCCGGTTGATCGGTCCCGGGCGTTTATGGCGGGGAAGATTGGTCTCCATGATAACAAGAATATCGACATCGCTATCCTTTTTTGGGGTCCCATAGGCATACGAACCAAACAGGATAATCATTGAAGGATCCGCAGTATCCACTATCCTCCTTACAATTTCCTGCAGGAATGATGGAGTAAGAGCCGGTATTGATATGAGTGATCCTGATTCGACCGTTGTTAATCCCCCAAATATTCTTTTCCAACGAAGATATGTCCATTCGTTATATAATTCTTCTTCCCCAAAAAGACTGCGATACAAAGAGATTTACCCATACACCCTATGGTTTCCCGTCATACACTGCACATGGCCGTATTAACAAGTTCTGTATGATAATTACCTGTGCATAGTGCCGGTTTCAATTCCAGTTGCCGGAGGATTTTTGTGTTCTCCTGTACAAACCAGCGTCATTCCCTGCTGGCCTGGAAGGATATGGCATGGCAACCCGTTCCTACCCGGAACCATGCCCTGTACGCCCCAGCCGCTGAACAAACTGTTCCCGATATGTTTTTGCCCTGTCCTATGGAATGATAAAAACAGCGATTTCACAAAAAGGTGTCAGTTCCGTGGTTCCAAAGGTTTCAAAGAAACGTCTCCATACAACTGTCTGTGTCGTCGGCCTCGGGTATGCCAGCCTGCCTCTTGCACTGGAGTTTTTTTCGGCATCTCCGGACGATTTAGGTACCGCCGCGACCAGCAGAACGTGGATGCGCTGAACACGGTGCCGGGGAACACCATCGAGGCAACGACTGATCCGGCAAAGATCAGGGAGGCGGACTTTGTCATCATCGCCGTCCCCCTCCGGTGACCAGAGCAAAAGACCCGGACCCCGGACCGGTGGTTGAGGTGCAAAAGCAATTCCGGCAGATGCCATTGAAAAGATGCTTTCAGTCATGAATGATACACTGGTACTTTCGATGTGTACTGGGGATGATTGACCGGGATGTGGTGGAAATGGCAAAAATCTATTACCGGAAACCATGAAATTGTTATAAATGAATTAATGGTTGTTGATGACTGATAGAACAAGATAAGATACTCATCAATTAATCAGTGATATCTCATGCGTATTTCTGTAATCGGAACCGGATATGTCGGGGCTGTAACGGGAACGTGTCTTGCAGAACTCGGGCACCAGGTCATTTTTGTCGGCAGGGACAAAAAGAAACTTGATCTGATAAAGTCCGGGAAAAGTCCCATATTTGAACCACAGTTGGATCAATTACTGGAAAAAAATAAAAAGAGAATCAAAACAACTGTCGATTTATCCGATGCCGTCCGGAAAACCGAACTTACCTTTATCTGTGTGGGTACGCCGTCAAACGACGATGGGTCCATTGACCTGCAGCAGATCGAGGATGTTTCACTCGCTATCGGGAAATCCCTTGGTTCAGATAAAAAATATCACACTATTATTGTGAAGAGCACAGTGCTTCCCGGCACAACCGAAACGCTGGTAACACCTATATTAGCGAAAGAATCCAGAAAAAAGGCTTTTGTGGATTTTGGCATCGGTTCAAACCCCGAGTTTCTGAAGGAAGGAACTGCTGTCGATGATTTTTTCCATACCGACCGGATTGTTATCGGGGCCAATGACATGAAGACCAGAGAGATTCTGGAGAAGGTATACCAACCGCTCGATGCCCCAATCTATATCACAAATATCCGGACATCAGAGATGATCAAATACACGAGCAATGCATTCCTTGCAACCAAGATCAGCTTTGCCAATGAAATCGGGAACCTCTGCAAGAAGATGGGGATCGACAGCTATGAAGTCTTCCGGGGTGTCGGGATGGATGCGAGGATCAACCCGCACTTCTTCCGGTCCGGGATCGGCTTTGGCGGTTCCTGCTTCCCGAAAGATGTCCGGGCACTCATTGCCCATGCCCGCACGCTTGGTGAAGAACCCAAGGTGCTGAACGCGGTGATTGGCACAAATGAGGATCAGCCTGCAAAGATGATCGAACTCTTACAACGGCACATGGAGATTGCCGGAAAGACGATTGGCATCCTCGGGCTTGCCTTCAAACCGGACAGCGATGATGTGAGGGAGAGCCGGGCGATCACCATCATCGAAGCGCTGCTCAAGGACGGTGCAAAAATCATAGCGTTTGATCCGGTTGCAACAGATAATTTCCGGCATCTGTTCCCTGATATTTCATATATGAAAAGAGCAAACGATGTTCTTGCCGCCGATGCCGTACTCATTGTTACCGAATGGAAAGAATTTGAGGAACTGGATTACCGGGGCAAAACCGTTATCGATGGGAGACGGATTGGCAAAGCACAGCACGAGGCAAGGATCTATGAAGGAGTCTGCTGGTAAATGCAGATCGACGAAGCTGTTGCTGCACGCTATGCCAGGGTTCGTTTCGATCTTAAGCGACGAGGTACTCCATTTCCTCAAGAATGATATCTGGATCGCAGCAGCATGCCTCGATCAAAAAGTCCCACTTCTCAGTCGGGATGATCATTTCAGACTTGTTCCTGGATTAAATTTCATTTCATGGGAAAATACTGGAGGGAATTAAAACAATGTCCTGTGCCATGAAAAAAGCCGGGAACCTGCATTAGGGAATACCCGATTATCGAATATTACCGGGAGCGCGAGGTGTCCGTTTGATCGGTTGGTGGTCAAAAGGGTTCTTTAAAAGTAATAACGAAGAGAATGTCCCTGTGATAACAATATCTGTAAATAATGGGACGAAAAATATACTACAAGGTGTGAAAAATGGTTAAAGCAATTTATCGGGATAATACTTTTCATCTTATGGATCCAGTCAGTTTACAAGATGGGGATGAGGTAGAACTCAAAATTTTACCCGATCCAGAGATAAAAAAATTAATCGGTGCGTTCAAAATCAAAAAGATTCAAACTATTGAAGAAATAATTGAGTCTGATATCTTTGAGTAATCTAAAATCCATCCCCGACGGGACAAAAATTATCATTGATTCAAATATTATTTTGTATACTGCTCTTGATCATCCAGTTTTTCAAAGGTCATGTACCGATTTTTTAATCCGGGTTGAGAGGGAAGAGATTCAAGGCTTTATTCCGTCTGTTGTTATTCAGGAAATAGCTCATCATTTTATCATCAGTGAATTAATGGAAAAAGGATACGGAAAGAACGTGTCTGATTGTATCGCCAGTTATAAGAGAAATCCTCTCATTATGAACGATTTATCAAAAACATGGACCGAGATTGGTCGTCTTTTTAACATTAATTGTGCAATATTATACGATAATCCTGAAATTGTGAGAAATTCATTTTTGATCTCTCATGACTTTCAACTGTTAACAAAAGATGCATATATCGCTTCGTTTGCACAATCACATCAAATCGCTCATATTGCTTCAAACGATAACGACTTTTCAAGAATTCCCTGGTTATCTGTGTGGAAACCTGAATCTGGCAAAGGTGTGAGATGAGAATGCCATTATTTTTCTTTTGGAAGTGTTTCTCGTGACTGATGACATGCCATCCACATCAGGGGGCTGTAGTGAAAGTCCATGATCCGGTTGTCATGGATAATTCCAGAGAACAATTCCCGTCTCTTATCTATGCCTCATTAGCATCAGAAGTGTTAACCTCTGACGCAGTACTCATTGTTACCGAATGGAAAGAATTTGAATCCCTTGATTACCATGGTAAATTAGTAATAGACGGACGGAGAATTGAAAAGGCCGGAAGAGAAGCCGTAACCTATGAAGGAGTCTGCTGGTAAATGAACGGAATACGGCGAGAATGCAAGAGGGGGTCTGCCGGTACATGAACGTAAAAAAGGCAGTCATCCCGGCAGCCGGGCTTGGGACACGGTTTCTCCCGGTCACAAAATCGATGCCAAAGGAGATGCTGCCGATCATCGACAAACCCGTCATTCACTATGTTGTGGAGGAGGCAGTTGAGTCCGGCATCGATGATGTCCTGATTATCACCGGCAGGGGAAAGAGGGCGATTGAGGACTATTTTGATGATGCCCCGGAGCTTAGGATGCATCTCGAACGCCATGGCAAGTCTAGGCAGCTTGAGGATCTCAAGGAGATCTCCCGGTTTGGGGGCATCCATTTCGTCCGCCAGCGGGAGCCGAAAGGTCTGGGCGATGCTATACTCTGCGCGGAGAAGCACTGCGGGGATGATCCCTTTGCCGTACTTCTCGGCGATGATATCATGAAAGATTCCACACCCTGCACGAAGCAGCTCATTGATATCTTCGAAAAGACCGGATCATCCGTGATTGCAGTCCAGAAAGTCCCAAAGGAACACCTGAGCCGGTATGGGATTGTCAAAGGGAAGGAATGCGGGGAGAACCTTCTCCTCCTTGAAGATATTGTAGAAAAACCGCGCCAAGAAGCAGCCCCTTCCCGCTTCGGTTCGATAGGAAGATATGTATTCACCCCGGCCCTCTTCTCCTGCCTGAACCGGACACCTCATGGTGCAGGAGGAGAGCTCCAGCTCACTGATGCCATACGGCTCCTCCTGAAACAGGAGGATGTCTATGCATATCTCTACCAGGGAAGACGGTTTGATACCGGTGACAAGCTTGGGTATATCGAGACGATTATCGATTTTGCGATGAATGATGGCACCATGAAGAACGAACTGAATTTATTCTTTAAAAAGGCCTGAAAACGATGAAAGCACTCGTCACCGGTTCCGCCGGATTCATCGGGAGCCATATTACTGATCGCCTTCTTGCTGAAGGATATGATGTCACCGGTATCGATTGTTTCACAGATTACTATGCCCGTTCGATCAAGGAAGACAACATTTCTGATGCCCGGAAGAACCCGCGTTTCACCTTCATCGAAAAAGACATCATGGACATGGAGGCATTCCCAGAAGTTGATTATGTTTTCCATGAAGCAGCGCAAGCTGGTGTCCGCGCTTCATGGGGAAAAAACTTTGACATCTATACCCGGAATAATATTGACGCCACGCAGCGGCTTTTGGAATGGTACAAAAACCGCCATATTACAAAATTCGTCTTTGCTTCCTCGTCTTCGGTATATGGCGATGCACCACTCCCAATGAGGGAGGATATGCGTCCGCAGCCGATCTCACCCTACGGAGTCACAAAACTAGCAGCAGAACACCTCTGTTATCTTTATTGGAAAAATTTTGATGTACCAACGGTCTCGCTTCGATATTTTACGGTATACGGTCCGCGCCAGCGTCCGGATATGGCGATAAACAAATTTGTTTCAAACATACTGAATGGTAAACCAATCACTGTATATGGTGATGGTAAACAGACCCGAGATTTTACTTTCATATCTGATGTTGTTGAAGCAAATCTCCTTGCAGCAAAATTTTCAGAAAATGGAACAGTATTTAATATCGGCGGTGGAAGCAGGATTTCGGTGAAAGATTTAATTTTTACCATTGAAACCGCGGCAGGAAAGAAAGCTGTTTTCAGTCACACTGAATCTCAGAAAGGTGACGCCAGAGATACCCTTGCGGATAATTCGAATGCCAGACACCAACTTGGATGGCAACCCCGTGCAGCAATTAAGGAAGGGATCGAAAAATATGTTCAATGGCACACCAATAGGATAAACAGAGAATGACCTTCCCTCCGACGGTGACTCCACTCGCGACTGCAGGTGAACGGGAACCTACTATCAAGATCCGCCCCCCAAAAAAATGGGTTCCCATCAACTTTTCCGAGCTCTGGCACTATCGTGAACTGCTCTATAGTTTTGTCGCACGGGATGTGAAGATCCGATATAAGCAGACTGTGCTTGGCTTTCTCTGGGCGATCATCCAGCCACTCTTTTTAATGGTGGTCTTCACCTTGTTTTTCGGCAATCTCGCTAAAGTCCCATCAGAAGGCATCCCCTATCCGCTCTTTTCTTTTGCCGCCCTCATCCCATGGACACTCTTTGCTGAGGGGCTCACCCGTTCAACAATGAGCATGGTGAGCAATGCGGGGATTATGACAAAAGTATATTTCCCCCGACTTATTATGCCGATCTCCGGGATTCTCTCGCCGCTGGTGGATTTTTGCATCGCGTTTGTCATCCTCATCTTCATGATGGCATATTATGGATTTGTACCGACCATCGCGATCGTTCTGCTTCCGCTCTTCATCCTGCTCGCCCTCATGACGTCGCTCGCGGTCGGGCTCTGGCTCTCAGCGCTCAATGTCAAATACCGGGATTTCCAGTACACCCTCCCGTTTATTATTCAACTCTGGCTCTTTGCGTCTCCTGTAGTATACCCGGCAAGTATGCTTCCCGAGTCCTGGCAATTTGTCTATGCCCTGAATCCCATGGTCGGTGTCATTGAAGGGTTTCGCTGGGCGCTCCTTGGTACGAATCCCCCGGAGGCTATAATCCTTATCTCTGTCTGTGTTGTCGTCGTTCTCCTTATCGGGGGCTTGTTCTACTTCAAGAGGATGGAGCAGTATTTCGCTGATGTGGTTTGAAATGATAACACGGATCTTTCTATTGGGTGATCCCGATGTCTGATGATATTGCTATCCGTGTCCGAGGGCTTGGGAAGAAGTACCTCATTGGCGGACCGCAGGTAAAATACCATACATTTCGGGATGCCATCGTCAATTCGGTGAAGGCGCCGGTCAGGAGGTTGACCCGGCAGGGTACCGATAAATCCACGAATGAGTTCTGGGCGCTCAAGGATGTCTCGTTTGATGTCTATCAAGGGGAGGTTATTGGCATCATCGGTAGAAATGGTGCAGGGAAATCGACACTTCTTAAGATCCTCTCCCAGATTACAACGCCAACTGAAGGTGAAGTAGATATTTTCGGGCGTGTGGGCTCACTTCTGGAAGTCGGGACTGGATTTCATCCAGAGTTGACCGGGCGGGAGAATATTTTCCTTTCAGGCTCTATCCTTGGGATGCAAAAACGTGAAATCGAGGGAAAATTTGATGGGATTATTAAATTTTCCGAGATTGAAAAATTTATCGATACGCCTGTCAAGCGGTATTCAAGTGGGATGTATGTCCGTCTTGCATTTGCGGTTGCAGCATATCTTGATCCTGAGATTCTATTGGTTGATGAAGTTCTGGCGGTCGGGGATATCGGATTTCAAGAGAAATGTCTTGGAAAAATGGAATCAATTGCAGATTCTGGAAGAACAGTATTATTTGTAAGTCATAATATGGCAGCAATATCAAACCTTTGTTCAAAATGTATTTTATTAGACAAAGGAAAAATCCTTGCATATGGATCTTCAGAAGAAGTAATTAATCTGTATTTAAATTCTATGAAAAAGGAATCCGAAATTATACTTCCGGAATATTCACAAAGAAAGGGAAATGGACTAGTTAGATTTACTGGGATTAAATTTTTTAATTCGGAAGGAAATGATGTAAATAATGCAATATCTGGAAAAGACTTCATTATTTCATTAGAATATGTCAGCAAAGAAAACAAACCTCTAAATAACGTTATGGTGTGGATCACATTTTATGGATTACATAGACAATTGTTATTCACTTTAAATAACGAGTTAGTTGGTGAAAAGTTTGTAAATCTTCCTCCAAAAGGGAGAATTATATGTTCTATTCCACAATTTCCGCTTTCAAGTGGGGTTTATGGATTTAATTTTGATATTGCCGTGAATGGCCAAATAGAAGATTGGATAATCGACAAAGCCATTCTTACCGTATCTGATGGTGATTTTTTTGGAACGGGAAGACTTCCTCCAGACTCCCACAAAGGTTTCTTGGTTCATCATAATTGGAAAAGCGAAGGAATATAAATGACA
>Ga0315277_10004101_pt1 | contig 19537 bp, 15 predicted proteins | sample YL17G05_15_MG_FD_203695 | JGI IMG/M metagenome (GOLD analysis project Ga0315277, IMG submission 203695) | Sediment microbial communities from Yellowstone Lake, YNP, Wyoming, USA - YL17G05_15 | ecosystem: Environmental > Aquatic > Freshwater > Lake > Sediment | place: USA: Wyoming | collected... | reverse complement strand
TCTGCGCTGGAAAACGCAAGTTTTGAGGCCCGACCCCTAATCGGCCAGTATCCATGCGGCTACTGCGATCACCTGTGTCGTCTCGAGCAGCCCTTCCTGGTTTATCCTATCGGGCGTGTCGCTGGTGAGATGGAAGTCGGGGTGTTCGATCCGTTCGAACCATGACCAATCGCAGGTGACGGCGGGCATGTGGTAGAGGAAGAAAGTGCCAGCCGAAGTCCCCGGGTCCGCGCCACCCAGCTCGAGCTCCACGTCGAGCAGAGCGGCGGCTTCATCCAGGGCTTCTACCGTGGGGCGGTTCTTACGGTAGTTGAGGTCCCAGACATCCATGTAATCACCCTCCCCGGCCCCCAGGCCTTCGAGGTTGATGATGCGCACGCTGTCCCGGAACCCGCCCGCCTCCAGGGATTCCGCCAGGGCAGAGGAGCCGTATCCCCCACATTCCTCGGCACCCAGGAAGGCGAAGACCAGGGTTTTTTTCTGCCTACGCTCCAGGGAGGAAAAGACGGAGGCCAGCTCCAGGACGGCGCTGGTCCCGGAAGCGTTATAGTCGGCACCCGGGTAGATAGCACCGCTGGAGTCGTCCACCCCCAGGCTGTCGTAATTGGCGGTCAGGAAGATCATCTCTTCCCCGGATGTGCCGGGTATCTTGCCCAGGATGTTGGCGCAGATGACCGGTGTATCCGGAGGGGGTGGGTTTGCGATGAAGCACCTGTCCGGTGGCACCGGGAACTCCTGCCGGTAGCCCTCCAGCCCCAGTTCGCCAACGGGCTCCAGGCCGAGCTCGCTCATGCCCTCCTCCAGGAAGGCCTCTACTTCCAACGATTGAGGTGACCCTGCGGCGCGTCCCATCAGCTCCTCGCTCGCCAGATGATCTATGGTCTCCATCATGCTTGCCACATCGACGCTGTCCGCCAGCGAGGTGAGAAAAGGATCTTCTCCCGCGGGTTGCGAGGAGGAGCCGCAACCGGCTCCTGTCAGCAGGAGGGAGATCAGCGCGGCGGCCAGGAACGGCTTCAGGCGTCTCATTTCTTGGCTTTTTTCTTGGCAGCTTGTTTCCCGGTGGTCTTCTTCGGAGCCTTGTCCGCTGCGGACTTGCGCTTCTTGAGCAAGTAGATGATCAGGAAGGCGATGATGGCGGCACCCAGCACGCCGAAGATTATCCCCAGAACAAGCCCGGTGTTACCGCCGCCCGATGCGGGCTCGGACCCCTGGCCCTGGTTCCCGGTCTCTTCCCTGGATACGCCTAGCGCCTCGTAGGCATCCTGTGGCGGGTCTCCCATTCCTTCCCCGGCGACGGTTATACCGATCATGGCGACCCCCGAGACGTCCTGGACGGTCTTGGTTATCTGGGTCAGGGCCTTGACCGAAGCGTCCTTGTCCCCGGAGAGCTCCATGAGCTCGCGCGAGAGGTTGACGCTGAACTCGCTGCGGTCCTGTTTCACCGTCGTATACTGCAGCTTAACGCCCTCCGGTATATAGGTGACGTAACCGGCCGCATTCTCCTCCTCGGTGGGCCCCTTCAGCAGTTCAAGCACAGCGAACTCCACCGTCTGGCTGCCGCCGGCGATGTCTCGCTGCACTTGCGCCGGTTCACCGTCGAGGTAGAAGTATACGTACCCGGGGGCCGGCGGTTCCCCTTCCGTTGGAGGCTGAGTGGGCGGTTGTTCCTGGGCATAAGCGGTAAAGCACAGGGACAGGAACACGATCGCTGCTACGAGGGCCGCAAGGGCTGATCTTCTGGCCACGGCTCCACCTTCCTTTCGTTTTGCTCCATTGTATGGAGTAGGGACTTCTTTGGGCAAGGGTTAGATGAAGCTTGGCGATGATTGGTTGCGGCGGCAACTCGGGGAACGAGATAACGACCGAGCGGCGCCGGCATGAACCGTTTTGCAAGGTATGGTTTACTTATATGGAGGCTCAAGGATAGTCTTAAGGTGATATATCGCCTATGAATAAGAACTCCCGCGGGAAGCGGTTCGGGGTACGGTTGCTTGCACGGGAGAGGCGGAAGGACCATGATACCGCGCACCTTCGCTTGCGGCGAGGGGGTCATAAAACGGCCTCCATACAAGGCAGCAGGGGCGTCACGAGCAGCTCTCGATACAGCGGCTCGGCAAGGATCAGAGGTGACAGGTTTTTGAGAATAGGAATACCGCGCGCCCTCATGTTCTACCGTTATTACCCGTTCCTCAAATCGTTCCTGGAGGAATGCGGATGCCAGGTGCAGCCTTCTCCCCCCACCAATCTGAAGATAATGGGCGAGGGGGCGGATATCTGCGTGGACGACATTTGCGTGGCCGTAAAGGTCCTCTTCGGCCATGTCTCGCATCTGGCCGGGAAGGTGGACGCGATACTCATACCTCGCCTGGTGAGCGTAGAGAAACAGGAATACGACACCTTCACCTGTCCTAAGCTCATCGCCGCTCCGGACATGATCCGCTATTCCTTCCCCCATCTGCCGGCACCTTTGGAATTCACCGTTGACGTCAGCAAAGCCCCGTGGTGGTGGGGCTGTATACGCTTGATGAGGCGGCTCGATCTGCCGCTGCGCCAGATCGTCAGGGCTTATCCTGCGGCCGTGCGGGAGCAGAAAAGGTTCGAGGGCCTGCTCAACAGCGGGCTGCTGCCCGCCGACGCCTTGACGAAGATGTACAACGGGAACGGCAGCACCCTCCCCTCTTATCTTTCGGAACGGGACGTGACCGTAGCCGTGGTCGGCCATCCCTACCTGCTGGGCGACCCCGTGGTCAATAAGAGGCTGGTGCACTGGCTGGACATATCCGGCGCAAGGGTGCTGGGCAGCACCATGCTGTCCGAAAGCGACCTGCAGAGGGAGGCGTCCCGGCTGCCCCCCCTTTCCTGGAGCTACGAGAGGGAGCTGCTGGCCGCCGCCTCCCACTTCCTGAAGAGGGTGGATGTGGACGGGGTGATCTACCTTACCAGCTTCGGATGCGGCCCCGATTCCCTGGTGACCGAGATCGTACGCCGCGAGCTGGAGCCTGCCGGGGACCAGGTCCTGCTGGAGTTGGTGCTGGATGAGCACAGCGCCGAATCGGGCGTGAGGACGCGCGCGGAGGCCTTCGTCGACCTGCTGCGACGTCGCAAGATGGTGCGCTCGGATGTGGGGAGGGAGAGATGAAGGTAGCCTTTCCCCACATGGGCAACGCTTATATCCCCTTGCGGGCACTGGTGGAGTACATGGGGGTGGAGGCGGTGGTGCCGGAACGGCCGAACCGTACCACCCTGGAAAAGGGAGCCAGGTACGCGCCCGAGTTCATCTGCCTCCCGTTCAAGATCACCCTCGGAGACTGCATGAACGCCCTGGAGAAAGGGGCGGACACCATGGCCATGGTATGCGGCATGTGGGCTTGTCGCTTCGGCTACTACGCCTACGTGCAGCACCTGATCCTCAGGGACCTCGGTTACGAGTTCGACTCCCTCCTCATCGGCAGGGAAGACCCTCGTGCGGTCCTGGATAAGGTGCGCAGCGCGGTGGGCAGGGGCGCATTCGCCAAGCTGGCGGGAGCCGCGGCCATGTTCCGGGCCAAGGCGGGCGCGGTGGAGGAACTGGAGAGCCTGGCGAGGAAGATACGGCCCCGGGAGGAAGCGGCGGGAAGCACTGACGCGATCATGGATAGCTGCCTCTCGCTACTTGATGAGGCCGGTTCCATACGCCGCGTATGGCAGCTGCGCAGGGAGCAGCGCGAGGCGATTACGTCCTTACCCGTAAGGGAATCCAACGGCATGCTGCGGGTACGCATCGTCGGCGAGCTCTACGTGCTGCTGGAGCCTTCCCTCAACTTCGATCTGGTGAAGCGCCTGGGCACTCATTTCGGCGTCGAGGCCCAGCCCGTGCTGTCCACCTACCGCTGGTTGCTCAGCCCCCTCTGGCTGGACCCGCTCCTCCACGTGTCTTCTTCGCGCGCGCGGCGTATCAGCCGTACATATCTTCCTTATATCCTGGGCGGAGAAGAGCACATGACCATCACCGGTACCCTGGACGCCCCCAAGGACGGCTTCGACGGGGTCATCCACGCCTATCCACTCACCTGTATGCCCGAGAACATCTGCCGCACCATCCTCCCCCATATCAGCTCGTCAAGGGATATCCCCCTCCTCAACCTCTGTTTCGACGAGCACACCTCTACGGTGGGGACCGTCACGCGCCTGGAGGCCTTCGTCGATATGCTGCGCTCGCGCAGGGAGCAGAGGGATCTGACGGGTATCAGGCCTGGACATTCGGAATTGTCCAGGCGCTGACACGCCGGGGAACAAAATTGGTGGAGATGAGCGGATTCGAACCGCCGACCTCCTGCTTGCAAGGCAGGCGCTCTCCCACTGAGCTACATCCCCACCGCACGGTCTGACTTTCTTACTGAGATTATAAACCATGGCTGCGCGTCGCCGCGCCGGTTCAAAGCAGCTGCGATATAGGCGAAGCGCGAGAGCCGTGAGAACGGATAGGGGAGGGGCCGATGCCTGGCGTTCCCGAGAAAGCCCCGCCCTCCGAAAAAAAGCGGGACCGGTGTCGATTGACGAGCACCAACTGCTCGTTCATGCAGTTCCCACGGGGTCACCCCTTGGCATCCGTCATCTTATTGGCATTGCTGGTCATCTCGATCGATGCTGGAAGAGTTTTGGTATGGGTAGCGCGCAAACCACCTTGATATGCCTTGCAGCGCCGGCTGTGGGTTACCGTACCCTCTCCAATATGGTGGCTATGCCCATGCCCATGCCCGTGCATGTGGACAGCAGGCCGTAGCGGCCTTCCAGGTGCGCCAGGCCTGAGATGATAGTGCAGGCCAGTTTGACCCCGCTTGCTCCCAGGGGGTTCCCGTTGGCGATGGCCCCACCCCAGGCATTCACCCTCTCCGGCCGGGGTGGCTCCAGTTCCCTCATCCAGGCCAGGGGAACGGGCGCAAAGGACTCGTTTATCTCGAAGAGGTCGATATCCTCCATGCGCAGCCCGGCTTTGGCCAGTGCCCGGAGGGTGGCAGAGATGTGGCCGGTGAGCATGAGCACCGGATCTTCTCCGCTGACTGCAGTACATATATAGCGCGCTGTTGGCTCGAGGCCGAGCTCGGAGCACCTGTCCGCCGCCGCCAGCAGGACCGCCGCGGCGCCATCCGCGACCTGGCCGGAGTTGCCGGCGGTGACCACACCGCCAGGCTTGAAAGCCGGCGCCAGCGAGGCGAGCTCCTCGGCGGTGAGGTCGCGTCTGACGCCCTCGTCGTTACGCAGGAGCAGGGTGCGCCCATCCTCCGCGGTGACCTCGACGGGCATGATCTCGGTCTCGTAGAAGCCGGAGTCGATGGCGGCGGCCGCCAGTCCGTGTGAACGGCTCGCGTAGGCGTCCAATTCGTCGCGGGTGAATCCCCACCGCTCGGCCACGAGCTCGGCTGCCATCCCTTGGGACAGCAGGTCGCCGAAGCGCTCGAAGAGGCGGGGGCTGACACCGGAGCCCAGGTGAGCCACATGGTCCCCGAAGCCGTCCGAACCCATAGGCTGCCGGCTCATGGACTCCACGCCACCTGCGATCACCATATCCATCTCTCCCGCCGAGATAGCCTGGGCGGCGAAAGCCATGGCCTGAAGGCCCGAGCCCTCGTGCCGGTTTATGGCGACCCCGGGAATCGAGGCGGGGAGGCCGCCTGCGAGCAAAGCGTTTCTACCTATGTTCAGGCCCTGCTCGCCGATCTGGGTAACACAACCGCAGACGAGGTCATCCACCATGGCCGGGTCGATGCCCAAACGTTCGTTCACCAGGTGGTTTATCAACCCACCCAGGGTATCATCCGGGCGAAGGCCGCTGAGCGCCCCGTTGCGTATACCGGCCGGCGTGCGCACCGCATCGACTATGAACACATCCCTCACCTGTGACCACCTGCCCCTTCTGTCCAGGCCGCTCCAAAGGCTTACGTTTCTTATATTCTTATCGACCCCCCGCTTGTCCTTCTACGTAGCGAAATCGAGGGAGATCCATCAGATAGGGATAACGCGCATATGGGTGCAGCGGAGGGGAAGGCACTACGCTTGTCTTTTCCATCGACCCCTCGCTTGTCCTCCTACGTTGCGAAGTCGAGGGGAGATCTCCGCAGGTGGATATCTCGAGCGTGGGTTTAACGTGGGATGAGTCGGTTATATTTATGTATATACGCAAGAAGAGGAATACAGGCTCGAAGGAGGTGAGACCGTGAAGGCATTCGTGCTGATCAAGGTGGAACCGGGTAGGCTCAAGGAAGCTTTCGAGGCCATATCCGGGATGCGGTCCGTGGTGGAGGCACACTGCATCACCGGACCGGACGATATCATCGCTGTACTCGAGTCCGATGACGCCAAGGGCGTCTCGGAGGTAGTCATCGCGGATCTGCATGATGTGGATGGTATCAAGGGGACGGATACACGTATCGTGGTCGAGCTGGTCTGAGCGGGCCGCCCGGCCGGCACGGGGATGACCTGGCCGGTTAGAAAAAGGGGCTCATCTCCAACAAATGTGGGTAATCGGCAGGACATAAACAAGCCCATAACGTGCAAGCTCCTTTTTAGCTGCTGTTATGGGTATCGGGCTTGTGCCGTTGCTCCATCGCTACCCACACTTCTGGGAGAAGAACCGAAAAAGGGAACCTACGGATGTGGAAAGAAAGTCTATAGATGATGAGCCTTCCCTTCCGCCGGGGGCACAGGCCGGGGGGTCTGTCGTATGTCATTGGAGGCATGTCGGGGGAATGCTAAACTATAAGCTGGCTTTATTGACTCAAAGCCCATGGTTGTATCGGCGGTATCGAGGATCGAGAAGTGAATATGACTGAAGGCATGGAGAGACCGGAGAGAGAGCGGCCGCGGCAGAGGGTGAGGTTCACCCGCCGCTTCTATATCGCAGTAGGGGCGCTCTCCCTCCTGATCGTTCTGATCGTATTGATCGCGGCGCTCTCTTCCGGCGGCGGCAGCAGTTTTGAGAATGCCATCTCCACGGTCGGCGGGTTGAATGAGGGCGACCTCAACCGGCTCAAGGTCAACGAACTGGGCGCAGTGATGGTGCTCGAATACCACCGGATCGCCGAGGAGGGAAGGTGGTCGCGCTCACCCGAGAACTTCTGGGCAGACCTCGAGTTCCTGTACAACGAGGGTTACCGCTGCGTAGGCCTGGATGACCTGGTCAGTGGCAACATCGACGTAGAGGCGGGCTATACGCCCGTGGTGTTCACCTTCGACGATTCCGACCCCAGCCAGTTCCGCTACATCGAGCAGGATGGCCAGACGGTCATAGACCCCCGCTGCGCTATTGGCGTCATGGAACAATTCGATGCAGAGTACCCGGATTTCAATATCACCGCCACCTTCTATGTCCTCCCTACCCTGTTCGGGCAGGATGAATACATAGATAAAAAGCTGGATTACCTGGTGGACAACGGCTACGATATCGGAAACCACACCATCAACCATCCATCATTGGGGGACGTGGACGACGAGACGGCGCTGGATGAAATGACCGGCAATATCAGCCTGGTCAGGGAATATCTCCCGGGATACGAGCAGAAGAGCATCGCTCTCCCCAATGGCTCGGAACCGCAGAACCCCTCTTTGTTGACGTCGGGTTCGTATGACGGCATCGAGGTCAGGTTCGAGGCCTCGCTCCTGGTAGGGGCTAATCCTGCCCCCGCCCCCTGCGACTATGCCTTCGACCCCATGCGACTTCCCCGCGTACAGGCCTTGGACCCCTCCCTGGATACCGGCGACTCGGGCATCTACGCCTGGATCCAATACTTCATGGAGAATCCGGAGCGCCGTTATTGCAGTGATGGCAACCCCGCTGTCGTTACCGTGCCCAAGCATATGATAGACCGGGTCGACCAGGGTAAGCTGGGCGATAAGGAGCTTAGGATCTACTAGGAGAGGAGGAGCGGGGGTCTGCAAGAGCAGCCCGCGCGTTTCCGATAGTGGCACATTACCCCAGGAGCAGCAAGAGGATATTCACCCGCCGGCGCTGGCGCTCGCGCGTGGCCCCGCGCGCCAAGATAACCGGCGCGCGGGCCCAGCCTCGTATGCGGCGGCGGCGCCAAACGAAGCTGACCCCGCGCGCCATGTGGGCCCTGGTGGGATTGGGCAGCGCCATCTTCCTCATCGTCATGCTCGTCATACTACTCCGTTCCCCTGCCGCCAGCGGGATCGTACCCGCGGAGGGTTCCCAGGTGTCCGGCTCCCCGGTACACATCGAGGCATTGCTGAAGGGCAACGTGGACCCGGCGGCGATAAAGCTCATGATAGACGGCGCGGACCACACGGGTGAGGCGACCATAGCGGAATCGGTGCTCTCCATGGACGCCGACCTGACAGACGGGGAGCACGTGGTCGAGGTGATGGTCGGGGACGCAGTGGAGGCATCGTCGCGCTTCTTCGTGGATAACACGCCCCCCACAGTACAGGTCGATGAATGGGAGGTAAGAGACGACGGCATCACCGTCATCAGGGGACGGGTCGAAGGCGCCGATGCCCTGATGGTGGACGACAAGAAACTGTCGGCGGGACCGGACGGCTCATTCCAGGTGGAGGTGAACCGCTACGAACGCGCGACGGTGACCATCGCCGCGGTGGACACGGCCGGCAACCGCAGGGAACTCCTCCTGGACAGCGCCCCACCCCCGCAGATCAAGGGTATCCATGTCTCGATCTGGGTGGCCGCCGACCGCAATTTCTTCAAGCGGATGGCCGACCTGGTGGAGAAGACGGAGATCAACGGGATGCAGATCGATGTCAAGGACGAGAGCGGCAGGGTCGCCTACCCCAGCCAGGTGCCGCTGGGTGTGGAGGTGGGAAGCCCGCTGGACAAAGGCGGCGTTGACATCGACCGGGTAATGGACAAGTGCTGGTACAATGGTATCTACCCCATTGCCCGCATCGTCTGCTTCAAGGACCCGGTCGTCGCCTCCAAGCGCCCCGACCTCGCGGTACAGAGCACCGGCGGCGGGCGGTGGGGCGATGGGAAATGGCTGGATCCCTACAGCCGGGAGAACTGGGACTACTTGCTGGGGCTGGCGGTGGAGGCGTCGCGTAAGGGCTTCAAGGAGATACAGTTGGACTACGTGCGTTTCCCCTCCGACGGTGACACCACTACCTCCCTGTTCCCGGCCCAAGGCGGCGATACGCGCGAAAAGAAACAGGTGATCGTGGATTTTATACAATACATGCGCGATGGCTTGAAGCCCCTGGGCGTGTTGTTGTCCGCGGATGTGTTCGGGCTCACCGCCTCCGGACAGGGCGACATGGGCATCGGCCAGGACGTAACCGCCATGGGCCAGTACCTCGACTACATATGCCCCATGGTCTATCCCTCCCACTATAACGCGGGCGAGTACAATATCGACAACCCGGAGGCCAATCCCCACGATACCGTGTACATGAGCCTGGTGGATTTCCAGAAGAAGCTCGAGGGCACCTCCTGCAAGCTGCGGCCCTGGCTGCAGGACTTCTCTCTCAGCCTCACCTACGGCGTAACGGAGGTGCAGTCCCAGATGCGGGCCTGCTACGAGCTGGGCATCAACGAGTGGCTCCTCTGGGACCCCAACTGCACTTTCACCGAAGCTGCCTTGCAGCCCGCCGAGACCGCAGAGGAAACCAGCGAGGAAACCAACGGATAGCCCACGTTCGATAGCCTGCATCGCGTAAGCGACAGCGCCGTCTTCGGCGCGGCGGTGCCAGTCGCCTGGACAAGTTCACCCAACGCTTGATCTCTGACTGACTATGTAAACTTGTCCAGGCCTGGCACGAGTACATTTCTCGAGATGGAGCTAAGAGGCAGATTGTCTGCCTCTTTAATGAGGATCACCACGTCGCTGCGCTCCTCGTGATGGTTCTAAGGGGCAGGCTTCCTGCCCCTTTAATGAGGATCACCACGTCGCTGCGCTCCTCGTGATGGTTCTAAGGGGCAGGCTTCCTGCCCCTTAGAACCACCTTCACCCGGTCGATGAGGATCACGGGCAGGATCGAGCAGGCAAGGATGAGGCCCCATCCCGCGGCGTTGAGGTAGGCGGTGCCGAAGAGGCGCATGAAGGGCGGCACCAGTATCACCAGGAGCTGCAAGGCCAGGGAGCCGCCCAGGGCGGCCAGCAAGGTCTTGTTGTCGAAAAAGGACAGCTCCATGAAGGAGAGGCGCTCGGAGCGGGAGTTAAAGGAGTGAAGGAGCTGGGAGATGACCAGCGTGGTGAAGACCGCTGTCTGCACCTTGTCGGTGTTGTCGGGATAGAGGACGTAGTAGGCGATGAGGAAAGCGGTCAATGCCCCCAGGGATAGGATCAACCCCTGCCACAGGATCATCGCCTGCTTTCTATAGGAAAGGATGCCCTCGGAAGGATCGCGGGGGGGACGGACCATGATGTCCGGTGCCGGGGTGTCCACCCCCAGGGCCATGGCCGGAAAGCCGTCGGTCACCAGGTTCATCCACAGCACCTGCACAGCCCGCAATGGGGGCACGGATGCGAGAAGCATCCCCAGGAACATGGTGGATACCTCGCTCATGTTGCAGGAAAGCAGGAAATAGATGAATTTCTTCAGGTTGTCGTAGATGATCCGTCCTTCCTCCACCGCCCCCACGATGGTGGCGAAGTTGTCGTCGGCGAGCACCATGTCCGAGGCTTCTTTACTCACGTCGGTGCCGGCGATGCCCATGGCGACGCCGATATCGGCGTTCTTCAGGGCGGGTGCGTCGTTTACACCGTCTCCGGTCATGGCTACGGTCCTGCCTATCGCCTTCCAGGCTCGCACGATCTTCACTTTGTCCGCGGGGGAGACCCGGGCGTAAACGGCGATCCTCTCTACCCGCTCCGCCAGTTCCTCGTCGCTCATGTGCGTCAACTCCGCGCCGGTCACCAACTCTTTTCCGGGGGTGAGGATGGAGAGATCTTCCGCGATGGCACGGGCGGTGGCGGCATGATCACCGGTGATCATCACCACCTCTATATGCGCTTTGCGGCATTTATCCAAAGCCTCATAGACCTCCAGGCGGGGCGGGTCCATAAGGCCGGTCATGCCCAGGTAGATGAGGTCGTGCTCGAGGTCTTGCGGCGATATCTCCGCGGGTATCTCCTCTAACGGACGGCAGGCGAAGGCCATGGTGCGTAGTGCTTTGTTCGCCATGTCCTCGGCTTCCGCCGCGTAGTGTACGCGGCCACCGCTTCCCAGGTCCTCGATGCCCTGCGGTGTGAGGGTGTGGCCACAATGGTTGAGGATGGATTCCGGGGCGCCCTTGACCAGGAGCATGTACGGCGAGGAGGAAAAAGGGAAGTAGGGATTGCCCGCGCCACCGCCGGCATTGATGGTGCTCATCATCTTGCGCTCGCTCTCGAAGGGCATCTCCTGCACGCGGGGCATCTCCGACACCACTTGCGTGAACGGGAAGCCGAGATCCCGTGCCACCCGCAGCAAACCAACTTCCGTCCCTTCGCCCAGAAACTCGCCCTCCTGTACCCTGGCGTCGTTGCACAACGCCGCCACAGCGAGAAGCGGACGCGCCGCCTCTCCCCAGTCCCCCACGTCATCTCCCGGGTCGGTGGGTCTGACGGGGGGCCGTTTAGGGAGGAGTATCTCCTGGACCTCCATCTCGTTACGGGTCAGGGTGCCCGTCTTATCGGTGCAGATGACATCGGCGCAGCCCAGGGTCTCCACCGCGGGGAGGCGCCTGAGCAAGGCGTTCCTGTCCGCCATGCGGCGTACGCCCAGGGCCAGGGTGATGGTCACAATGGCCGGCAGCCCCTCGGGGATGGCCGCCACGGCAAGACTCACCGAAAAGATGAGCATCTCTGACCACTCCAGCCGGCGCAATAACCCCACGCCAAAGATAACCGCGCAGATGGCGATGCATAGGATGGTGATCCTCTTGCCCACCCGTATCAACTCATGTTGCAGGGGGGTCTTCTCCTCCTGCGCCTCGCCGATCATCTCCGCGATGTGCCCGAGCTCCGTGTCGCTCCCCGTCGCCACTACCAGGGCGGTGCCCCGACCGTGCACGATATGGGTGCCGGTGAATACCATGTTTATACGGTCTCCCGCCCCCAGCTCTTCATCGGGAAGCGGGGAGGTATTTTTTTCCACGGCGGCGGACTCGCCGGTGAGAGAGGCCTCCTCCGCCCTCATCCCGAAGGCCTGCAGCAGCCGCGCGTCTGCGGGTATGAGGTCGCCGGTCTCCAGGATGATGAGGTCGCCTGGCACCAGGTCCCGGGAGGGGATCACCTTCTCCCTGCCCTCTCGCAGCACGCTGGCGGTGGGGGCGCTCAAGCGTTTCAGGCTCTCCAGCGCCCTTTCCGCCCGGTATTCCTGGACGAATCCGAGTATGGCGTTGGCGATGACGATGAACATGATCACCGCCGCATCCAGATATTCATGAACAGCCACGGATATCACGGCAGCGCCGAGGAGCACGTAGATCATGAAGTCCCGGAACTGGTTGAGGAAGAGCATGAAGGGGTGGACGCGCTTCTCCTCGCGGATCCTGTTGTGGCCGTACCGGTGCAGGCGGGACGCGGCTTCATCCTCGGAGAGGCCGGCCTCCACGGACGTGCCCAGCCTGCCCGCCGCCTCCTTTGTGTTCAGGGCGTGCCAGTGCACACTTTCCTTATCCACCGTCAAGTTTCCGCCTCCCCGCTTTTGGGTACCATAAACAGTGTCCGGTACCGCGGCAGCCCGCGGAACCTGCATCTTTGAAATGATACTGCATAGATATTATAATGGCGAATGTCGTGGCGGTAGGCCGCCGCAGGTGTGCAGCGGCCTTGGAAGGATACAGCAGGAAGCTAGAGAGCGCGTCGAAGCAGAATCAAGGAGGTAATGGTATGAAGGTCACGTTCAGCATAATCAAGGCTGATGTCGGCGGGTATGTAGGCCATTCCGACGTCCACCCGGCCATGCTCAGCCGCACCCGCGAGCTCCTGGCCGAGGCCAAGCAAAAGGGCTTGATCATCGATTACTGCCAGGCCAAGTGCGGGGACGACATCGCCTTGATCATGACCCACGAGAAAGGTCCCGACAACGAGGAGATCCACCGTTTCGCCTGGGATACTTTCGAGGATGTCACCGAGGTAGCCAAGGAACTCGGCCAGTACGGAGCCGGGCAGGACCTGCTCACCGACGCCTTTTCCGGTAACCTCAGGGGCATGGGGCCCGGCTACGCGGAGATGGAGATCGAGGAGCGCAAGAGCGAGCCTATCATCTGCTTCCTGGCGGACAAGACCGAGCCGGGTTCCTGGAACTACCCGCTCTACAAGATGTTCGCTGACCCCTTCAATACCGCCGGGCTGGTCATCGACCCCTCCATGCACGACGGTTTCCGCTTCGAGGTGCACGACCTCATCGAGGAGAAGAAGGTAATCTTCAGCACCCCCGAGGAGATCTACGACATGCTGGTGTTCATCGGAGCCCCCTCGCGCTACGTCATCAAGCACATCTTCCGCAAGGGCGACGACGAGCCGGTGGCCGTCACCTCCACCCAGCGCCTCTTCCTCATGGCCGGGCGCTACGTGGGCAAGGACGACCCGGTGATGGCGGTGCGCTGCCAGAGCGGGCTACCCGCCGTGGGCGAGGTGGTCGAGCCCTTCGCCTTCCCCTATACCGTGGCCGGCTGGATGCGGGGCAGCCATCATGGCCCGTTCATGCCGGTGGGCACCGATCAGGACACCCCTACGCGCTTCGACGGACCGCCCCGCGTGGTGGCCCTGGGGTTCCAGCTCAAGGATGGGAAGCTGGTCGGCCCCCGCGACATGTTCGCGGATCCCAGCTACAACAATGCGCGCCAGAAGGCGCTGGATATCGCGGATTACCTGCGCGCGCACGGCCCCTTCGAGCCGCACCGCCTGCCGCTGGACGAGATGGAATACACCACCATGCCCGCGGTCCTGGAGAAACTGGCCAGCCGCTTCGTACCCTTGGAGGGCACGGAGAGAGATCACTAAAGACCTACGCACAATAACGGAGGGCGCCCCTTAGGCACCCTCCGTTTTCACAATGATATGGGCGTAGTAAAAAGGCTATGAAAAACCTGACGCGCTCCAGGCGTCTCCTATATTAAAACCACTGGCCCTGGTCATCCGGACATAGCAGACGAGCGGATAGCTGCGATAGAAAAAAGATTGAGCATATCCCCAGGCCACGAAAAAACCCAACTCGCCTCAGGCGTTCTCTATATCAGACAACCTGCCCGGGGAACTACTGGGTCGGTCTGAGCAAAATACGAAAAAAGTGCCGAGACGCGCATACATTAAGTCAGTGGAAAAAGAAGAACGTCCAGGTGTAGCCCTACTATATAAAAAACCACGAGCCCTGGACGACATGGTGCTCGGGCGAAGCTTGCGTCTGAGCTGTCACCAGCCCGGGAACTATGGGGTCGGTTGGAGCGACCGCGTAATCCTTGGTCTCATCATTACGCCTGCGCTGCACGCGCGGAGCGGAAGCCGTTACCCCAAGGCCCGGGCCGGATAAACTCACTGAGCCCGACCACCTGCGGCCAGGGCCGGAAGAATACCACGAGGCCCAAGCCGAAAGAACGGAGGTTATCAAGCCGGACTTACGTCCGGATGACCAGCGCTTCCTCGTCCACCCGCAGGATGGCCTCGTAGGGTATGATGTTGGTCTCCCCTGGCCGGTTATAGCGGCGGCGCAGCTTGCTCACGAGGCTCCCAATGCGTCCTTCCGCGGGCAGCCATTCCGTCCCCACCTGCAGCCCCTCCAGGAAGAGCAGTACTCCCTCCTGGCGTATGAGCACATCGTCCACGCGGTGCAGGCGGTTGCCCTCCTCGTCCGTGATCTGCTTGTTGAGGATGTCCCTGCGGGCTAAGATCTTCTCCACGCTCGAGACTACCTCGAACAGGGGGTGGGGGTTGCGGAGAAACAGGGCTTCCGGCTCCAGCGACTCCACTTCCGGCCACGGCAGCAGGAGGACGATGTCCTCGGTCGGGCGGGGCAGGATGAGGTCCCCGATGCGGTCCGTCCACTGCAGATGGACGGCCAGGTCGCTCACCACTGGGGGTTGGGACGACAGGTCCACGGCCAGGTCCTGGATGTGCCCGACATCCACATCCTCGGCGTCCCTCACCTCCCTCTTCAAGAGGGAGCTAAGGGAAAATGCGTGTTCCTCCTTCAAACGGTCACCTCCCAGATCAACCAGACGAAAAGAACGTAGACACGACCATGGCCAGGGTCAAAAGGGTGAGCATGGCGGTAACCGTCCACATCACCCCGTTCAGCCAAGGCGGATTGACGTACGCGCCCATGATGTCGCGGTCGTTGATGAGGGCCAGCATGCATAACAGGATCACCGGCAGCAGTATGCCGTTCATGGTCTGCGATACCACCATCAGAAGGACCAGCGGCATGCCGGGTATCATCACCAGGAGGGCGCTCCCGGCGATGAAGAAGGTATAGATGAAATAGAAACGGGGCGCTTCCCGGTAGCTGTGGTCTATGCCCGACTCCCACCCGAACGCCTCGCAAACCGTATAGGCGGTGGAGAGGGGGAGGATGGAACCCGCGAAGAGGGATGCCACCAGCAGGCCGAACCCGAAGAGATAGGAGGCGTAGTTGCCGGCTACGGGGGCCAGGGCGGAGGCCGCCTGCTCGGCGGTGGTGATGGTCGTCGCACCCACGTCGGGGTTGTTGAAGAATGCGGCGGCGCAGCAGATGACGATGAACATGGCCACCACGGTCATGAGGAGCGAACCCACCACGGTGTCCACACGCTCGTAGTTTATCTTGGAGGAATCAAGCCCCTTATCCACGATGGCCGCCTGCTGGTAGAACTGCATCCATGGTGCGATGGTCGTGCCCACGATGGTCACTGTGAGGGCCAGGTAGGCCGTGTCGAAGCGCGGGGAGGGCGTGACCAGGGCCTTCCCCACCTCACCCCATTCCGGATGCGCCAGGAAGGCGGATATGATGTAGGAGACGTAGACCAGCGAGGCGATGAGAAAGACGTTCTCCACCCGCTTGTAGGTGCCTCTCACCACCAGCCACCATATGAGCACCGCCAGGGGCGGCACCGCTATCCAAGGCGGGATATGGAAGAGCTGCATGCTGGCGGCCAGCCCCGCGAAGTTGGACACGGTGTTGGCGAAATTGGTCACCAGGAGGGTGAACATGATGAAGGTGGTCAGCCGCAGCGAGAATCTCTCACGGATGAGAGCGGCGAGACCCTTGCCGGTGACCATGCCCATGCGCACGGTCATCTCCTGGACCAGCGAGAGCAGGATCGCGGTAAAGGTCAGCACCCAGAGGAGCTCGTAGCCGAAGCGGGCGCCGGCCACGGAGTACGTGGCAATACCGCCGGCGTCGTTGTCCACCATGGCGGTTATCAGGCCAGGCCCGAGGACTGTGAGGAAGATCAGTATCTCCCGGCGGCCCAGCCGTCTCTCTCTGCGGCCTCCCCTGCCGAGCATCGTGCTCCTCCAACGTTTAATCACTCCTATTTTCGAAAAGTCCTGCTCAAAGTCCTGGTTGATTATACCACGCGATACCGTGGATGCCTTCCTCGCCGTATGGAGGAGAAAAGGATCGGGAGCCACGTTTCAGCGGAGCAGGCGGGGCCAGGGGTGTTGCCTCAGCGCAGCGCGCAGCCGGCGGTACAGTCGATGACCCTGGTCTCGGTGACTATCTTGTGTATGCGGGCGTCGTGGTCGGCGCAGGGTACGTGTTCGATGATCTGGACCTCAAAAGCAACGGCGATGAGCATGCAGCCTGGGCCGCACCTCTTCAGGAAACGGTCGTAATAGCCGCCGCCGTATCCCAGGCGGCCGCCGCTCAAGTCGAAGGCCACCCCGGGCATGAGCACTACGTCTATGTCGTGGGCGGGCACGGGCCGCAGGCACTCCCCCTTGGGCTCCAGGATGTCGTAGTTGCCCAGCTCGAGGTCTCCGTCGAGGTCGATGATGCGGGAGGCCACCATGGCCTTATTCCCGGAGTCGGTGCAGGGCACGCACACCACCTTGTCCTCGCCCAGGGCGCGGCTGATCATGGGGACGGTATCCACCTCGCTGCGGAAGGAGATGAAAAAGAGGATGGACTCGGCCGCAACGAACTCGGGGAGGGACCAGAGGTTCGCGGCGACACGGGCGGAGAGGAGGCTCCTCTGCTCGGGATCTATGCTGTCGCGGAGTTCCTGGACTATCTTGCGCAGCTCCTTCTTCTTTTTGTGGATCATTTCAAACTCCCATGGTCCGGAACCCCCTATATAATATATCAGGGCATGGCAAAAGCAAGCCGTGGAGGGGTTCGGCCCCCCTGGAAAAGAAAAGGAAAGATCATGACGCGGGTCATAGCGATCGCCGATACCCATATACCAAAGGTGGGACCCACCTTGCCCGCGGAGCTCCTGGAGAGGTTTGAGGGGGCGGATCTCATCCTGCATGCCGGGGACCTCATAGAGATGTCTGTCCTGGACGAGCTGCGCTCGCTGGCGCCGACCAGGGCGGTAGTGGGGAACATGGACCTGCCCGAAGTGAGGTCGCTGCTGCCCGAGAAGACGGTGGTCGAGGTGGAGGGGAAGCTCATCGGGCTTATGCACGGCTGGGGGCCGCCCGTGGGGGTCGAGAGGAGGGTGTTGTCCCGCCTCCCTGGTGTGGACGTGGTCGTCTTCGGCCACACCCACAAGGCGCTGGTGGAGAAGAGGAAGGGGATCCTGCTGGTGAACCCCGGCACCCCCAACGACCGCCGTTTCTCGGACCGCCTCTCCTACGCCGTCCTCACCATAGAGGACGGAGAGATCGAGACGGAGATAATCTGGCTCGACTAGCCCGCATACCACATGTCGCGTGTCGGGGGGGAGCGTGCGGTTCCCTGCCTGTGCCCGCAGGGTATCATTCACCCGAAGAAGATCATCTGCATGAATGCCTGGAAGAGTCCGTGATCAATGGGTCTCAAGCGGCTTTTTCTATCAGAGGTACGCGATAAACGGTCTTTGCGACCGCCAGGCTGCTATTCGGTAGGGGCCTGCTCTCCCCAGGGTTCGTCCTCGGAGAGGTCCAGGCCGCCTATGACGACCCAGCGCGGCTTACCGGCGATATCCTCAAACCCGGAGATGTCTTTCAGGGGATCGTTGTCGCCGCCTTCGTATCTTTCGAGGAAGACCTCGCCCTTCTTGTCCCCGAAGCTGTCCTGCCGGTACTCGGGACTGTCGAAGAGTTGGTCGCCTATATAGCGTATCCCGCCCGAGAACAGTTCCACTTTGGCTTCCCCGCCCTCCTTATAGGCCTCTTGCATCTGGATATCCAGAAATTCTACATTCCAGTCCGGGGAGTTCCAGATCTCCCGCAGGGCGTTTACCTGCTCCATGCCGATGAACTGGCCGCTGGGGTCCTGGAGCATCTGCGGGTTGACCACGCTCAGCCAGAGGTCGAAATCCCGGCCGAGTTCCGGGTTGGGCACCATCACGCCCTCTTCGTTCTCGCTCCTCATAAACTCCATGGAGGAGAACCAGGCCTGTACGGCTGTGATGGGATCGCCATCCGCGGGATTGTAGATCTTCGGGTCGAAATCGGCGTAGTCGCCGGTGAAAGGCGCTCCGCTGCTCCAGCCGCATCCCGCGCAAAGGATGAGCACGGCGGCTCCCACCAGGTATACGATCAGCCGTTTTCCGCGCAAGTCCGACCTCCTCGATGTCTCACATTCCGTCTAAGTATAGTTTACGATGGGACGGCTGTCAGCAGATGTTCCCCAGATGTGCCTGACATATATCGCTGCCTCCACACCCAGGCACATGCCAGTCTAGACCCCGGATGTGCCTACCAGACCCCGGATGTGTCTACTATCAGCTCGGTTCCTCCACCTCGGGGAACTCCGGCTGCTCCGGGCCTATCTCCGCGAAGAGGTAGGGCAGTTTCATGATCTGGTAATCCTGCACGATCCAAGTATCCTCTACCTTTACCAGCTTGACCGTGCGGGGATACTGCGAGAAATCGATGCCTCCACTTGTACTGCCGTCGTTGTACAGCCCCTCGAAGTAACCTCCGTTCACCTCCACCTCGGCGTAATCCCCCTCCTCTTTGATCAGGCGCGTAGTCAGCCCATCCAGGATGTAGGAATCGTATTCTATGCCCTCCGTATAAGGGTCAGGCTGGTATTCGCCGCGCTTGGCCATCTTGTAGAGCTCGAGCTCGGTGTGCTGGAGGTAGGTGAGCACGTCCTTGTTCTTGATGGCGTTGTAGAAATCCTTGACCGCCTTCTCCGGGGCGCTTTCGCCTGCGCTGACAAGGAGGATGATGATCACGATTATCACCACGAGGGCGATGAGCAGCAACAGGCCTATCCAGGGACTGGTGCGCCTGTGCGAACGCCGCCGCCGCCTTTCCGCTTCCTCCGCATCCAGCCCTTCCCTTTGCGCCTCGCGGCGATGGATCGCCGCTTCGCGCTGGGAACGCCTGCGGGTACGTGCCTTGAGAGCCTCCAGGTCGCTCAGCTTCTCGCCGCAATCCTCGCAGTAACGGCGGCCTTCCAGGTTTTCATGACCGCAGTTGGGACAACGCACGTATAACCCCCTTACTCCTCGCCTGAGAGCGCTTTC
>Ga0315277_10004100_pt1 | contig 19541 bp, 15 predicted proteins | sample YL17G05_15_MG_FD_203695 | JGI IMG/M metagenome (GOLD analysis project Ga0315277, IMG submission 203695) | Sediment microbial communities from Yellowstone Lake, YNP, Wyoming, USA - YL17G05_15 | ecosystem: Environmental > Aquatic > Freshwater > Lake > Sediment | place: USA: Wyoming | collected... | reverse complement strand
CGCTCACCTCGCCGATCGGAAACAACACGATGACGCGGACGCCCTCGACGCCGTGGAACGCATTCGCCACGGCGGACCCGGTGTCGCCGCTCGTGGCCGTGAGGATCGTGAGCGGCCTGCCCGTTTCGCGCACGAAGCGCCCAATGAGGCGGGCCATCAGGCGCGCGGCGAAATCTTTGAACGACGCCGTCGGGCCACGGTCGAGCCGCAGAATGCTCACGCGGTCCATGCCGTACACCGGTTCGAGCGGCACGTCGTAGTTGTAGGCATCGTGGCAGAGCTTGGTCAACTCGTCGTCAGCGATGACTCCCTCGCTGTACTTCGAGAGCACCCGGGATGCGATCTTGGCGTATGGCAAGGCGGCGAATTCCGCCAGTTCGGCCGGCGTGAACTTCGGAAATTCGCGCGGCAGGTAAAGCCCCTTGTCCGGCGCCTGCCCGATCAGCAGCGCGTCGCGCAGGTTGACGGGCGGCGATTGTTCGTTCGTGCTGAAGAACTGGATCATGGCAAAGAGTCGCGCGAAGGACGCGAAGGGGGCGAAGGATGGTGAAGATCAACCGCAGGCAGAGTGTCGGCAGGACTGAAAAACGGTTTGCCTTCGAGACCGTTCGTGATGCGCAAGATTCCGTTCTTGAGATGCGCCTCGTTGAAGTTAATCAGGAACCCGAGCTTGACCGGAATCAGGCGAACATAGTTGGTCGTGATCTTTTTGAACTGCGGGGTCACGACCTCGACGGATTTGAGTTCAACCAGAACCTTCTCCTCGACAAGCAAGTCAGCCCGGAATCCAACCTCGAGCAATTCACCCTCATAGTGAACTGGTATGGACTTCTGGCGCTCGACTTTGAGTCCGCGTCGGCGAAGTTCCACTGCAAGTGCCGCCTCATAGACTGATTCCAGCAGCCCCGGCCCAAGCGTGCTGTGAACCTTGAATGCAGAATCCAGGATGATTTTCCCGATCTGCTCCTCGTTCAAGTTGCTTGCGTTTGTACTCAAAGCTTCACCTTCGCTGCCTTCGCGTCCTTCGCGCGACTCTCAATCAAAGTTCTCCACCCGAATCATCACCGGCCTGGCTTTCACGATTGCCAGCTTGCCGATCTTCGCCAGCGCCTTTGTCACCGCGCCGTTGGACGCGTCGTGGAGCATCAAGATCAGCGGAACGCTTTTGCCTTCGTGACCTTCCGGTTGGATGACCGACGCAATGCCGATCTTTGCCGCACCGAGGATCGCCGACACCTTCGCCAGCACCCCGGGCTTGTCCACAACACTTAGGCGGACGAAGTAACGCGAGATGATGTCGTCCATCGGCACGACACAGCCGTTGCGCTCGCACGCCACGAACGGCGGCACGCGCAGTTTCGTGCCGAGCTTCAGATCGAGCGCCGCGTCCGCCACGTCGCTCAACACGGCGCTCGCCGTGGCGTCCTTGCCCGCGCCGCGGCCGTAGAAGAGCGTGTCGCCCACCACGTCGCCGCGGACGAACACGGCATTGAACACGTGATTCACGTCGGCGAGGAGGTGCCGGTTCGGCACGAGCGTCGGATAGACGGAAACTTGAATTCGCGCCGCACCGTCCGTGCGCTTCACCATCCCGAGCAGCTTGATCGTGTAGCCGAGTTGCTCAGCGAACTTGATGTCCAGCGCGCTGATGTGCCGGATGCCCTCCACGTAAATCTGGCTCGGGTTCACCCAGAACCCGTGCGCCAGCGAAGCGAGGATGCCGAGCTTGTGCTGCGCGTCCCAGCCGTCAATGTCCAGGTCCGGCGGCGTCTCGGCGTAGCCCTGTGCCTGCGCGTCCTTGAGCACCACGCCGAAGTCCGCGCCTTCGAGCTTCATGCGGGTAAGGATGTAATTGCACGTGCCGTTGACGATGCCGTAAAGGGCGTTGATGCGGTTGCCGACGAATCCCTCGCGCAGCGCCTTGATGATCGGGATGCCGCCGCAAACACTCGCCTCGTAGTAAAGGTTCGCGCCGGACTTCCTCGCCGCGGCGAACAACTCCTCGCCGTGCGCGCTGAGCAACGCCTTGTTCGCGGTGATGACCGGTTTGCCGAGCCTGAGCGCCGCCAGGATCATCGTCTTGGCGATGCCCGTGCCGCCGACGAGCTCCGTGACCACGTGGACCTGCGGATCGTGGACGACCTCCTGCCAATCGGTCGTCATCAGCTTGCGCGGGATTTCGTAGGGCCGCGGCTCGTCGAACGCCTTCACCGCGACCTTCCGGACGTGGACCTGCACGCCGATGCGGGACGCGAGCAGGCCGCCGTTGCGCTGGAGCGCGTGAAACACGCCGCTGCCTACCGTGCCGCCGCCGATCATGCCGAGATTGAGCTGTTGCATAGCTGTGGTCACAGGTTGCCGCCGGCAGCCGGAGGCGACAATTCAATTCTCCGCCGCAGCAAGCTCAACAAAACCCTTGTCAGGCTGCGGCTGGCCTCCTAAACCAAGCGCGTGAGGATCCGGCGAAGCAACTGTCCAAATGACCGTGCCGAGAGAAAACCGAATTGGCTTTTCGTTGATTGAGTTGCTGGTCGTCATCGCGATCATTGCGATCCTGGCGGCTCTGTTGTTGCCGACGCTGACCCGGGCCAAGCAGCGCGCACAACAGGTTCAGTGCACCAGCAACCTCCATCAACTGGGTCTGTCCTTGCACGCATACTTGGAGGATTACCACGTCTTCCCCAAGTGGTCCGATTGGTACGAGCAACTGGAACGCGAAGGGCTTGGCCGTCTCCACTCGCCGACGAATTTCTTTGAAAAGAGCGTTTGGCGCTGCCCAGCCGCGCAATGGAAGAGCTTCGTCGGAGAGGGGAACATGTCCTACGGCTACAATGCGTACGGCGTGCTCAAGGTCGGGAACGTCACCAACGCGCTGGGCCTGCTCGTTGCCGGCAAACCGGCCCGGGAGTCTGATGTGGCCAGTCCTTCCGACATGATGGCCATCGGCGAAAATTTTGACGCCAGCATCTTCTTCATGCGCACGCCATCGGCCGAACTGTTGAGATACGGCAACACCCTGTCCCGCCATCAAGGCAAGGCCAACGTGTTGTTCTGTGACGGGCACGTCGAATCGTTGAAGCTCCAGTTTCTCTTTGACGACGCAAGCGACGCAGCTTTGGTGCGGTGGAATCGCGACCACTTGCCTCATCGCGAGCGGCTGAAGCCATGAGAGTATCCGGCCCCTGACCGGGTGAATCCGCTTGTTGTCGCACTACCGCTTCGGCTTAATCGCCGCCATGCCGAAGCCGACTGACATCCAGCCCGTGGGCGCGGAGCTGCGTTTCCTGCCGGTGCAGACGCGCGTGCCGCTCAAGTTCGGCCCCGAAACCCTGACCACCGTGACGTGCGCCCGGGTGCGCGTCCGCGTGGCGGATGCCGCGGGCCGCACCGCCGAGGGCTGGGGCGAAACGCCGCTCAGCGTGCAATGGGTGTGGCCCAGTTCCCTGCCTTACGCCGAACGTCACGAGGCGCTGAAGCAGTTTTGCGTGGAGCTGACGGACCTGTGGGCCGGCATCCGCGTGCGCGGACACGCGCTCGAAGTCGGCCACGAGTTTCTCGAAACAGTTTTGCCTTCGTTTTGGCGCGGCTTCAACCAGCGGCATCGCCGCGGCGCCTCGCCCCGTGGGATAGGCGCGGGAACGGTTCGCAAGGGTGACTTGGAACTTATCCCACGGGGCGAGCCGATGCCGTGGCTGGCGGCACTGGTTTGCGTCTCGGCGTTCGACCTCGCTACGCACGATGCCTTCGGCCAGCTCGTCGGAAAGCCGGTTTACAAGACTTACACGAGCGAATTCCTGAGCCGCGATCTCGCGAGTTTTCTCCAGTCGGCGCCGGGCGCGGCGGTTTCCTTCCGCGGCAAGTTCCCCTCGGATTTCCTCCGACGAGAACCGAAGCGCCGTCTCGTCGCGTGGCATCTCGTGGGCGGGCTGGATTTGCTCGATGCCAGCGAGCTGACCGGCAGCGAGCCGCAAGACGGGCATCCGGTGCTGTTGCCGGACTGGATTCGGCGCGACGGGTTGAAGTGTCTGAAGGTGAAGCTGCGCGGCAACGACGCGGCGTGGGATTACGCGCGGCTGGTGAGGGTTGGCCGGATCGCCGTGGCGCACGACGTGAACTGGCTCTCGGCGGATTTCAATTGCACCGTCACCGAGCCGGCTTACGTGAATGAGATCCTCGACCGCCTGCGCAACGAGCAGCCGCGGATTTGCGGCATGGTGCTCTACGTCGAGCAGCCGTTTCCGTACGAGTTGGAGGCGCACCCGATTGACGTGCACAGCGTCGCCGCGCGCAAGCCGCTGTTCCTCGACGAAAGCGCGCACGACTGGCGCTTGGTGCGGCGTGGGCGCGAACTGGGCTGGACGGGCGTGGCGCTCAAAACCTGCAAGACGCAAACGGGCGCCATCCTCAGCGCGTGCTGGGCGCAAGCGCACGGGATGACGCTCATGGTGCAGGACCTCACGAACCCGATGCTGGCGCAAATCCCGCATCTGCTGCTCGCCGCGCACGTGCCGACGATCATGGGCGTCGAGACGAACGCGATGCAGTTTTATCCGGCGGCGTCCGCGCCCGAAGCGGCGGTGCATCCGGGAGTTTATCAGCGGCGCGGTGGCGAGGTGAATCTCTCGACTTTAGAAGGCGTGGGATTCGGTTACCGGTTGGCAGAGATCGAACGTCAGCTTCCGCCGCCGTCAGCGACGAGCAGTATCACTTCTTGAGCCGAACTGTTTTGGACGGCGCCGGCAGAGCGAGGCGGCGACGGCGCTTTGGTGGTTCTTCGGTGTTGGAAGTTGAATGTTGATTGTTGAATGTTCCCTCACCCCGAAAAGGGGTGTCGCCGCTTCGCTTTGCCACCGCAGTCCAAGATTCTCCGGCTGTCCGGCAACGGGGCATTCTCGCTTTGAAACAAGGCGCCGAGCCCGGGCTGTTCACGGCCTGGGGCGCGGCGTAAACGAGTTGAATTGCAGAGGGTTTGGCCGTTTGGCGCGGAGCCGCTGGTCGCGCGTCTCGTAGCGTTTGCGAAAGTCCGTCCCGTTTCCTCTGTCTCGCCCGTGGTACCGCGTCTGCTCCCAGTCGGTCACCCAGGTCTGCACCCAGGTGTGACCATGGAAACAAAATTGAGAATTCTGCACCTCGAGGACGATCCGGATTACGCGGAGCTGGTCCGCGCAATGTTGGAAACAGATGGGTTGTCGCTGGAACTCGTCTGTGCGCGGGAGCGGAGCGGGTTCATCACGGCGCTCGAACAGCAGGAGTTCGATCTCATCATCAGCGATTACTGCCTCCCGTCATGCAGCGGCCTGGAGGCGCTGCGTCTGGCGCAAGAGAAGGCGCCCGGCATACCGTTCATCCTGGTTTCCGGCACCATCGGCGAACAGGCAGCCATCGAGAGTTTGAAGCACGGCGCGACGGACTACGTGTTGAAGCAGTGGCTCGACCGGCTCGTGCCCACGGTGCGGCGCGCGCTGCGGGAGGCCGAGGATCGGCGCAGGAGCCGACAGGCGGAGCAGGAACTCGTCCGCCGCGAGGCTTATTTCCGGGCACTGACGGAGAACGCACTGGACGTTTTGGGGATTTTGGATCGCGACGGCGTATTCCAATACCACAGCGCATCCGTCAAACGCGTTTTGGGCTACGAGCCATCGGAGTTGTCCGGGCTCTGCGCTTTTGAACTCGTGCATCCGGAGGACATGCCAGCGGTCCGGCAGGCTTTCGCCTACGGCCTGGACCATCCCAACGTGCCGGTGGCGTTGCAATACCGCTACCGTCACAAGGATGGAACGTGGCGCTATCTGGACATGGTCGGCAAGAATCTGCTGGAGGATCCGATCATTGCCGGGGTGGTGGTTACCTCGCGAGACGTGACCGAGCGCAAACTGGCGGAGCAACAGGCGGAAGTGCTCGCCCGCCTCGGGCGCGGCCTCAGCGCTGCCACGACGCGCGAAGCCGCCGCCCGCGTCATCCAGGAAAGCGCCGACGCCCTGTTCGGGTGGGACGCGTTCGCCCTGTCGCTTTACTCCTGTGCCTCGGACGAAGTGGCACCGGTGCTCATGGTGGACACGATCGGCGACCAGCGGGTGGAACTGGCGCGTCCCGGGGCCACGCATCAGCCCGGCCCGCTTCTCCGGCGCGTGCTCGAACACGGCGCGGAACTCATCCTGCGCGACAAGCCCGACACGATGCTGACGGAGGCGAAGCCCTTTGGTGACGAGTCCCGGCCCTCGGCGTCGCTGATGTTCGCACCGATCCGACACGGGGAGCAGGCACTCGGCGTCCTGTCGGTGCAGAGTTACCGGCTCAAGGCCTACACGCCGAGGAATCTCGAAACGCTCCAGGTGCTGGCCGATCACTGCGGCGGCGCGCTGGAACGCCTGCACGCGGAAGAGGCTCTGCGCGAAGCGGAGCGGCGTTTCCGTGGGCTTTTCGAGAGTTCGCCCGACGCCATTTTCGTCGAGGACTTCACCGGGCAGGTGTTGGACGTGAACCCGACCGCGTGCCGGTTGCACGGCATGACGCGGGAACAACTCGTCGGCCAAAACGTACTCGAGCTCGTGCCGGCGGAAAAGCGGGGGGAAACCTCCGCAGGTTTCCAAGCCATGGTGAATGGCGAGGTGCGGCAGGTCGAAGGCTTCAGCGTCCGGTCGGACGGCGAGCGGGTGCCGGTCGAGGTTCGTGCCAACCGCGTTGAATATGCGGGCCAGCCGGCTTTGTTGCTCCACGTGCGCGATCTGAGCGAACGCAAGCGCGCGGAATCAGCGCTACGGGGCTCGGAACTGCTTTTCCACTCGGTCTGGGAAAACTCCGTGGACGGCATGTGCCTGAGCGACGAGGAGGGCGTCGTGATCGCGGTCAATGACGCGTTCTGCAAGCTGGTGGCCCTCCGGCGCGATCAGCTCGAAGGCCAACGTTACACGGCGATTTACGCCGCGACGGAGAACCCCGCGCGTTTGCTCCAGCAGTACCGGGAACGTTTCCGCGAGCGCGTCGTCGAGCGCCACGTTCAGCGCCGGCTCACGCTCCACAACGGAACGAAGGTGGAGTCGGAGGACACCAATTCGTTCGTCGAGGCGCCGGGCCGGCCGCCGCTGTTGCTCACTTTGCTCCGCGACATCACCGCGCAGAAACGGCTCGAGGACCAGTTGCGCCAATCGCAGAAGTTGGAAGCGATTGGCCAGTTGGCGGGCGGTGTGGCGCACGATTTCAACAATATCCTCACGGTCATCCAGGGCCATGTGTCACTGCTCAATACCGTCGGCAACCTCACCGGCCCGGCCGCGAAGTCCGCCCAACAGATTGCGCAGGCGGCCGACCGCGCCGCCGGCTTGACGCGGCAGTTGCTGACCTTCAGCCGCCGCCGCGTCATTCAGCCGCGCCGCGTGGACCTGAACGACGTCGTCAACAACCTCACCAAGATGGTGGGCCGGCTGCTCGGCGAAGACATCGCGCTGCAACTCAGCTACTGGCCCGAACCCGCCACCGTCCTGGCCGACGCCAGCATGATGGAGCAGGTGATTTTGAATCTGGCCGTCAACGCGCGCGACGCCATGCCCAAGGGCGGCCAGCTCGCCATGCGCGTCGGCGTCGTGTCGGTGAACGAAGGCTACGTCGCGCGGCACGCCGAGGCGCGCCCCGGCCGGTTCGTTTGCCTCGCGGTGACGGATACCGGCTGCGGCATTCCGCCGGAGAACCTGCGCCGAATTTTCGAACCGTTTTTCACGACCAAGGAGGTGGGCAAAGGAACGGGACTGGGGCTGGCCACGGTTTATGGCATTGTGCAACAGCACCAGGGCTGGATCGAAGTCGAGAGCGAAGTGGGCCGCGGCACCGCCTTCCGCATCTACCTGCCTTTCGAGGCTGAGGTCGCAGCGCCGCCGGAAACGAAGGCCGCCCAACCTCCCGTGCGCGGCGGCGACGAGACCATCCTCGTGGTGGAAGACGAAGCGGACGTGCGCGAACTCGTCAGCTCGGTCTTGGAATGTTACGGCTACCGCGTGCTGGCGGCAGATTCAGGTCCGCAAGCCCTCAAAGTCTGGCGCGAGCATCAGCGGGACATCAACCTCGTGCTCACCGACCTCGTCATGCCCGGGCGGATGAGTGGCTGGGAACTGGCGGAACAGCTTTGGGATGAGCGGCCGGACTTGCCGGTGATCTTCACCAGCGGCTACAGCAACGAGGTCGCCGGTCACGAGTTCGTTTCCACCGGGGACCGACACTACCTCCAAAAGCCGTACCAACCGCAGAAACTGGCCCGCCGAATCCGAGAAGTATTGGACCAACCGCCGGTAACGCTTTGTGCACACTAACACGGCCTCTCCTACCGAGCCTCGAGCTGACTTCAAATCAGGCCAGCGTGCAACCTGGCGCTGGCCCAGCAGAGCAGACAACTAGTCGCGCTTGCTATCCTTACCACCGTGCCTGCGGCGCGGTTTCGCTGGCCTGCCATAGTTTGAAGACCTCCCGCTTCGCAGGGTTCGCGCCGCTCTGATACGACTTCAGCGTCGCCTCCAATCCGGCGCAAAGCTTCGCCACTGTGTCGCCGTAGAGTTTTTCCGCCGCGGCCTGCGTGGTTCCCGGCAAGACGCGGAGTTTGCCGGCTTGCGCCAACTCCCGCCGCTCCGTCGCAGCGCGCGCGCAATCCAAAACCAACTTCGCGTGCGCCGCTTCGTAGCCTTCGCCCAGTCGCGCGGCCACCAGCCGCCGGTGAAATTCCACCACGCGCGCCAGCCGCGCATCTGAAGGTCGCCAGGTTTCGGTTGCCTTCTCCGCAGCGACCGGTGTGAGCAAGCGTTTGGAAGTCGAAGACCACGCCGCGCCCGCATCGCCCAGCCCTATGCTCACGCGCGCTGTTTCCGGCGTCGAGTGGTAGGGCAGCATCACGGATTCGCCATCGAAGCGCCGCCACTTTCGCCCGTTCACGCGGACGTCGCTGATTCGTCCTTGGCCGGAAATTGCAAGGAAGATTTTCTTTGCGCCAAAACGGACGGGGTCGAGTTGCTCCAGTTCCGTAATGCCCGGCGGAATGTGCGGCACGAGCACAAGGCTGTCGGCGCGGTAGAGATACTCGAACAGCCCACGCAAGAACGCCGCCGGCGGGCCGAACGCGTCATAGGTGAGATTGACGGGCTGGTTCGGCTGGTAAACGTCGCTGCCGCGTTTCACGAGCGGGTTGTCGAGCCGGAACTTCTCCGCGAAAGTCAGCAGCCGGAGCATCGAGCGCCGCGCATCCTCGAATCGCCCAAGCCGGTAATAGCCCAGCACCATGCGCGCCTCGCAGGTGGACCAATGCCCGCCGTTCACCCACGTGCCGAAGCCCCAAAGCCCTGCCGGCTTTTCATACATGTCGTCGTAGGTCGGATAGTTCGGCAGGATGAAGTCGAACGGACGCAATTCCGGCAGCGACGCGATCTTCCGGAAGATGTTTTCCGCCTGCGCGTCGTCGGCCACGCGAAAGGCGATGGCGTCGTGGTTCGGCGAGGCTTCGAAGTAACCGTGCTTTGGCGCGCCATAGACGCCGTGCCGCGTGCCGTCGGGATCGAGCGAGCGGATGAAATAGCCTTCGTCGGTGGTCAATTGCGGCAACGCCCGCTTCGCCGAGTCGCGCAAGGCGATGTAGCGCTTCGCCTGCGCCGGGCGGCTGGCGAGCTTCTCCAATTCGATCAGGCGGTCCAGCGCGGCGATGTGGGTGATGGAAAGCCCGGTGAGATACGCCTTGTCGTAAGTGCCGTCGGGCCGCCACCAGCCGGCGTAACTGGGCGCGAGCAGATTTCCGGCGGGACCAGCGAGGAACAGGTTGTTCGTCGGATCCCGGCGCGTCTCGATGAACGCGGCGCAGCGTTCGAGCTTGGGCAGGTAGTGCGCGAGGGCCTTCGCGTCGCGCGTGGTGAGCAGCAGTTCGCTTTGCAGCACGATGCCGGCGGCGGTGAATTCCATGCCCCAGTCGTGAATTTTGATCCGCCCGTCGCCCTGCTTGTAAACGATCCAGCCGGGCCGCGCGGCGTCGCACAGCGCACCGTCCGGCGCGATCCAGTCGTGCGGCGGCGTGGCCCCGACGCGTTTGCCGTCGCCCATCTGGTCGAACCACAGGTCCTGCGAGTTCTGGAGGAACGTCAGGAACGGCTCGCGCAGAAGCGGCAGGATGGCGTAGGTCGTGCCGTAGCTGTTTTGAATCCACCACGCGTCCCACGTCGGGCCTTCGACCAGGCCGTTCCAGTTGGTGACGTAAAGCATGGCGAGGTTTTGCAGCTCGGCGTCCGGCTCGAACATGCGGCGCGCGGTTTCGAGCAGGCGCAGATACTCGACGTCGCCCGCGCCGCGGTAATGCCGGCCCTCGAAACGCGGCGACGACGTGTCGGCGGACACGACAAGAACCGCGGCGGTGGTGGCAAGCGCGAATGCAACTCCTGAGTGGAAGCGACGTGAAAGCGTTTTCATAAACCCACCGGCAGTTCTAGCCGCTCAGCCCGGGAGAAGCAACTCTCGGCGCGCACAGACCGGAACGAGCCAGTCGCCACGATAGGGGCAGGCTGCAAAAGTGCTGGCCTTCGAGAACGCCCTGTGCTCCAAGAAGTCTAAAGCGGGCATGTCAGGCAGGTTGAATTTGGCTGGATTTTGCCAATAGCGCGGATGCTCCTGTGTCAGATTGAAAACTGGCAAACACGTTATCTTCCTTGGTGCAGGCGCTTCGCATGTCTCCGGCTATCCACTAGCGAATGGCCTGAGGCTGCTTCTCTCGTCACGCAGTAATTGGGAACAAGCTTTGGCAGAATATGAAACGAAGCACGGGTTACAGGGTGGTCCGATGAGGACTTTGGGCTGTGCCTTTTGGGACAACCAGGCTGATGCTCTCAACCTTTTCAGAAATGGTGGATTTGGAACGCTGGATGAATTCTGCAAACTCGCAGGAGGATCCCAGTTTCAAAATGAAATCAACGGGCTGCGTGGCTTGGTACGCGCCGCGCTTGGGCTGTTCAATCCTGAGGAGAATTTTGAAAAATCAGAATACTACGGTTTCGTTCAATCCGTATTCAGGGATGATCAGTTAAGCCTGCGTGAAGACGTAGCGGTGCTCACGTACAACTACGACACCTACCTTCAGTTCTTGTTGTACCGTGCATTGGAGCAGCGCCGGAAGGTCAGCCGGAGAGGGAAAAGCCCTATTGTGACCAACGAAGACCTCGTGGAAGCGAGAAAACATGGCGAGGTGCTTAATGCAGTTACGAGCGGGTTCTATTCGGTTGGAGACCGAAGTTGGCTGGGTGATGAAAACAGCGAGCCAAGTTTTTGCGTGCTTAATCTGCATGGTGCAATTGGTGGTCCGGTTGATCCGGTGTCCGATTACGAATCCCTTTTCTCCGCTGGAGCAAGACAGCGGGCGGAGAAGCTTTTTGGTGCAGAAGCTCAAAGAGTTCTGACTCCAATATTTTTCCCGTGGGAAATCATGAGTGACAGAGGGATGATTCATAAGGCAACTTCGCTATTTCACGGTGTCTGGGAAAGGGCGAGGCGTGAAGTCAAGGGCGCTGACAAGATTTCATTCGTCGGGTTGTCCATGCACTCATATCTACTCGATGGTTTGAAATATCTGTTTGAGGGCAAAGAGGGCACCGTCGAAGTCGTCGTGGCAAACACCGAGAATACGGCCTTCATTCCTGGTAAGACGGAAACCCATTGGGAAAACATACCGCATAGCCCTGCCTACGCTGTTGGCCAAATCTTAAGCAAGTACGCTCCGAAGATGAAGAGAGTCGGAATCCCTGCTGGCCGACAACGAAGCGACGGCGACATCACACTCGTTCAAGATTTTGCTTCATTTGTTAAGACACAAATGAAGCCGGTTTCACTGTAACCGAAGTCGCCACAATCCCCGCCCCGCGTCCCTCACCGCGCCGAGCGAGGCACTTGTCACTTGGACCGTGTGTCTCGTCAGGAAGCAGCAGGAAGTGGGGCATTTCACGTTTGCTTGGGTTTGATTTCGCCGCTCAACAGGCGTTCCAGTTCGTTGGCGAGTTTCAACTCCTGCGCCCAGCGCCTCAAGTAGTTTCTGTCCAGAGCCTCGGCCTGCACGGCCACCACGCCCGCCGCGTCGCCAAGCTGCCGGTCGGAGGGCGAGAGGCGATTCCAGAGGAGCTTGTGCAGGATCGCAGCTGCTCCGGTGCGACGCCACGCGGGTTCGCCGCAGGCCGCGACGTGGGTGGCGGCGGGACACGGGTGCTTTATCGTTGGCTGATAGCCGATGGTCAATAGCCGATAGCCGATGGTCGGCAGCAATTAGTTGGCAATAGCCCTCGCTGATAGACAATAGCCGATGACCCATGCTAGGCGGGCGACGTGACCGGTTCACGGGCGGCCGGCTCATGGGCCAGCGGCCCGCCGGTGGTTGGCGCCTCGGCGATTGGCTCATTGGCTATCGGCTATTCCTCGACGGCTTCGCCCCGGGCGCCATGGGCCTCGGGCGAGTTGTAGAGGGGGTGGTCCGGTTTCAAGTTGCGGAGGAAGTTCAAGCGGAAATCCCGCGCCTTCTGAGCAACCTCGCGTTTCTCCTTCTGTTCGCCGGTCAGGTGGCGCTTGCCTTGCACCGGCGAGGCTTCAATGGACGTGGTCCAGGCGGTGAGTTGGCGGGCGCAGGACTCGGCCAGTGCGCGAATCTCCTGCAAGCGCCGCACGATGGGCTTGAGTTTTGGCCGATCTTTCACGACTGCCATCATGGAGCGCACCTCGCCTGACGAACCGCGCGCGATGGCGAGGAACGCTATCAGTTCGCTTGTGGTCACGCGCTCGAAGCCTTCGGCGATGTTGTTGGACACCGAGAGCGCGGCGCGGTCCAATTGGTTGCGGAAGCCCGGGGTGAGCGAGACGTGCGGCTCTTCGAGCAGGTCGAGCACGCGGTTGTAGAGGCGCGCGGCTTCCTGCCAGACGGGGAGGTCTTCGAACTTTTCGTATTTGGGCATGGGGATTTCCTTTTTGTGTCGTGGGTTCGCGGGCAAGGGGACAATGGCCGATACCCGATAGTCAATAGCCAAGTTCCACGCACGGACGGTTTCCGTCCAAATTCAAAGTCAACGGCCAAGGAGGAATCGTTTCTCACACCAGGTCGCGGATGATTGGCGATCGGCGATTGGCGATTGGCTATTCCCGGTCGCCGGGGCCGTGCGCGGTGAGCTCGCGGCTCGCCGCCGTTGCTTCGCTTCGCGCTCGCCTGCACAGCCGCCGTGTTTGCGCCGCGAGCAGCCAGCTCTCAGCCACCGGCCAACCACGGAGCCCCGCTCAATCCGCACTCATCAAGTGCAGCAGCGAACTGCGGACGGTGAGCGCGAGCAGGTCGTTGACAACGTCAAGCGTGATGAACTTGCGGACCTGGCCCCAGATTTCCGTTTCGTAAGCGGCGCCGATGTGCAGCAGGAGCGAGTCGAGCATCTGGCGCGTGTCGTCGCGGGCGAGGAGGCGCTCGAAGCCGCGCCGGATGGCCGGGAACGAGACGTGCGCGACGTTGGTGTGCTCCAGCGTCTCGAAGGCGAGCCGGAGCAGGAGGCGGACTTCGTCGGAGGAAAGCCCCCCTGCGCCCGGCGCGGTGCGCGTGGTCGCGCGCTTTGAGAGGAGCAGGTGCAGGGCGCGGAAGCGGGAGCGTTGCGCCGGGGTCTCAAGCCACGGCTCGGGCCGCAACACGCCGAGCACGGTGCGGGCGGGATCGGAGGCGTCGTTCACGCGCTTGAAGAGCGGCGTGCCGGCGATGCGCTCGTCTTCCCACCAACCGGGAATTTCCTCCAGCCGGCGGTGGCTTTCGAGCGCCATGCGCAAATCGAAATCGCGGACGAGGCGGATTTCCTGGTGCAGATAACTGTAACTGAGCGGCGTCAACACCGCCTTGCGCAGGCGCAAGGGCAACGGGACAAGGTCCGGCAGCACGAGCCGCACTTCGAGCGTGCCGCCGTGGTGCTCGAACGCGGCCCGCATGCACACGTCCCAGCAGCCCTCGATGCGCGGCAGGTTTGCGTGCAGGTTCACGCCCGCCAGCAAGGACACCGCGGCGGTATGCGAGATCTCGCGGCTCAGCAGCGGCGTCAACCCATGCCGGCTGGCAAGGCCGTACAGAAATTCATACGCCGTCAATCCCTGCGCGGTCTGGCGCGCCGACCACTTGGCGAATTCATTCAGCGTGCATTGCCAGACGACTTGTTCCTCCTGGCTTTCGATCTGGCCCAGACCGGCTTCGTGGAGCGCGAACGCGTAGGCGCTGCGCAACAGGGCGCGACCGCGCGGCCCTTTCCATTTGCCGTACTCCTGTTCCAGCTCCCAAGGTTTGAGCTGCGCCGGGCCCCAGCCGAAGTGTTCCGGTGCAACGCGGTGCAGCGCGGTGAAGGCCGACACGCCGAATCGCGAGAGGATGTTGGGTGAAACTTCGTCGAACAGGCGCGCCCATCGTCGGAAGGAACGCGCGGCGGCGTAATCCATCCCGCCGGCGGCAGTGAAAAGGCGCGGTTCGGCGATGCGGGCCTGATCGAGCACCGTGCGGCCGACGTGGTCGAGCACGTCCCAGATGGCTTGATGACTGTCGTGACAAACACGCTGCGGCACGGCAGAAACCTTCCCGAGGACTTCCGGCGGGAGATTGCCGGTGCCGATGAGTTCGAGGCAGCGCCCGAGGACCGCGCGCCAATCGAGCAACCCGCTCTCGCGCGTCAGGGAGCGCGACACCCGCACGCCGAGCGAGAGAAACGCGTCCTCCCAATCCGTGCGGCGGAAGGCGCCGATGTCCCAGCGCGGCGTGCCTTGGTCGAAGGTCACGAGGCGCAGGCCGTATTTGATCTGCCAGAGCGCGGCCTGGACGAGCATCTCGGCGGCGCGTTCATCGCTGAGTTCCTGGCGGAGGGTCAGTTTCCAGGGCCGCACGGGCGGGTCTTCGCCGCGCGTGATGCCGGCAAAGGCAATCTCAGGCACGGCGCTCGCGCGGATGAGCCGAAACCCCGTTTTCCGGAGCAGGTGGCGCAAGTCCGCGTTCTCGATGTCGGTGCAGGTGCGGAGGCCGAACCGTTCGCAGAGCAGGTAACGCAGATAGACCGGCGCGCGGCGTTCGAAGACGAACCGCTTGGCCGGGGAGAGCGAGGCCAGGGCGAGGGGCGGCGCGGCGTGCGATAGCGGGCAGAGCAGCGATTTGGGGTAAGAACCGAGGAAGCCGTTCTCCCCGGGCCGCACGCAATGCCAGGCCGTGAGGATCAGCAACTCGTCATAACGGAGGTCCGCCTGCACGTTGCGGACGCCCGCCAGCTCGGCGGCGATGCGGAAGACATTTTCAAAATGGGGGATGTCCAGTTCATCGGCGCTTGCGTTCTTCCTGCGCGCGCTCCGGAATTCCGCCTCGGCGAACGGAAAACGGCTGGAGATGACCTGCGCCTTTTCCAGCACCGGCTCGCTGAATTGCGGCAGATGAATGCAGGCGCGCGCCTCGTCGGGCCGACAAGTGATGGAAGCGGGGACGGGCCAGCCGTGGCGGAAGAGAAGCTTGGGCCGGGCTTCCGCCGGCGGAGGTGACGGCAGCGGCGTCCCGTTGAAATTCAACGGCAACGTCTCCGCTCCCGCGATCCGCGATTGCTCCGCGTCCACGCGCGCGGCCTGAATGTCGTCAGTGTCGGTCCACACAGCCAACTGAGTTACGTAAAACATCTACCACCTCGGGCGGCGGATGTCACGGGTTTCGTTGCGGCTTGGTCTGGCACGACAAGGTTGGCTCCCGGGTCGTTGGCGACCAGAACAACTCCTGCGTCGTCGGGTGGAGTCGCCGTGTGCCGACCGGGGCGCCGCGCACCGCCTCGGCGCAGATGGAGCGGGCTGCGGAGGTTGCCGAGGTGGTGCTCGGCGCTCCGGTCACTGAGGATTCGGTCTGGCAGGTGCGTCGCTGAAAATTCGTGCATCCGCGCGCGCCCCGGCCTACGTTGGCGCCGTGATGTCTGCGCCGGTCGTTACCAAAGACCCGGGCGCCGTCGCGGCGGAAGTTCAAGCGGTGTATCTCGCGATGTTCCCCGACGGCGACCGGATGTTCGTGTCGCGGGTCTTTGGCTGGGCGGTGGATTGCTTTGGCGGCCGTTTCGCGGATTACCAGGCGGTGGACGCCGGGTATCACAATTTCGAGCACACGCTCCAAGGCACGCTGTGCATGGCGCGGCTGCTGGACGGACGCTGGCGCGCCGGGGCGCAACCCGCGCTGCCGCGCCGGCTCTTCGAGCTGGGCATCCTCGCGATTTTGCTGCACGACACGGGCTACCTGAAGAAGCGCAGTGACCGCGAAGGCACGGGCGCCAAATACACCGTCACCCACGTCCGGCGCAGCGCGGAGTTTGCGGCGGAACTGCTCGGGCAAAAGGATTATCCCGCGGCGGACGTCGAGGCCGTGCAAAACATGATCCGTTGCACTGGCGTGGATGCGAAACCGGGCGCGCTGCCGTTTCGCAGCGAAACCGAGCGCGTGACGGGCTTCGCGCTGGCGACGGCGGATTTGCTCGGGCAAATGGCGGCGGAGGACTACCTGGAGAAACTGCCGACGCTGTTCGAGGAGTTCGCGGAAGCGGCAGCCTACACCGGCGGCGCCGCAACCTTCGTCGGCTCGTTTGAGAGCGCCGAGGATTTGATCACACGCACGCCGCAGTTCTGGGAAGGCTTTGTGAAACCGAAGCTCGCCCGCGACCTGGATGGGTTGCACCGTTTCCTCAACGATCCGTATCCCGACGGCCCCAACGCCTACCTCGACCGCATCGAGGCGCACATGGCGAAGTTGCGACGGCGGCCATCGTCCCGTTCGGGCGGTTGAAGCCATGCCCGCAATGCTCGCAACGTATCTCTGGATCGCCGGCGGCGGCGCGCTGGGCAGCGTGGCGCGATTCGCGCTCAACGGCGTCGTCTCGGACCGGCTGGGGGCGACATTTCCGCTGGGCACGATGGCCGTCAACATCGCCGGCTCGTTCGTCATCGGCGTGCTCGGCGCGCTGACGTTGCCGGAAGGGCGCATGAATTCGGAGGCGCGGGCGTTCACCACGCAGTTTTTGATGATCGGCATCTGCGGCGGCTTCACGACGTTTTCCTCGTTCAGCCTGCAAACGCTGAATCTGTTGCGTGAGCGGGAATGGCTTTTCGCCAGCGGCAACGTCGTCTTGTCGGTGGCGCTCTGCCTCATCGCCACGTGGCTGGGTTTCCTGCTCGGCTCCGTCCTGACTTTAACGAAAGGTCACTGACATGCAAATCCCTCACGAAGCCGTCCTCCTCCGGGTATTCATCGGCGAGAGCGACCGCTGGGAGCACCGGCCGCTCTACGAAGCCATCGTGCTCAAGGCGCGCGAGGCGCATCTGGCGGGCGCGACCGTCCTGCGCGGGCCGATGGGCTTTGGCAAATCCAGCCGCCTGCACACGGCGAAAATCCTGCGGCTCTCGATGGACCTGCCACTGGTCATCGAAATCGTGGACAGCGCGGAGAAGATCAACGCGTTTCTGCCATTGCTCGATCCAATGATCGGGGGCGGCTTGGTCACGCTGGAAAACGTGAAGGTGATCGAATACCGCGCCAACCCAGGCACAGACGGTCCGGGTGCCTGAAGACCTGCCCGCCGAAAGGCTTGCCTGCGACGTCGCGGATGGTAGTGTTCGCGCCAGACGGGCAATGGAGTCTGCCCTCCTCCGAAAGCGTTCGGAGGAAAACCGCCTGAACCGGTTTCAGCGCTGATGACTCCTGCCAACGCCGTTTGGCGGGAGTTGCCTATGCTGGAGAACATTTGGTTCATCGCGGCTTTCTGGATGGGCTTGGCCTTCATGGCCAGCTTGATTTCCATTCGCTTGGGAATTTCCGTCGCTCTCATCGAAATCCTCGTCGGCGTCATTGTCGGCAACATTCACTTTGGCCAGTATCACGATCTTTTGCGCACTACCGAGTGGACGAACTTTCTCGCCATGCTCGGCAGCGGCGTGCTGACGTTCCTGGCCGGGGCGGAGATTGACCCCCAATCGCTGCGGGCCAATCTACGGGCCAGCCTGAGCATTGGTATCCTGTCGTTCCTCCTGCCGTTCCTCGGCGTCTGGCTGTTCGCGCAGTTCGTTCTTCACTGGCCGTTGCATCAAGCGTGGATTGCGGGCATCGCGCTCTCGACAACTTCGGTGGCAGTGGTCTATGCGGTGATGATCGAGGGCGGGCTGGGGAGCACACCAATGGGCAAGACCTTGCTGGCGGCGTGCTTCATCACGGACTTCGGCACGGTGCTGGCGCTCGGCATCCTGTTCGCCGACTTCAACGTCTGGCTGGTGGTCTTCATCGTTGTGACTTGCGTGATGCTCTGGTTCATGCCCAGGTGGACGCAGCACATCATCACCCGGCTGGGCGCGACGCGCGTGAGCGAACCGGAAGTGAAATTCATTTTCCTCGTGCTGTTCTTCCTCGGCGGGCTGGCTTCCACAGCCAAGAGCGAAGCCGTGTTGCCGGCGTATTTGCTCGGCTTGGTCGTCGCAGGCGTTTTCCTGCGCGACAAAACCCTCGTGCATCGGATGCGGAGCATTGCGTTCGCCATTTTCACGCCATTCTACTTCATCAAGGCGGGCCTGTTCGTCTCGCTGCCGGCGCTGTCGGCGGCTGTCGGTGTCATCGCGGTGCTGCTGGCGATGAAGATGGCCACGAAGTTCATCGGCGTGTGGCCGCTGGCGCGGGTGTTCTACATGCGCTCCGGCGAGGCGACCTACACCGCCCTGCTGATGTCCACCGGCCTGACGTTCGGCACGATCTCGGCGCTGTTCGGACTGCAAAACAAAATCATCAGCCAGGAGCAGTATTCGGTGCTGGTGACGGTTGTCATCCTGAGCGCGTTCGTGCCAACGCTCGTCGCGGAGAAGTTTTTCCAGCCGACGGTGCGCACGATGGTCGCCTGGGGACGGCTTTATCAACGCAAGGTCAACGGCAAATCCACCAACGCAACACAACCCATCGGAAAGTGAGGTAATCATGTTTCAAAAAATACTGGTCGGTTACGACGGCTCGAAAGGCGGACGGGCCGCGCTCGAACGCGCCGCCGCCCTGGCTCGCGAAGCCAAAGCGCAACTGACCGCGCTTTGGGTGCGCCAGCCTTTGCCCCGGCACGCTGATTTGCCCGGCGAACCGGAAGGAGAAGCGGAAGCCGCGCGCGACTACTTCGAGGAGCGCCAGCGCGAGGTCGAGGAACTGGCAAAACGATTTGGCATCGCCATTGGCTGCGAAAGCCGCGCCGGCCATGCCGCCAAGGTCATCGTGACCTTCGCCAAAGACGGCGGTTACGACCTGATCGTCGTGGGCCACAGCGACCATTCCGAGCTTTGGGGCAGGCTGCTGGGCGACACCGCCGACCGCATCAGCGACCACGCGCATTGCAGCGTGTTGATCGTCAAACAATGAACTCTGAAATGCCCGTCAACTCCCAATAACTTTATGACCAAAATCCAAAACATCACTGCACTGGAAATCCTCGACTCGCGCGGCAACCCGACCGTCATGGTCAACGTCGCGCTCAACAACGGCGTCACCGCCTCGGCCTGCGTGCCGTCCG
>Ga0315277_10004096_pt1 | contig 19548 bp, 15 predicted proteins | sample YL17G05_15_MG_FD_203695 | JGI IMG/M metagenome (GOLD analysis project Ga0315277, IMG submission 203695) | Sediment microbial communities from Yellowstone Lake, YNP, Wyoming, USA - YL17G05_15 | ecosystem: Environmental > Aquatic > Freshwater > Lake > Sediment | place: USA: Wyoming | collected... | reverse complement strand
GCCAAAATCCTCCATATCGTCCTGACGATCTATCTCTGGATCATCATCCTGCGGGCGGTTTTTTCCTGGGTTTATGTTCCCTCCTTGTATCAGGCCGGGAGAGTTCTCTACCTGCTGACCGAGCCCGTGCTCCGGCCCGTCCGCCGGCTGCTCCCTCCGGCCAAGCTGGGCGGCCTGGACATCAGTCCGATCATCGTCGCCCTGTTGATCGTTTTCCTCGACAGTGTCTTGGTCAACTCCCTGGCCCTCTACGCCCATCGGCTGCTTCGGGGCGTCGAGGTCAGTTTCTGAAGACAGGCGCGGATTTTCATGAAGAATGAAGGCGAGGGCCGCAAAAAGCTTCTGACCGTCCGAGCCCATCCCGGCTCCCGAGAAGCCAAGGTCGAGAAGCTCGGCGAGGGCGAATATAAGGTATATGTGCTGGCTCCCCCGGAAAAAGGAGAAGCCAACAGGGAGGTCGTGGCGGCCCTGGCCGACTATTTCCGCCTGCCCGCTTCCCGCCTCCGGATCATCCGGGGAGAGAAGTCCCGGGTCAAGCTAATCGCCCTGGAGCCGGGCCGGTGAATTTGGCCAGCCGAGGGGGAGGCGTATGACCATCTACAACCTCGTCAGTTTCTTCGGGATTTTCCTCATCGCCGGGTTCGCCTGGCTTCTCTCCGCTAACAGGAGGGTGGTCAACTGGCGGGTCCTTATTTGGGGGATCGGGCTTCAGTTCCTGTTCGGCTTCTTTGTCTTCGTCGTTCCGGCGGGCACGAAATTCTTCCTTTTCGTAAACAGGGTCGTGGTCACGCTCCTCGGCAGCGCCTCGGCCGGGACGCGCTTCGTCTTCGGGCGGCTGGCCCTGCCTCCGGGGACGACAGGCGAAGCCGGAGAAACTTCCTTGGGGTCGATCCTGGCCTTTCAGGGACTCTCGACGATCATCTTTTTCGCCGCCCTGATCGGCGCCCTCTACTATCTGGGAATCATGCCCTTTTTCGTCCGGCTTTTTGCCCGGGTGTTCACCAAACTGATGAGGGTCAGCGGTGCGGAGTCGCTCTGCGTTTCGAGCGAGATCTTCGTCGGCGTCGAGTCGTCGCTTGTCGTCCGGCCGCACCTGGCCAAGATGACCCGGTCGGAGCTGACCACTATCCTCACTGCCGGGATGGCCACGATCGCTTCCACCGTCCTGGCCGTCTATGTCTTTCTTCTGCAGAAGGAGATCCCGGCCATCGCCGGCCACCTGGTCTCTGCCTCTCTCCTCGCCGCGCCCGCCACCCTCGTCATATCTAAGCTCCTGATGCCGGAGACGGATTCGCCTGAAACGCTGGGACTCGACATCAAGCCTCACTATGAAAAAGAAGAGAACCTCATCTTAGCGATCATCAGCGGCGCCAAGAACGGACTGCAGCTCCTGGGCGGGATTATCACGCTTCTCCTGGCCTTCCTCGGCCTCCTGGCTTTGCTCGACCTCATCCTCGGCTGGTGCGGAGGATATCTCAACAGCTGGTTCGGCTGGAACCTGGACTGGTCCTTCCGGACGTTCTTAGGCTATCTGTTCTACCCATTTACCTTGGTCCTTGGCGTTCCTCCGGCCGATGCGCTCTCGATCGCCAAGGTGATCGGCGAGCGGACCGTGGCCACCGAAGTGGCCTCCTTTAAACATCTGTCCCAGCTCCTGGCCCAAAACGCGCTCCAATCTCCGCGCTCGGCTCTGATCGGCTCCTATGCCATCTGCGGTTTTGCCCACGTGGCCTCCCTGGCCATTTTCATCGGGGGGATCGGCGCGCTTGCCCCGAGCCGCTACAAAGACCTGTCCCGACTCGGGTTCAGGGCGTTGCTCGCGGCCACCCTCGTCGGCCTGATGACGGCCGCGGTGGCCGGCACGTTCTTCACCGGGAGCTCCATCCTGCTGGGAAAGTAGTCCAGCCTGCCCTCCTAAATTTTTCTTCTTCCGGGTTGTCTTTTCATTCGAGAGCGCTTATATTGAGTAGGCTCGGAGGGCGTTTTCCTTCCGATTGAACAGAGAAAGGAGTCAAGACATGGCAGGGTTCATCAAGAATATCCTCTGGCCGACGGATTTTTCTCCCGAGGGACAAGAGGCTCTTCTCTATGCGGGCCTCTTCGCCGAGGCCTTCTCCGCCCGGATCACCGCGCTCCACGTTGTCCCCGACCTGGCGCCGGCATTCTATGCCGATTCCCCGATCGTCGAGCAGGAGCTTTCGGGCCGGATGGCGGAGATGAACAACAAAGCCCGGGCCCAGCTCCAGGCCGTCGCGAAGAAGAGAGGCTTTGCCTTTAAGAAAGTCGTCGTGGCCGAAGGCTCGGCGGCCAAGAAGATCGTCGAGGCCGCGGAGAAGGAAAAGGCCGACTTGGTCGTCATGGGAAAGAAGGGACAGTCCATGCTCGAAAGAGTCCTCATCGGCAGCGTGGCCAACCACGTCCTGCGGCACTCGCCGGTGCCGGTGCTGATGACGAAGAAAGGCAAGCCTCCCGTGGGGATCAAGAAGATCCTCGTCCCGACGGATTTCACCAAGGAAGAGGACGCCGAGCGGGAATTCGCCTGGGACCTGGCCAAAGTGTTCGGCGCTTCTTTGACTTTCCTTTATGTGCTCGAGCTCTACGGGCATGAGTTCAGGATGGTGGACCACATGTTCCAATCCGCCCTGGCCAAGTTCCAGAAACGGGCGCATCAGGGCAAAAAGGGAATCGCGGTTTCGAAGGATGTGACCCGGGCGATCAACGCGGCCGCAGGGATCGATGAGTATTCCCGCGAGCATCGCTTCGACCTCATCGTCATGGCCACCTGCGCCCGCGGCCTGGGGCGCTTCTTCCTGGGGAGCACGACCGAAAAAGTCATCTCTCATACCGACCTTCCTGTCTTTGCCCTTCCGCCTCATTACTGCCGCTGACCCCGGGTCTGTGTCTTTTCGAAAGAGCGTCTGTTGACATAGAAAGAGTGTTCCATCGGTGTCAACTCCGTGAGACCGAAAAAGGGGATCCTATGCGTACCGTGAGGGACGGGATCGGGAAGGAGTGAGAAAAACTATTCCGGCAGGATCGTCCAGGGTAAAGGAGTGACCTCCGGGACGAAATTTTCGGCCAAGCGCAGCCTATCTATGGAAAAAGACAGAAGGACTCTTTGGGTGGCGTTGAACCTGGTCCTGTCCGACAGTCTCAGGGCAGCCCAGAAAGTCGTCGCTCATTTCCCCGAACTGGAGACGATTTTCCGGGCGTCCTCGAAAAATCTTACGGCCTTGGGTGTAGAAGAAGAGAAAGCGGCAGCCCTGACTTCCGCCGGGCTCGTCGAACGCGCCTCGCGGACCATTTCCTGGCTGGATAAGAAAGGCTATTTCCTGCTGACAATCGAAGATCCGGACTATCCATCCAACTTAAGGGAGATCTTCGACCCCCCGTTCGTCATCTACGGCGCGGGGCGGCCGGAGGTCCTGGAGGAGCCCTCGGTCGCGGTCGTCGGCGCCCGCAGGCCGACTCCGTATGGGAGGGCCGCAGCGGAAAAGTTGGCCAATGACCTGGCCGCCTCCGGGCTGGTTATAGTCAGCGGCTTGGCCCGGGGGATCGATTCCATCGCCCACTGGGGCGCGCTCGGCTCCGGGAAGACCATAGCCGTCTTAGGGTCCGGCCTGGACGACATTTACCCGCCGGAAAACAGGGGCCTTTTCCGGAAGATCGCCGAGAACGGCGCCGTCATCACCGAGTTTCCGCCCGAGATGCCGCCGTTTCCGTTCCACTTCCCGCTCCGGAACAGAGTGATCAGCGGTCTCTCCCTGGCCACTGTTGTCGTCGAGGCCACCCGCCAGAGCGGCTCGCTTATCACCGCGCGGCTGTCCCTGGAGCAGAACCGGGATGTCATGGCCGTCCCGGGAAGCCTGACTTCCGACCTCAGCCGAGGGACGAACTGGCTGATCAAATCGGGGGCCAAGCTTGTCGAAACATGGGAAGATGTGGTAGAAGAGTTGCCATCGCCCCTGCGGGAGAGGTTCCTCGCTCGCCGGGCGGAGGAAAAAAAGAAGATGCCCGCGATGAGCCCGGAAGAGAGAAGGGTTTTCGACTGCCTCACCGTTGAGACGCCGGTCCACATTGACGAGCTCGTCGAGGCGGCCGATGCTTCCGTTTCCGAGATGCTCGGTCTCCTGCTCAACTTGGAGCTCAAGGGCCTGGTCCGCCAGGCGCCCGGGAAGTACTTTCAGAGGAGTCTCTAGATGCAGAAATCGCTCGTCATCGTCGAATCTCCGGCCAAGGCGCAGACCATCAATCGATATCTGGGACCGGACTATCTCGTCAAGGCGTCGATGGGACATGTCCGCGACCTGCCCAAGAGCAGCCTGGGAGTTGACGTCAAACACGATTTCGCGCCCCATTATGTCGTCATCCCCGACCGCAAGAAGACAGTGGCCGAGCTCCAGAAGGCGGCCAAAGAGGCGGCCGCCGTCATCCTGGCTGCCGACCCCGACCGCGAGGGGGAAGCGATCTGCTGGCACCTAAGCGCACTCCTCGAGGACAGCAACCCGAACATCCGGCGCGTCCTCCTGAACGAAATCACCAAGAAGGCTGTCGAGGAGGCCTTCGAACACCAGGGAGCGATTGACCAGGACAAGATCAAAGCCCAGCAGACGCGCCGTATCCTCGACCGCCTCGTCGGTTATCTCATCAGCCCTGTGCTCTGGCGGAAAATCGGCAAGGGGCTGAGCGCCGGCCGGGTTCAATCCATCGCCCTGCGACTGATCTGCGAGCGGGAAAAGGAGATCCGCAGCTTCGTCGCCGAAGAATACTGGTCCATCGCGGCGCAGCTCGAGGCCGCCGAGCCGCCGCCCTTCAAGGCCAACCTCGTCAAGATGGACGGAAAAAAGCCCAAGATCGGCGACGGCAGTACAGCCCAGACGGTTGTCGAGGAGCTCAAGCAGGTACCGTTCCTCCTCGAAGACGTTAAAGTCCAGGAAAAGAAGCGCCACCCGGGTCCGCCCTATATCACGAGCACTCTCCAGCAGGACGGGTTCCGCCTGCTCCAGTTCCCCGTCAAGAAGACCATGGCCGTCGCCCAGAAGCTCTATGAAGGACTGCCGATCGGCGAGCGCGGGCTGGTCGGCTTGATCACCTACATGCGCACAGATTCCGTCCGCATCTCCGAGGGCGCCCTCGCCTGGTCGAGAAAATATATCGAAGCCGCCTACTCCAAAGATTACGTACCGGCCCACGCCCATGTATTCAAGAACAGGCGGAAAGCCCAGGACGCCCACGAGGCCGTCCGGCCGACCTCGGCGGACCTGCCTCCCTCGGCGGTCAAGGCCTATCTGAAGAAGGACGAACATGACCTCTATACCCTGATCTGGAATCGTTTCATCGCCTCCCAGATGAGCCCGGCCGTCGTCGAGGAGACCGAATTCACGATCCAGGCCGGAAGATGCCAGTTCAAGGCCAAAGGCGAGGTCGTCCGGTTCGACGGCTACTACGTCCTCTACCCGAGCCTCAACAAGGATACAGAGACCTTGCCCAAGGCCCAGAAGGGCGAAACACTCCGCGTCCTGGGCATTGATTCCAAGCAGAACTTCACCCAGCCGCCGCCCCGCTACACCGAGGGAAGCCTGGTCAAGGAGCTCGAAGCCAAGGGGATCGGCCGGCCCAGCACTTACGCGCCGATCATCTCCACCATCCAGGACCGGACCTATGTGGTCAAGGACAAGGGCAAATTCGTCCCCACTGACCTGGGGATGTTTGTCACCGACTACCTGGTCGCCCATTTCGCCGACCTGATGGAGGTCAAGTTCACGGCCCGGATGGAGGAGGAACTCGACCGGATCGGCGAGGGCGAGAAGGACTGGCTGGACTACATACGCCAGTATTACACTCTCCTCAATGCCGACCTGGCTAAGGCGGGCGAAAGCGAGAGCATCAAGGGCAAGGGGATCCCGATCGAAGAGAAATGCCCGCGCTGCGGAAATCCTTTGGTCATCCGGGATGGCCGCTTCGGCCGGTTCAAGGCCTGCTCGGGCTATCCCGCTTGCACGTTCAAGGAGAGCCTCAGGAAAATCGAGACCAAGAACCTCGACGAACTCTGCCCGACCTGCGGCGCCCAGCTCGTCCAGAAAAAGGGCCGGTACGGATTTTTCGTCGCCTGCTCCACCTACCCCCAGTGCAAATACATCAAGAAAGCGAAAGCGGAGAAAAAAGAGACCGGGATCGCCTGCCCGCTCGGCTGCGGCGGGATGATCCTGGAGCGCAAGACCAAGCGGGGAAAGGTGTTCTACGGCTGCAGCCATTTCCCGAAGTGCCGGTTTGCCACTTGGGATGAGCCCTTGAATCGTCCCTGCCCGCAGTGCGGGCAGCCGGTGCTGCTCCGTAAGGTCCGGAAGAGCGGGACCACGGTTTATTGCCGGAATGAGAAATGCGGGTTCAAGGAGACGGCTGGGACCGGGGAGGTGCCGACGGGGGGGCTGAAAGGATGAGGCGCGAGCTTAGCGAGTTCCTCGATTACTTACGCTACGAGCGCAACGCCTCGGTCCACACCATCTCCGCCTACGGGCGCGACCTCGGGCAGTTCATTGACTATATCGGCGAGAGGGGAGGCACATTTCGGAAGGTCGACAACGTCCAGATCCGCGGGTTCATGGCCCAGCTCCACGAGCGGAAGCTGAAGAAGAGCTCGTCGGCGCGCAAACTCGCCGCCATCCGCTCGTTCTACAAGTTCGGCGTCAAAAAGAAGTGGATCGCCGAGAACCCGGCCAAGATGGTGGCCACGCCCAAGCAGGAGAAACGTGTCCCCTCTTTCCTCTCCGAGGAAGAGATGGCCGGTTTTCTCGAGGTCCCGCCCTCCGAGAAGCCTCTCGACTTAAGAGACAGCGCTATCCTCGAACTGCTCTACGCCAGCGGAATCCGAGTCGGCGAGCTCGTCGGTATCAACTTGGAGGACGCGAACCTGGGGGAACGGCTGATCCGGGTCCGGGGCAAAGGGAAGAAAGAGCGGCTTGTTCCCTTCGGCCGGACAGCCCGCGAGGGCTTGACGGCATACCTGCGAGTCCGGCCTGCGCTTGTCCAGGACAGAATCGGGGAGAAAGCCCTATTCCTGAACTACCAGGGCCGGCGCATCAGCTCCCGGTCGGTGGAGAGGATCGTGGACAAGTATATCCGGCTGACGGCTGTTAAGAGAAAGATATCCCCCCACTCGCTCCGCCATTCCTTTGCCTCCCATCTCCTGAGCCGAGGCGCCGACCTGCGGGTCATCCAGGAGCTCCTGGGCCATGAGAGCCTGGCCACTACACAGAAGTACACCCACCTCAACCTGGGCCAGCTGATGGACGTCTACCGCAAAAGCCACCCCCGGTCGTAAAGGATAAAGGGGGTACGGCTTCGCTCCCCACCGTCTTTTTCCAGTGTTCCCAAGAGTGAATCGCGGTTGACGGGGGCGCCTCATATTGATCAACGGCTATTCACGCGGTCCTGATTGACCATTCCGTATATAATTGATAATAAACACGTTATATTTCTTCTGGTTCTTGGCCCGGCGTTTGCATAGAGGAAGAGCGAAAGGAGGTTATCATGACACGCCTGACGGCGAACGCCATGCTTATCGGTCTCGTCCTCGGCCTCATCGTCTCTCCTCTCGTCTCCGCCCAGACGGCGGCGAAGGCGGGCGACAAGGTCAACATCAACACGGCCTCTCTGGAGGAGCTGCAGAAGCTGCCGCGGATCGGCCCCCAGATCGCCCAGCGAATCCTCGACTACCGGAAAGAGAACGGAAACTTCAAGAAGATCGAGGAGATCCTGAAAGTTCGCGGGATCGGAGAGAAGGTTTTTGGACAACTCAAGGACCTGATCACCGTGGGCGCAGAAGCCGCGAGCAAGTGATGGAGTGAAGGGGGCCCCGGCCCCCTTCCGTTTTTCTTATGTTCCCTTGTCAGCCTCTCCGACATGGCGGAGAAGAAATTTCCTCATTTTTTGGAGAGCCCGGCCGCGGTGGCTGACCGCGTTTTTTGTCTCGGGCTGAAGCTCCCCGAACGTCCTTCCGAATGGCCTGTAGAAGAAGATCGGGTCATAGCCGAATCCGAGATTCCCCTTCTTTTCCGGGGCAATGTACCCTCGGACCTGGCCGCGGCACGTCTTGAGGACGCGTCCTCCCGTCGACAGGACGAGTTGGCAAACGAACCGGGCTCTCCGGCCCGGCCAAGGCACGTTTTTCATCTGCCGGAGCACCTTGCGGATGTTCTTCTCATCGGTCGCCTCGGGGTCAGAATACCGGGCGGAGAAGACTCCCGGGGCGCCGCCAAGATGGTCGACCTCCAGTCCGGAGTCCTCGGCCAGGGTCGCGTACTCGCTCAGCAAGCTGTAAGCCAGGCTTTTTTGGCTGGCGTTCTCCAGGAAGGTCGCGCCCTTCTCTTCAACATCGCCGCTCCCTCCGATATCTCGGAGCGACAGGAACTCGAGGGGAAGGCCTTTGAAGTAACGCCGTATTTCCCTCAACTTGCCCCGGTTAGAGGTCGCCAGGACGATCTTTTTTCTACTCGATCTTGATTTCAAGGATCTCGCCCATGTCGAACAGGCTCTGGTTGAACTGGCGCTCCTTTTCTTCGGAGGACGAGAAGGAAAGCGAGACGATCGAGACGTTCCTCTCCTTCTTGAGGTTGAGCTCGGCCAGCTTGAGCCCGAGATGAAAGATCAGCTTTCGCAGGTTGACGAGGATGTCGGGACTGTCTTTGATCTTGAGATGGTAGTGGTAAAGGGTTTTCTTCAAGTGGGTCTCCTCGACCCGCCGGAAGAGGACGAGGGCTGCAATGACAAGCACCGAAAAGAGGATGGCGACCAGATAATAGCCCGAGCCTACGACCAGGCCGAGGCCGGCCACTGTCCAGAGTGTTGAAGCTGTGGTCAGGCCGTGGACCATTCCTTGGGACTGGATGATCGTGCCCGCGCCGATGAAACCCATGCCGGTGATGACAGCGGCCGCCACCCGAAGCATATCCCCGCCCGCGGGCTCCTTTCCGGCCAACATGAGCTGCGAGAGGATCATCATCATCGCCGCGCTGACGCTGATTAGGATGTGGGTTCTCAGCCCGGCCGGCTTTTGGCTGGCCTCCCGCTCCAGGCCGATGATGCCGCCCAGGGCGATCGCCAGGAGAAGTCTCAACATGATGTCCAGCATGTTCATCTTCTTCCTCTTTTTTCCGGGAAGGATGGACTCTTCTTAATCTATCACAAGAAAACGGAAAGGGCAAAAAGGCCGACGAGGACAAGAGTCAGTAAGGCAATCAGCGGGTTGCTGAGCAGGCTTTCCGGCTCCTCCATGACCTCCTTCTCATTAAGGGTTTTGCGGAAGAAGAGGAAAAGATAGAGGAAGAGAAGGGGAAAGATGACGAGGAAACGATAGAGCCGCAGAGACAAAACGAAGACTAAGAAAGTCGTCAGAAAGACAGCTGCGCTGGCGACCATCCCGAAGAGCAGCAGGTTTCGGGAGTATCTTTTATGGGAGAGCCTATAGTCGGCGGCCTTGTCCCGGAGGAGTCGGAATTCGGACAGGCGTTTGGCCGTCATCAGGAAATTGCCGAAAGACCACCAGGCCAGAAGGAGGCTGACGGGCGGAAAAAAATGCCGGGGGGCAAAGGCGTACCAGCCGATGAGGAAACGGATCGGGTTGTTGGCTGATTCGGAGATGGCATCGAGAAAGGGGATGTCCTTGGTCCGGACGGGCTTGACGTTATAGATAAAGCCGGCGGCCAAGAGAGCGGCAAGGGAAAGGAAGAAAGAGCGGGAAAAGAAGACCACGGCCAGGACAAGGCCGGCGGCGGTTAATCCGATGCCCAGCAAGATGAAAGGAGCTTTTTTGATTTCCCCTTGGACGAGGGGGCGGTGCCGTTTGGCGGGATGGTGGATGTCGTAGGGCGCATCCACGATCTCGTTGACGATATAGTTCGCCGTGGAGATCGCCCAGGTCAGGAGGAAGGACAGGCCGAGAAGAAATAAGGCTTGGAGGGGCCGGAAGGACGATAAGGCATCCCGGTGCAGGAAGAAAAAAGCGGCGCTCCCCAGGATGATGGCAGCACTGCGGGGCCATCTCTCCAGGCGCAGCGCGCGCAGGTAAGCGCTCACCCTCCGCTGTCCTTTATGGCGTAGACCTCGAATGAATCACCGAGCGCCAATTTTATCGGAATTCTCTTCAAAAAAGAAGCCGGATGCGTTTTCTTCAGCCAGGTTTGGAGGGCCGGCTTCCGGGAGAGGAGGTAATGAGCGCTGAAGGTCCAGGCGTAGCGGCGCTCGGCGATGACTGAAAAGCCGGCGCGCCGGAGCAGGGCGTCGAGGGATCCCCGGGAAAAGAAGGCCAGATGGGCGGGGCGCAGATGCCACCATCTCCGGCCGGCCAGGCGCGCGGCCCGGCTGTGGATGTCCGGAGTGACAAGGACGAGTATCCCGGCAGGCCGCAGAATGGCTCGGGCCTTCCTCACCGCTTCGAAGGGAAGGGGTGTATGCTCGATGAAATCGACCATCGTCACAGCGGCGTAGCGATTCTCGGGAAGAGAGGCTGTCTCCAGCGTCCCTTCGAGGAGATCGAGCCCATACTTATCGGCCGCCGCCCCCACCGCCCAGGAACTGGGCTCGATGCCGGCCGGCTCCCAGCCGCGGCGCCGGGCGAGGTCGAGCAGGATGCCGGTGGCGGCGCCGACATCGAAGAGCGCGCCCCTCTCCGGGAGGAGCTTTTCGAGACGGCGCAGGATGCGCAGGAAATTCCTGGAGCGGCCTGCCGCCTCGTCTTCATAGAGGGGATCTTCGACGCGGCCGTAAAGAGAGGTCAGGTGCTCCGGAGTCGGGCAGGGGTTGGCGAAGATGTGTCCGCAGTCGGCGCAGATGCTGAGGTCCCAAGTCTTGCCGTACTGGCTGTCGGTGATCTTGATCTCGTCCTGGGTCAGGCGGCCGGAGAAAGTCCCTTTTTGATACCCGCGGATGTCCGCGCCCCCGCAGGCCGGGCAGGCCGCGAGCGTCCGGAACCGTGCCTCGCCGTCCCTCATCTTAGCGGCCGAGCAGGTGCTTGAACCAGAAATCGACATGGCGGCGGCTGGCGTTCTCCCGCTTCTTCCCGCCGAACCCGTGCCTCTGGTTGGGGAAGACCATGTACTCGAAGACCTTGTCCTGGTCCATCAGGGCGTCGATAAACTGGATGGTGTTCTGCAGGTGAACATTGTCGTCCATATCCCCGTGCTCGAGCAGGAGGACACCCTTGAGCTTTTTGGCGTGGGTCATGACCGAGCCGAACTCATAGCCCTCTTTGTTCTCCGCCGGAGTATCCATGTAGCGCTCGGTGTAGACCGAATCGTAGAGCTTCCAGTCGGTGACCGAGGAGCTGGCGATGCCGTGAGTGAAATAGTCGGCGCCGTAGGTCAGCGCCAGGCAGGTTGTATATCCGCCGTAGCTCCCGCCCGTGATCCCGATTTTAGCGCTGTCGACGAACGGCTTCTGGCGGAGCCATTTGACCGCCTGGATGAGGTCGTTCATCTCCCACTTGCCCAGAGTGCGGTGCATCAGGGCGACGCCTTTTTTCCCGAAATGGCCCGAGCCGCGGTGGTCGATGCTCAGGACGATGATACCCTCCTGGGCGAGATAGAGCGAAGACGGCGGCGGGTAGGAGTTTGACACCGTCGGGGCACCGGGCCCGCCGTAAATCATGAATAGCACCGGATATTTCTTGCCCTGGTTGAAATCGGGCGGCAGGATCCAATAGGCGGGGAGGGTGTAGCCGTCTTCTGTAGGTATGGTGAAGAGCTCCTTCTTGCCAAGAGCGTATTCCTTGAGCGTCGGAGATTCGCTGTTGTCGACGCTCCGGATCCAGGTGCCGTCGTTCCGGTAGAGGTCCTGTTTAGAGGGATGATCGACACTCGTGGACATGTCGAGGAAATAGCTTCCCCCCGGCGAGACCTGACAGAAATGGCTGGCCGGCTCTTTGGTCAGGCGCTCGAGGCCCTGACCATCAAGGCGGACCCGGTAGAGGCCCGTCTCGGTGGATGTTTCCTTGTTAGCGTTGAAATAAACCCACTTGTTCTTTTCGTCCACCAGGCCTATGCTCGCCACCTGCCAGGGGCCTTCGGTCAGGCGGGCCTTGAGCTTTCCCTTGACGTCGTAATAGTACAAGTGCCGCCAGCCGTCGACATCGCTGCGCAGCAGGAACCCGCTTCCGTCCTTGAAGAAATAGAGGTCCTCGAAAAACTCGACCCAGGCGGCCTGCTTCTGGTCGAGGATCTCCTCTTTTCCGCCTGTCTTGGGGTCGACGCTGAAGATCTTGATATTGTCCTGGCCGCGGTTCATCCACTGGACGGTTAGACGGTCGCTCGCCGGGAGCCAAAACGGCCAGGCCATATAGTGGTCGGCGTCCTCGTCGAAATCGGCCCAGACAATCTTGTTTTCGGGCAGGGCGAAAATCCCCAGCTTGACCTTGGGGTTGGGGTCTCCGGACTTGGGATAGCGCTCCTTCTCGAGCTCCCCGTGGACGCCGGTCGAACGGAAAATGGGGAAGATGGGAACAGGACTGTCGTCGAAACGCAGGAAGGCGATCTTCCGGCTGTCGGGCGACCACCAGAAGGCGGAGTACTGCGAGCCCCGTCCGAGGATTTCTTCAAAATAGACCCAGGAAGCCCAGCCGTTATAGATCGTCTCGGAGCCGTCGGCGGTAATCTGGCATTCGAGCCCGCTGTCGAGGTCAAGCGCATAGAGGTTGTTGGCGCGGGTGTAGGCGAGATACCTGGAGTCGGGGGAAAGGCTCGGATTCTTCTCCTCTTCCGGTGTCGCGGTCAGCCGGCGGAGCGTCTGGGTTTTCGTGAGATAGAGATAGAGGTCATTCTGGAAACTGTAAATGAACCGGGAATAGTCCGGGCTCATATTGTTAGCCGCTGCCGCCACAACGCCCTGGGGAAGGCCTTTCTGGAGAGCGCTGTAGTCCAGGAACAGAGTTTTTTCGCCGGTCTTGACCGAGACCTTCAGCAGGCGCATTATCTTGTCTTTTTCGTCGCGCTCCCGGAGGAGATAGCTTTCGTCGTCGAGCCAGAAGCCTGTGGTCATCGGCTTGAGAAGGAAAGGCTCCTTGTTCAAGTAAGCCTGTTCGTAGGTGATTTTTTTAAGGGCGACTTGCGGGAATATGGCTGAAGGCATGAACCAATAGAAAACAACGAGCAGACCGACTGCCGGCAGAGATTTTTTTCGGCTCATCGTGTTTCCTCCTCTTTGATCATAGCTCTCTCGCCTGAGATGGACTGAGTGAAGTTAGACTTTACCGTCTGATCTGCGGCAAGGTGGAATGTTATTATAAAACGTCCAGGGGAACAAGGTCCGCGAATTAGGGGGACATGGTACCCAATCGGCCAATCATGGTTTAATGAACAATTTGCTGAGCTCAGTCCGGACGAAGAACTCGCTTCCCCAGATGCGAAGCGATGACGTACCGCCGGAATCGGTGCCGCAGGTGATGATCTTAGGTCCCATAGTCAGGCAGTCTTTTGTCCCCATGGCATGGCCGCTCAAAGTCAGAATAGAACAGTCATTGTCCCCGGGCGATATGACCAGGAGGTTCTTTTCCCGGCAACGCCGTTCTCCGCGAGCTTCTGAAGTGGCGGCGATGATCCGTCCGTCGTGATAGACGTTGAGGCCGTTCACGACTTTGCCGGGAGGCACGGAGATCGAACGGACGGTCAGGCCGGCGAAGTCAATGATCCGCAGGCGGGAGGACCTCCCGCTGTCCCGGCCGTCTTCAACCACCAGGAGCTTTCTGAGCGGATAATAGCGGAGGAAGCGGACCGTGCCGGCGGAGTTGACGAAATCCCGGGCCATCCTCCTCTCCAGGTCCCATTGCCTGAGCGTCCCGGTCTCGTCGCCGCCGTAGATGCGTCCTATCTGGTCGACAGCCAGGGCGGTCACGGAGGAAAGCTGACCGGCGAAGACGACCACTCTTTTCTCAAGGGAATCCCATACCCGGATCGTTCCATCCTGATGGGCAGTGACCAGCCTGTCGGGCGGCTGGCCGACGATTTTCTGGGGAAATACGTTCCCGGTCTGCCACTCGGCGATCTCGTTGCGTTCGAACGACAGGCTGAGCAGACCTCGGCCCGGGACGGCGAGAAAAAAGGTGCGGCCCAGAAGGGCGAAGTCGACGATCTTTTCTATCCGGGTCTGGAAGATGCGGTTGTCCAGGAAGGTCAGGACAAACACCTCGCCGTTTTCCCCGCGGCCGGCGACCTGGTCCTGGGCGTAAAAGCGCAGTCGGACCGGACGGATGCCGTCTATGGGAATTGCCTTCAGGAGGTTGGGCTCGGCCTTGAGGTCCTCGTTGAGGACGGGCTTGAGCCTTCTCTCGGCCGGTGTGATGGCGGAGGCTTGGATTTCAGGCCAGTCCTCCTCCCAGATCTCGAGCGGCTTTTCCTCCAGCCGCAGCTTTTCTTCCCGGCAGACGGAGGCTGTTGTCTCCCCGGAGAAGTCTCCTATCCGGATGAGCTGTCCCCATGAATCAATCCGCGGCCGCTCGAACAGCTCCCTGGTCTCCTCGCAGTCGAGCCGAGAGGCGAGCGAGTTGTCCAGGTCGTAGAGGATGACCAAACCTTCCTGGTAGAAGGAGGTGTCCTCGAGCGCCGGCTCCTCCAGGAACTGGAGGTGGAGCTTGACGCTCTCCAGGGCGAATTCCCTGGTCTCGAGGTTCAGCCGCCTTGTGGAAAAGGTGGCCCGGAAGTTGACTTCGATGTCCAGCTCTCCCTGGAGGTAGAAGAAGTCGATGACCCTCTGGAAGTAGTGCCGGTCCCGGCAGCCGTCGAGGATGATGAGACGCTTGTCGGAGTTCTCTTCAAGGAACCGCCGGAAATAGGCCTCCGGGTCGTCCTCCTCCTCGGATACGGGGTAGTCCTGGTAGTAGCAGGGATCGATGTGTTTTTTCAGCCAGGGGAGGCCCAGGAGCCGGTTGAAAACCCTCTGGCCGCGCTTGGAATCGCGCATCAGATAGAGGATCTCCTCAGGACGGATGCCGGCAAAACCAGCGGCGATGGCCTGGCAGAAATACGTCTTGCCCGTCCCGGAATCGCCGTTGACGGCCATGATGGTTGTCCTTTTGGTGCGCAGCAGGTGATGGAGGGTCTCGGAGAGCTCATAGAGGCCGCGCTGGGCGGGCTTGAGCCCGAGGATGGAGACCGCGCCGACATGGTAGAGGTAGAGCGAATGGACAAACTCCGGCAAATCGATCTTCCGGAGTGCACTCACTGTCTCTTCGAAGATCTGCCGATTCTTTTCTTTGAGCAGCTTGAGAAGGGCGATGACGACATCGGCGCTGACGCCACCCGTCGCCACTTTCTGAGCCTTGCCCACCTCGCCCAGCGTCCAGGCCAGGTAGGTCTTCAGCTTGGCTGAAGAGTGGTCGGCATACCGGGCCAAGGCCGGAACGGCTTTGACCGCTCCGAGCCCGATCTTGCCCAGAGCCCAGATGGCCTCTTCTTTCTGCTCGAGGAGCAGGCAGGCCGTCGGCCGGCCGGTGGCCGTCTCCTTGATCTCGTCCGCTGCCTCCAGGACTTCGATCAGAGCATCCACGGTCTTCTCTTCTCTTAAATGGCCGAGCGTATAGATCAGGTTCTCGCGGATCTTGGTGAAGCCCAGCGGGTAGCGAGCCAGGGCGTCCAGGAGCGACTCCGCGGACCGGGGATCCTGGAAGACGCTCAGGATGAGCGACGCCAGGTGAGGGATGCCGCTTTCCGGGTCGATCCGCCGGTCGAGCAGAAGACGCAGGCAGGGAAAGAAGAGGGCCGGAGGGATCTGGGTCACAATCCCCAGCGGAGGCTGGATCCTCTCAAGGATGAGCGAATAGGCCTCCTCACGGCGCTTCAGATCTGAAGATGCTACAACCAGCCTCTCCAGGGCGGCGGAATACCTCTCCTCCTCCGCGATCAGCCTGATGAGAGGGGTCAGGACTTCCGCGGCGGACTTTGTGACTTCCGCTTTCGATTCCAGGAATTCCTTCCACTCCTCGATCGATAGCAGGGAGGCCAGGGACTCTTCGAGCGAGCGCTGCTTGGCCCGGCTTTCGGCCTGGAAGGCCCGGGCTTCGGTGTTCCATTCGGGGGCCGGGGCTTCGGCGTTGACCCTCCAGGCCTCGTGCTCGAGAGCCCAGAGCAGGATTTCGAAGAGGACGAGCAAGGAGGATTTTGAGGCCGGGGTGCGGGAAGCGGCTATTTTCTTAGCGATCGGCCAGCGGGACTCAGTCAAGAAGGGAGAGAAGGCCCGGACGAAAAATGAGGCCTTATCTTCCTCGCTCCGCAAGTGAAGATGATAGAGAAGAACATGCGAAATCCGGTCCCGTATGCCTTCAGGGTTCTCGACCCATTCTCCCTTTTGGTCAAGAAAGTGAAGCCTCCTAGGATCGAGTTTCCGGAGAATGGACAGGGCTTCAGCCTCCAGGTCTTCCAGGCGCGGGACGCGGGCCGAGGCGCTGTGTCCGTTCATGAGCCCGAACAGCGGCCCGCCTATTTGGCCAGAAGAAGCCCCTTGAGGTCCTCTTCGAGGTTGCCCGTTTCGATGCGAAACAGGAAGCCGTTCTGGAAGGGGTCCCGTCGCAATACGGAGGAATCCGCGACCAGTCGAGCGTTGACCTCAATCACCCGGCCGGATGCCGGTGACCAGATCCGGTGGACGAAATGGTCGGCGTCGGAGATTTTCCCGCAGACATCACCCTGGGTGATGGCCTCATTGACTTTGGAGAGTTCGAGCTGGGTGATGATGCCGACCGTCTTTAGGAAATCAGGGACGACACCCACCGTGGCCTGGTCTTTTTCCTCCACCTTGAGCCAGGTATGGCCGAGCATGTAATAATAGCCGGCCGGGATCTGCGATCCCGTGACCGCGCCTTTGCCGCGGTCCTCTCCCTCCGCCTTCTTGAAGGCCCGGGCGACCAGCCCCCGCAGTTCGGCCGGGGTGAAAGGCTTGGGCAAGTAATCGAAGGCCCCCATCTTGACCGACTCGACGGCGGTCTTGATGGTCGGGTACCCGGTGACCATGATGACGTTGACGTCCGGACGGGCCTCCCGGAGACTCTTCAGCAGGTCCAGGCCGCTGATGCCCGGCATCATCAGGTCGGTGATGATGAGGTCATAGGGGTTGTCCCGGTCCTTTTTCAGGGCTTCTTCGCCGCTCAGGGCCATATCTACTTCATATTCGTCGGAGAGGATGGCTTGGCGGATGCTCTTGCAGACGGTGATCTCGTCGTCGACGACCAGGATTCTCCGTTTGTTCCGGTTACTCATAAGTGCCTCCTTTTTGGGTTGAATCTGGGCGACGGTCTTCGACCGGAAAGCTCAGGGTAAAGACGGTTCCCCGGCCGACCTCGCTCTTGACCTCGATCTTACCGTTGTGCTGCTGGATGATCCCGTAGCTGACGGCCAGGCCGAGCCCGGTTCCCGAGCTCTTGGTCGTAAAGAAGGGGTCGAACAGTTTATTGACGTTCTCTTTGGGAATGCCCACGCCGGAATCGGCGAAGCGGACCTCGATTGATTTCTTGTCCGCGGAGAGTGAGTCGCTGATGGTGAGCTGGCCGCCCTTCGGCATGGCTTCGCAGGCGTTCAGCAGAAGGTTCCAGAACACCTGCTGGATCTTGTTCCGGTCGAGCTTGATCGCCGGCAGGTCGGGATCCAGTTCCTTGACGATGCGGACGTTCTGGAAGGACGCCTGGTTCTCGAGGAGCTGGGTCGTCCGGTCGATGAGCTCGTTGATGTTGGTGTGGGTCTTCTGCGGCGGGTTCTGCCGGGCGAACTCGAGCAGGCCCTTGACGATTTGGGTGCAGCGCGAGGTCTCGTCGGCGATCAGGCTCAGGTTCTCGTAGAACTCGTGCCTTTTCTCGAGCTTCTCCAGCATGAGGTGGGTGTTGATGAGGATGGAGGTCAGGGGGTTATTGATCTCGTGGGCCACACCGGCGGCCATCTTGCCCAGCGAACGCAGTTTCTCGGACTGGAGCAAGTAGTCCTGCATCTCCCGCAATTCCTTCGTCCGCTCCTCCACCCGCTTTTCCAGAGTCTTCCCCCACTGGATGAGGTTTTCGTTGGCCAGCTTGAGGTTCTCGGTCATCTGGTTAAAGGAGTGGGCGAGCTGGCCGATCTCGTCCCGGAATCCGATCCTGACCTGTTGGTTGAGATCTCCCCGGGCGATCCGGTTGGTGGCCAGGACCATGCGCCGCAGGGGATTGGTGATGCTTGAGGTGATGAAGAAGAGGATGATGAGAAGGATGACGGTGCAAAGGGCGGCGATGCCCGTGAAGGTGAGCATGACGCTGTTGCGCAGGTCGATATAGGGCTTTTCCAGCATCCCGACGTAGAGCATGCCGATGATCTCGCCGGCGATGTTTTTGATCGGCTCGTAGGCCGTGATGTACCAGTGATTGACGACGAAGGCGCGGCCGACCCAAGGGACGCCCCGGCGGAGGACGGCGTCGTGGACTTCCTGCGACACCCGCGTGCCGATGGCCCGGTTGCCTTCCGCGTCGGTGACGTTAGTCGAGATGCGCAGGTCGTTCTGGAAGATGGTCACCGTGCCGATCTCTTTGCCCTTGTACTTCTCTCCCTTGAAGACGATCTCCTTGACCCGGTCCACGATCTCGTAGTTCTGGTTGAGGAGGATGCCGCCGTAGAGGACGCCGAGAACTTTTCCCTGTTCATCCAGGATGGGTGCCGCGCCCTTGAGCATCATCCCATTCTCCTCGTGGTCTTCGGGCCTGGGGGCGGCCATGGGCGTCGGGATGAACTGAAGATAGGCCCTCTCGGCGAAGTCCGGGCTCTCCTTAAGCAGCTCGGGACGGGGGACGATCTCGGTGGCCGTGACCGTCTCCTTGCGCAGAGCGCGGCTCACCAGGGGGTCGGCGGATTGGTCGTCGCCGTAGACATCGGGCCGGTTCGTCCGCTGGACCACCTTGCCGAAGCGGTCGGTGATAGTCAGGATGTCCAGGTTGAAGTCCCGGCGGACACGGGCCAGGGTTCGGAGCAGGGTCTCCCGGTCGGCGCCGAGGAGCGCGGCTTGGATGGAATCGCGGCGGGCGTTGAGGAGGACGATGTCGCGGATGTCGTTGAGTCTCTCGTCGTAGACCATCCAGGCCGAGGCCAGGTCGTGGCGCACCTTGGCCTGGGCCAGGCTGAAGATCGTGCGGTGTTCGAGCCGGGTGCCGAAGAAGAGGGAGACCAGGCCGCCGAAGAGGATGACGACAAGGAAGCTGAGGACGAATTTCATCCGCAACGGGAGGTCGAGAAATTTTTGGACGTTCGGATGAAGGTTCATGGCCTGAGGATAACCCTCCATTTTAGGGGACACCCCCTTTTTTTGCAACCAAAAAACCCTTGACAAGGCCGGGAGGAGCGTGTTAAAGTTCACTAAGTCGATTGATATAGTCGACTATTGGGCGGAGGAAGACATGCGGCTTTCGACCAAGGGAGAATACGCCAGCCGGGCCATGCTCGAGCTCTCCCTTCACTTTAGGGAAAAACCGCTCCACATCCGGGACATCTCCAAGGCCCAGGACATTCCGCAGCGGTTCCTGGAGCAGATCCTCCTCCAGCTCAAGAGGGCCGGCTA
>Ga0315277_10004094_pt1 | contig 19555 bp, 15 predicted proteins | sample YL17G05_15_MG_FD_203695 | JGI IMG/M metagenome (GOLD analysis project Ga0315277, IMG submission 203695) | Sediment microbial communities from Yellowstone Lake, YNP, Wyoming, USA - YL17G05_15 | ecosystem: Environmental > Aquatic > Freshwater > Lake > Sediment | place: USA: Wyoming | collected... | reverse complement strand
CTGGATGCGTGGCAGTAAAGCCTCCCAGCATCCAGGAACCCAATCCTGTCGGAAGCTGCACCTCGACTGGGGGTGCGGCCGCCGTTGTTGCGCTCTTTTGGAGAGGCTCCGAAAACAGATCCATCGCTTGGCGGCGCGGACCTTCGCCAGGCGTCCTGGCTTTACAGCCGTCGCCGCGCTGACCGTGGCCCTGGGCATCGGCGCGACCACCACCGTTTTCAGCATGGTTGACGCCGTGCTTTTCCGTCCATTGTCGTACAGGAATCCGGAGCGGCTCGCCGCCGTTTGGGTCACGAGCACGCGCGAAAATAGCCTCGCAAAGATCTTCGCGACCCACGCGGACTACGTCGAGTTCCGCAGTCACGCCCGGACCCTCGAAGATGTGGCGGCTGCGACATGGGCCACACGGACCGGCGGTGTACTGTCCGGTTACGGGCCGGCGCGCGAAGTGCTGACAATTCCCGCCAGTGCTTCGTTCTTCGACACGCTCGGAGTCTCCGCGGCGATCGGCCGCACTTTCATTCCTGAAGATGAAGGACGTGGCTGCTCCCTCGTGGTCACACACAAATTCTAGACCTCTACACTCGCCGCCGATCCCTCGGTCATCGGCAAGAGCCTCGTCCTCGACCAGAAGCCCTGTACGGTCCTCGGTGTCATGCCCAAGAATTTCAGCTTTTACCCCGCTCAAACTCAGGCCTGGATCTTGCTGGGGCCGGATTTCCAACCGGATCAAGACAAGATGCTGGCCGGCATATTCGTACGTCTGAAGCCGGGAGTCACGCTCGCTCAGGCCCAGGCCGAGCTTCGTGGTCTCTTTCGGGCCATTCACCCCGACCGCGAGACGAGCGACTTGGAACCCGTGGTCTTGGATCTCCATGGCGAGTTCACATTCCTCGCGGGCCGCACCTTGCGTACAACGCTGATCATCGTTTTCGCGGCGGTCCTGCTCGAGCTGCTGATTGCATGCCTGAACGTCGCCAATCTTCTTCTTGCCCGGCTATCCGAGCGCCTGCGCGAACTCGCTGTACGCGCGGCGCTCGTCTCGGGCCGGAGCCGCCTTCTCCGGCAGCTGCTCACCGAGGGTCTGCTTCTATCGAGTCTGGGTTCGGCTCTCGGCATAGCGATTGCCTACGCTTCGGTCCGATACTTCCGCTATGCCAACCCCATCGAGCTGACAGTTGGGGCGAACGTGGGAGTCAGTCTGCCGGTGCTCGCATTCAGCGGCACGCTCTCGATCGCCACCACGCTGATCTTTGGTTTGCTCGCGGCCCTTCGAGCGTCGCGAGTCGATCTCGCCCAGCACCTGAGAGCCGCTGGACGTGGATACGTCCAAGGGCGCTACGGTCTGGCCAAGACGGTAATCACACTCGAGATGGCGCTGTCGTTCATGCTGTTGATGGGTGCCGGTTTGTTGATGGCCAGTGCGCTGCGCATGGGTTCGGTGCCGCTAGGCTTCAATCCCGACCGCGTGCTGGCTGCCCGCGTCGCCCTTCCCGTGTTCCGTTACTCCGCCGATGCCCAGCGGATGCGTGCCTACGACCAGTTGCTCGAACACCTGGAACGCCTGCCGGGTGCGGCCGGCGTAGCGCTCGCCTCCAAAGTCCCGCCCGAGGCCGGCGGCAATCAAACGCTCGAAGTTCAAGGTCGGCCTGTCGCCGCCGGCAGCGAAGTTCATGATGTTGGCGCAGACGCCGTCAGTCCCGGATTCTTCGACGTGCTGAGCATCCCCCTTCGGCGCGGCCGCTCATTCGATGCCCGGGACCGGGAGAAGTCACAGCCTGTGACCATCGTGAATGAGGCCCTGGTTCGCGAATACTTCCCCAACGCCGACCCGCTTGGTCATCAGATCCGAATCCCCGGCGGTCCCATGCCTTGGTTGACCGTGGTCGGAGTGGTAGGGAATCTGACGCACACTCAACTGATGAACGAGATGACCTGGGTTGAAACACCCATTTTGTATCGCCCGCTCGCGCAGGAGCCGCGCCAATTCGTTCAAATTGCGGTGAGGTCCCGCGTTGATATTGGCTCCCTGGGACATCAAATCCAGAGGCAAATCGCCGCTGTCGATCCGTTCATCCCCGCTACTGATCCCGAAGTCCTCACCGCTCGTTTGGCCAAGACGCTCGCCTACCCGCGATTCCGCGCGACGGTGCTCGCGTTCTTCGCGCTGAGCGCACTGCTTCTCTCAGCCGTTGGACTTCATGGAGTGCTCTCGCAACTCGTCGCCCGGCGCATACCCGAGTTCGGCGTCCGCAGAGCGGTCGGCGCGCAGACAAGCGATCTGCTTTTACTGGTCGCCCGTCAAGGTGGTGTTCCGGTCCTCGCCGGACTCGTGGCGGGAATCTGCTCTACGCTCGCCTTCAACCGTGTCCTGGCGAATTTGCTTTACGGAATTCGGCCGGCCGATCCTGGTGTCTTGGCGGCGGTATCGCTTATGCTGCTGGTGGTCGCCGGGCTGGCAATCCTGTTGCCCGCCCGCCGCGCCGCGTACGTTGATCCCATGATCGCCCTGCGCGACGAGTAACTTTGCAGACACCGGACTTGCGTCGTCGTCCTGGTTGTACCGCGGCAGGTCGACGGTTTTCACACGCTGGAACGAGAACTCGGATGGCCCCATCCTTATGAGGACGTTCGCCAGCCGGCGGTTGAACAAATCACGGCGAAGGCTGCCGACCACCACGACGATCCCACATGGACTCATGTCAAATTCCTGCGTTAAGAGGCCATCTGCATGTAACCGTCGATCGGCATTATCTGATCCGATATTGATTTGCCGGAATCGGACGCGAGGAAAACCGCCAGGGCAGCGATATCGCGCGGATCGACGAAGGCTGGGAACGACTGGAAGACGCACCTTTTCCGGATCCGTTTCGGCCTGAGCTAGACCGGATCAATGGGATCCGCAAGCTCAGTATATCACTCGGATTGGATCCGGCGAGGCACAGAACGAATATGCGAGTGAGATTGTTGGCTGCAGCATGGCCCCGGCGCTTATCCCGTCAGAAGGGAAAATGGGGACACTCCGATTTTCCAGCTGTCAATGGCGGGTAAGACAAACTCTACGGCTGGTTGGGCTGCCCCAATAGGTTACGCAAGGCTGGAAAATCGGAATGTCCCCATTGCGCCACGGCTCAATAGGGATTTAGAATCATTGCTGAAAGAAACACCAATCTTATAATAGGAGGATGCTGGGGCGCCCCGTAGACGGGCCCCCCTGATCTGAAAAAAGGAGGACGTCATGTTCCGAGTATCATTCCGCGGATTGATCATTGCGGTGGTGCTGCTCTCGTGTGCGATTCCCCTGGTGCTGAGCCAGCAATTGATGACGACTGAGATTCTCGGCGGATCGGGAGGCAACAGATTTTCCGACAGCCAGCCTTCGGCCGGTGCGCGCGTTATCGGAGTGCGCATCCACAGTGCAGAAATCGTGGACTCCGTGCAGATGGTTTACGCTCTCTCCGACGGGCGTACGATCGTGGGGCCGCGGCACGGAGGTTCAGGCGGCCGCGAGAATGTCTTCCGACTCGATGCCGACGAATACATCATCGGCCTGGCCGGCCGATACGGCGACACCATTGATTCCCTGAGTATCCATACCAACAAGCGCGTGTCACAACCGTTCGGCGGGCGCGGCGGGGACAGGGATCTTCGAATCGAAGTTCCGGCCGGAAACCAGGCCGTCGGATTTGCCGGGCAGGCGGGGGACTATCTGGACGCCATTGGATTGACCTACACGGCAGTGCGCGCTCAGCGCCGCGGCGGCTTTTTCTCCGGCATGCCGGCGCCAAGAACGCCTGCCCAGCGGCCCGGTTCCGGCGGCGGTTATACCGGTGCACCCTCGGATTTGCGCCAGATCGCTCAAACATCCATTGCCGGGGGCGGCGGCGGATCCGGGTTTTCGGACCGTGATGTCCAGGCGGGCGCCAGGATCAGCGGGGTCCGAGTGCGCGCCGCAGAATGGATCGACAGCATCCAGGCTCTTTACACCCTCCAGGATGGAAACCTTGTCGAGGGGCCGCGCCACGGCGGTTCGGGAGGCAGCGAGAATGTTTTCCGGCTGGATCAGGATGAGTACATCATCGGCCTCTCCGGCCGCTACGGCGACCACATCGATTCTTTGCGCATTCACACCAACAAGCGCATTTCCCAGCTTTTCGGCGGGCGCGGCGGGGACCGGGAATATCGCATCGAGGTGCCGGTTCGGAACCAGGCAGTGGGATTTGCGGGGCGGGCGGGAGATTACCTGGACGCAATCGGGCTGACCTATGCGACGACAACGTCCCGCCGGTAGAGATTGGGTCAGATATTTCGAAGCGATTTTGGCCGTCACCCCTTCGGAAACAAGTAGCTTCCTCAGGTTCGACGGGTCCGACCCCGTGAAATGCGCAACTTCGAGATACGGATCGGATTTTTCTTTTCCTGCGCTTGCTTACCTGCGATACTCGCGCGGATTCCCGCGTTGCCCGGATCGATGGGGCGCACGATCGATGGCGGACGACGACTTTTCTCCCATCGATATCAGGCCGGGAGGAACGCCCTTATTAGATACAGCAGATTGGTGAGCCGATGGCCCAACGGTCAGGTCTTGACAATCAGCGTTATCTTGAAGAACAAACCACAGCGATTCTTGATCGCCTGAAAACATTCAACAACAAGCTCTACCTGGAGTTTGGAGGAAAGCTGCTTTTCGACCAGCACGCCGCCCGCGTGCTTCCCGGTTATGACGCCAACGTCAAGATGAGTCTGCTTCGGCAGTTGCGCGATGATGCCGATGTGCTGTTGTGCATCCATGCGGGTGATATCGAGCGGCGGAAGCTCAGGGCGGATTTCGGCATCACGTATGACGTGGATGCCCTCGAGCTGATAGATGACCTCAGGGACTGGCGTGTCGAAATCCTGGCCGTGGTCATCACTCGCTTCGACAACCAGCCCGCGGCGACCATTTTCAAGAACAAGCTCGAGCGGCGAGGAATCCGGGTCTACACCCACAGGTTTACCAAGGGATATCCGACGGATGTGGACACGATCGTGAGCGACGAGGGCTACGGCGCCAATGAGCGCATCGCGACGACGAAGCCGCTCGTGATCGTTACCGGCCCGGGGCCCGGCAGCGGGAAACTGGCCACATGCCTTTCCCAGCTTTACCATGATTACCGCGCCGGAATCGCCGCCGGCTATGCCAAATTCGAGACATTTCCCATCTGGAACCTGCCGCTGAAGCACCCGGTCAATATGGCCTACGAGGCGGCGACTGCAGACCTCGCCGATTTCAACCTAATCGATCCGTTTCACGTCGATGCCTATGGGAGTGTTGCGATTAACTACAACCGGGACGTTGAAATCTTCCCTGTGCTGAAGCGAATCCTCGAACGGATTACCGGCACAACCTCCGTTTACCGGTCGCCAACGGACATGGGCGTCAATCGGGTCGGGTTCGCGATAACCGACGATGAAGCCGTGCGCAGCGCATCAAAACAAGAAGTCATTCGAAGATATTTCCGGTACAGCTGCGAGTACGCCATGGGATTCGCGAGCGAGGATACCGTGCAGCGCGTGGAACTTCTCATGAAGGAGCTGAACGTGGACCCGTCCATGCGTGAGGTCGTTCAGCCGTCACGCGCCGCTGCCGAACATGCCCGGAGCATGAACGACGGCAACGAAGGCGTGTTTTGCGGCGCCGCCATCGCGATGCCCGACGGATCCATTGTCACCGGCAGGAACTCTCCTCTCATGCATGCGACGTCCGCTCTCGTTTTGAATGCGATAAAGAAACTCGCCGGGATACCGGATCAGATCCACCTGCTCTCGCCCTCGATCATCGAGAGTGTGGCCCGGCTGAAGGAAACCACGCTGGGCAAAAAGGCCGCCAGCCTTGACCTCGACGAGGCTCTGATCGCCCTAAGCATCGGCTCCGCGACGAATCCGACGGCGCAGTTGGCAATGGAGCAGCTCCGGCGGCTTGCGGGCTGCGAGGTTCACCTGACTCATATACCGACGCCCGGCGACGAAGCGGGCCTGAAGCGTCTCGGGGTGTACCTCACAAGCGATCCCCGTTTCTCCACGCGTGACCTGTTCCAGCCCTAGAGCCACTGGGGGGCCTGACGGCAGAGAGATTCCACCCACGAACAAAAGCTTTGAAGTTGAGTTCTGCACAGTCGCCCACTGGAAGGATGGCGAGATCGTTGAGGAGAAACTCTTCTACGACTTGGTGGGACTAATGAAACAGTTTGGCGTGATGTAAGGTGAGGAAAGGACCGCTCATTTACACCAAGCGAGGAGCATGAATATGGCAACCCAGATGCCTGCCATTTTCTTTGGACACGGCAACCCGATGAATGCCTTGACGAGCAATTATTGGACGAACGGCTGGGCGGCTATCGGAAACGCGATTCCGCGGCCCCGTGCGGTGCTTTGCATTTCCGCTCACTGGTATTTGCCGGGTGCCCTCGTGACGGCAATGGCTGCTCCCCAAACCATCCACGATTTCGGCGGCTTTCCGCCGGAGCTATATCACGTGCAATACCCCGCGCCCGGCGCCCCGGAACTCGCGCGCCGCGTGCAAAAGATGTTGGCGCCTTTGCCGGTGGGACTCGACGAGTCATGAGGACTCGATCACGGGACATGGTCCGTGCTCCGCCATGTATATCCTGATGCCGACGTCCCAATTGTACAGCTCAGTATCGACGGGACACAGCCGGCGTCCTTCCATTTTGAGCTCGGCAGGAAACTCGCTCCGTTGCGGGACGAAGGCGTCCTGATCGCAGGCAGCGGGAACCTGGTTCACAATCTTCGGACGTATGCATGGAGACGGCACATGCCCGACCCGTATGATTGGGCGGTTCGCTTCGAAACGAAAGCCAGGGAATTAATGCTCGCCGGCGAATATAAAGCGCTCGTCGACTACGAAAAGCTCGGACAGGATGCCTTGCTGTCGATCCCGACGCCGGATCACTACCTGCCGCTGTTGTATGTTCTCGCCACCAGCCGGCAGGGCGATGTCGTCACTTTTCCAGTTGAAGGCATCGATGGCGGATCCATATCGATGCTGACTGTGTATGTGGCATAGGTGTCGGAAGAAGGTTCTGCATTTATTCTAAAAAATAGAGGAGAGCACGAGGTGAACATAGTGATCTTGGGCGCCACGGGATTCGTTGGTTCGGCACTACTAAACGAAGGACTGCGCAGAGGTCACAAAGTGACGGCCATTGTTCGCCATCCCGAGAAGCTCGCAAGCCAGGAAGGGCTCGCATTTTACTCATAGCAGGTGCATTTGGCATCGGACGAGAAGGATGCCCAGGCCTTCTCAACCAACGATGCCAAGGTGGCCTATACCTGATTAGGCAGCTTCGTGTTGTGAGACGGCCATATGAATGGCAGAACTAAATGCCCCCCATGCGTCTGGTTGACGCAGACCTTGCTCATCATTATTGCCTTAAGGAGGTTACAGTGAGCCGCATTACGTTGATCGTTATCGCTTTAACGTTTTTTCGCGCTACAGTGTTCGCCCAGCTAAACAGGGACGAGCGCGACTTCAGCAAGGGCGGCGCGCTGTCGCTGGAACAACTCCGCCACGAGCCCATCACGTTCGAACTCGACATCCCCTACGCCGGCACCGGCAACCCCCGGCATCGCCTCGACCTCTATTTGCCGAAGAACTGCAAGAGCGACAAGCTGCCAGTGATCGTCTTCTTGCACGGCGGCGGGTGGTTCCAGGGCAACAAATCCGACGGGGCGGGCAGGTTGATGCCCTTTCTCCGCACAGGCCAGTACGCAGGCGTCTCGGCCGGATACCGGTTATCCGGCGAGGCCCAGTGGCCCGCGCAGATCCACGATTGCAGGGCGGCGATCCGCTGGGTCCGGGCCAATGCCGCGAATTATGGGCTCGACGCCGACCACATCGGTGTGTGGGGCAGGAGTGCGGGCGGTCACCTGGTGTTGATGCTCGGCGTCAGCGGCGACGTGCCGGAACTCGAAGGCGGCATCGGCCCAAATAAAGGCGTGAGCAGCAAAGTCGCCGGCGTTGCGAATTTCTTTGGCGTGTCGGAGATAATGGCGATCATCGGCCAGCCGAGCGACCTCGACCGCACCAAACCGAACGCCCCCGAGGCGATGCTCATCGGCGGCCCCCTCCGCGACAACCCCGCCAAGGCGAAGGCCGCTTCGCGGACCGCACGGTCCCCTTCGACCAGGCCGTCCGGCTCGACGCGGTGCTGCGGAAGGCCGGTGTGCCCAGCTATTTTGTCACCGTCAAAGGGGCTGGGCACGGCAACTTTGACACCTCCGCGGACGATAGAGTGAAGGCGTTCTTCGACAAGTATCTGTGCGGAGAGAACGTCAAGATCTCGGCCGCAACTATCGAAAATTGGAAGCCCTGAAGCGGCTTACGGCAGCCCCGTAAGGTTGCTCTGTTATAAAGCCGCCGCTTCCTTGCTCGGCCCTACGTTGCGGAGGGCAAATCGATTCGGAATCGTCTCTCAAATCCCAGCATGTATGCTGCTCGAAGCCCCGCATGGCGATTAGTCTCCGCGCAAAGATACGATCGGGTTCCCTGCAAAGCTGAGCGCCAGGTTGATGGCGAAGAGGACGACCGCTGACAGTTCAATCAGAGCCGAGATCGGAAGCCAGTTCCAGGCCCAGAATCCCACACTCCATCGCATGATCCATCAACTCCGTCAGGGAACGTGATTGCCAGTCTTCACTCTCCTTCCCCGCATAGCGTTCCTTGCCGGCCTCGAGAGCCGCCATGACCTCCTCGAGCGAGACACCCGCGCCGATGCAGGCGTCCTCGAGCGATTTACCGCCGCCACAACAGTAGTCGATCCCCAGTTTCTCAAATACGCGGGTTGCGCCGGGCACTTCGACTGCCAGATTCCTGACCGTACGATCCACATTTGCCGACATCTTCTAATTCCTCCGTGAATACAGGGCTGTCGTCGAGGGAATTCCCGGCGTCGGCCCTTTATGAAGAGTAGCGCTACCCCTTTTTGGCAGGCGATGACTTAAGTCATTCATGGACTCAAAAAATGCAGCGTCCTCTCCCGGAGGCGATCCATGGAAGGACATCCATAAAAAACGGCCTCTTAATGAGCATGAAAGGGCGGATAATCTTGGACACTATGACGTATGACAAAGTCGATGCTCTTCGCCGCACCGCTTTCTTCGGCAGCCTGGGGAATAACGAGCTGAAAGCCCTGGCCGAGCGCGCCGCAGTCAAGTATCTGCGCCAGGGCGAGGCTCTCTTTTTCGAAGGAGAAGAGCCGAGAGGCCTGTATGCGGTCGTGGAGGGCGCGATTCGAGCGTTTCGCGAGAGCGACAAAGGGAGAGAGCAGGTGATCCACGTCGAGCGGGCCGGGGCAACGATCGCCGAGGTGCCGATGTTTGACAGTGGCACATTCCCCTCCACGGCGGCAGCCGAAGAGGATTCGGTAGTACTTTTCATCGATAAGCGGGATGTGCGCCGTCTCTGCCTCGAACATCCGCAAATCGCCCTCGCGGCACTTAAAATTCTGGCAGGCCGGCTTCGACGCGCGGCCGAATTGATTGAAGCCCTTTCGCTGCGTGAGGTCGACCAAAGGCTGGCCCGCCTTCTCTTGAGCGAAGCGCGCCTGCGCGGAAAGCCCACAGACACGGGGATCTCCTTCGAACTGGTGCTCACAAATCAGCAGGTCGCCGCTCGCATCGGAACGGTGCGTGAGGTCGTCTCACGAGCATTATCCCGGCTTCAACAGAACGAGCTGATTGTTATAGACGGCCGGAGGATTACGATTTCGAACGAAGCCGCTCTCAGGTCGTACGCCGGCGAATAGAGGATCTTGGACAGAGACCCGCACCTTCAACTGGGCAATAAACGTTCGTTGAGATTGGGAGCGTTCGCGAGGGTGGATTTCTGCCGGCGGCTGCCGGACGATGTCTCGGAGGGCTGGATGGTTTCGGGTATGCTTGCGGATACGGCGACGACTTCCTTAACCTCTACCAATCTCATTTCCAGCTCAATTTCAACCAGGGCGCCGGGGTTCACGGTAACCCATTGCTCACTTGGCTTCATGCCGGAATGCTCCGCCGTCACGGAATAGCGCCCTGCCGCGAGCAATTCGAGAGAGAACCTGCCAATATCGTTCGAGGCTGTTTCTCTGACTATGATTCCACCCTCGGACACGAGGCGTATTCTGGCTCCTGGTATGTATGAGCGAGATCCTCCACGGTCGACGATGAAGGCGCTTCCCTTTATCGATCCCGTCGGCACCTGTGCCATGGCCGCGCCACACGGACAGGCGATCGCTGCCTCAAAGAGGTGGATTGCGATAAAAGTGATCCATCGAAGATTCGCCTGGTGTGCAGCACGGCCCATGATGTTGCCTCCAGAAACGTAAATGCAAATTGGGGCCACGCGTATCCACGAAACCCGGGGTGTTTCTCTGTCCCTGACAGAGTGCCGGGCATTGTCAAGGTTTATTGACGCAAAGGAAATTGGCGGGCATCCCCTGTCTTCGCGGGCCAGGGGAATATGATGTGGTCTACTGATAGTCGTGGGTAATTCCGAATTTTTTCATCCGGGCTTACAGCGTCGTTCTTTTTAAACCCAGTCGCGTCGCTGCGCCATTCGGGCCGCCGACGATGCCTTTGGCATCCTTCAAAGCCTGCAGGATTCTCTCGCGCTCAGCGGCGGATCCGACGTCGGATTGCGGCAAGGGTGCAGGAGGCCCGGCAATAATCTCAGGCATGGCCAATTCAAGAGCCCGGCCCCGGGTCAGAACCACGGATCGCTCGATCACGTTCTGAAGCTCGCGGATGTTTCCGGGCCAGTCGTAGCGGACGAGCGTGTCCATCGCCGCGGGCGAAATTGCTTCGATTCTGCGACCCATTCGTTGCGCAAATTTCTGAGTGAAATAGCGGGTGAGTAGTGGGATGTCCTCGCGGCGCTCCCGTAATGGTGGAACCGGTAACGGGAACACATGCAGGCGATAATAAAGATCGCTGCGAAAGTTACCGTCGTCCACCATGGCCTTGAGATTGCGGTTGCTGGCGGCAATGAACCGGATGTCGGCATGAATCGTGCGGCTTCCTCCCAGCCGTTCGAATTCCTCCTCCTGAATCGCCCGCAACAGCTTGGGCTGCAGCTCGAGCGGGATCTCGCCGATTTCGTCGAGAAAAAGCGTGCCGTGATGCGCCAACTCGAAACGACCGACGCGTTGCGCTAATGCCCCTGTAAATGCACCTTTTTCATGGCCGAACAACTCGCTCTCGAGAAGGCTTGCGGGAATGGCGGCGCAATTAACCTTGACGAAGCTGTGCTTGCTCAGTCCGCTCAGTTCGTGAATCGCTCTGGCTACGAGCTCCTTGCCCGTGCCCGTCTCCCCGAGTATCAATACTGTTGCATCCGTCGGCGCAACGATCTGCAGACTCTTAATCACGGCCTGGAAGGCCGGACTCTCACCAAGCATGTCGCCGAGATTCAGGTCGAATCGGATGTCATTCTCCAGGTAGGACTTTTCTATCGCGAGCCGCTCCTTCATTTCGGCCAGCTCACGGTAGGCCAGCGAATTCTCCAGGGCTATTGCGATTTGATGCGCCACCTGGACAAGCAGCTCAACATCCTCCTTGCTAAATGGCTGGCGATCCTTCCGGGCCAGTTCGAGAGTCCCGAGGACTGTATTCGGTGTTACGAGAGGAATCGAGCACCCAGAGTAGAAGCCGTCATCAGCGAAGCGCCTGTACAGTGGCGAAGGGTAGCGCTCGAAGTCCGGCTGGTCGACCACGACCGGTTTTCCGGTGGCAAGTGCTTCGCCAGAAGGCAATCCGTCGGGAAGCGCCCTGGTGGAATCGAGCTCGGCCGGAAACTCGCCGGCAGTGTGTAATCCACTGAGAAACAGCTCGCCGGTTTTCTTGTCGAGGAGCGCGAGCGCAGCGACATCGCAGGACATAACCTTGCTGAGCTGCTCCGATACGGCCGAGAAAAGCGCGTCCGGCGAGAGCTTTGAAACCAATGAGTTCGTGACATCGAACAGCAATTGAAGGCGGTCACGTTCACGAAGATATTTTTGCTGGGTCAAATAGGAATCTATCGTTACGAAAACATCTTTTGAAGTGCAGGTCATGCCGCTGCACTCCAAAGGACAGATCCTATTTTCATGTGCTTGGTTTCGCGCCCCGCACATGTGGGACTGCTACGCGCTTACATCCTGTTATCATGCAAAACCGGTGCCACCAGGACTCTTCAGGAAAGGGCTCGGTTCTGCCTGTCAGGCCCCTCCACCCAGTACTTTGTATAGGATTACGAGATTGCTCAGACGTGCCAGGCGAACGCCGACCAGTTGCTGCTGGGCTGCATAAAGAGACCGTTGGGCAACGAGTACGCTCAGGTAGCTGTCGATCCCTCCCTTATATCGGGCCTCCGAGAGCCGATAGGTTTCCTCCAGCGAATTCACCAGGGATTGCATTGCGTTCAGTTGAGCCACCAGGGTAGTCCGCAGGCTCAGAGAGTCACTCACTTCCCTGAAAGCCGCCTGTATCGCTTTCTCGTATTCGGCGACGGCCATATCCCGGTCCACTTCTGCCGCTCTGAGGCCGGCTTGCCGGGCCCCGGAGTCAAAGATCGGCAGCACCACCTGCGGAGCGAAGTTCCAGGTTCCGGCCGCAGGCTTGAAGAGGTTTGTCAGATCGCTGCTGATGATGCCGGCGGCGGCCGTCAGGGAGATGCGGGGGAAGAACGCCGCGCGCGCGGCTCCTATATTGGCGTTGGCGGCCTTCAACTGGTGCTCAGCCGCGAGAATGTCAGGCCGGCGGAGCAACAGGTCGGAAGGCAAGCCGGGAGCGACGTCCTTCAAGGCCCCGACTTTGCCCAGGTCGTCGGAAAGCATTCCGGCCGTGACCGGAGCGCCGGCCAGCAGGTTGATGGCGTTCTCATCCAAGGCGACTTGGCCGGAGTATCTGGCAATATCCACGCGAGCCGCCTCCACCTGGCTCTGAGCTTGGCGCAGGTCGAGGTCCGAGGCGATGCCGGCATCTCTGATTTGCAGGATCAATGTGTAAGAAGCCTGCTGGGCATCGAATGTTACCTGGGAAAGCCTCAGATTCTCGCGATCGGCTGCCAGGGCCAGGTAGCTGTCGGCGACCGCGGCTATCAGGGAGATCTGAGCGGCGGACCGAGCCTGCTCCGTGGCGAGGTACTGCTCCAACGCTCGACTCTTCAAGCTGCGGATGCGCCCGAAAAGATCCAGCTCCCAGGAGGCCATCCCCAGGCCCACGGTGAATTGCGCTACCGTTTCGTTATCAGCGGCGCCCGACAAGGTCCTGGGCACCCGATAGGCGTCAGCGCTGGCTGAGGCGACAATGCTGGGATACTGTTCGGCTCGCTGAATCCGGTACAAGGCCTGGGCTTTCTCGATGTTGAGACTTGCCACACGGAGATCGCGATTGTTCGCCAGCGCCAACTCGATTACGGATTGAAGCCGCTGATCGGTGAAGAATTCCTGCCACTTCAGGTCGGCGGCCGCCGGAGCGCCCGGCGCACCGGCGCCGGCGGCGGAGCTTTCCGGCCAGGCAGGAGGAACCGGCAGTCCGGGGCGGACATACTGCGACGGGCGTGGACACCCGTAAAGAAAAATGGACATCACCAGCAGGGGAAGAAATCTACGCATGTTGTGGTCCCTCCTCGTGCAGTTCGGCGCCTGAGCTGACCGGTCCGCTTTGGTCCCCGGGCTTCTTCCTCCCGAATATTTGTGTCACAAGAACGAAAAACAACGGGATGAAGAAAATGGCCAGGAAGGTGGCGGTGGCCATTCCGCCAAGGACGCTTGTGCCGATAGCCATCTGCGCCCCGGCGCCCGCGCCCGAGGCAATCACGAGCGGAAGAACCCCGAAGCCGAAAGCCAGCGATGTCATTACGATGGGACGAAGCCTGAGTTTCGCCCCCTCTAGGGTGGCCTCGATCAGGCCGGCCCCTTGTTCCACGCGGATCTTCGCGAACTGCACGATTAGGATCGCGTTCTTGGTGGTCAGGCCCAGGACAGTCAAGAGACCGATCTGAAAGTAAACATCGTTAGCCAATCCCCGCCAGGAAGAAGCCAGCACGCCGCCGATCGTTCCGAGGGGCAAAGCGAGCAGGATGGAGATGGGAATCGACCAGCTCTCGTACAGCGCTGCAAGCACAAGGAAAATTGCGAGAATGGAAAAGGCATACAAGAGTCCCGTCTGGGACTGGCTCGCCCGCTCCTGGTAGGAAAGGCCGGTCCAATCGTAGCCGATGCCGCGGGGCAGTTTCATGGCGATTTCTTCCATGGCTTTCATGGCATCGCCGGTGCTTCTGCCTGCCGCTGCTTCGCCCTGGAAATTCAGGGCGGGGAAACCGTTGTAGCGCTCGAGCCGTGGGGAAGCGTACGTCCAGCGCCCCGATGCGAGGGCGGCGACAGGAACCATGCCGCCCACGGCATTCCGAACATAGAGACGGTTCAGATCTTCCGGCAGCATCCGATAGGGGGCGTCCGCCTGCACATAAACACGATGAACTCTTCCCCCCTGTATGAAGTCGTTGACATAAGCGCTGCCGAAGGCTACCGAGATCGAACGTTGAATCGCCGGCACCGACACTCCGAGGGTGCCGGCCTTCTCCCAGTCGATATCCACCTTGTGCTCGGCCTGGTCCGGCATCCCGTTCGGCCGGACGGCGGTCAGCCGCTGGTCGCGCATGGCCTGCATCATGAGCTGGAGACGGGCATTCATCAGTACCTCGTGGCCGAGCCCGCCGCGGTCCTGCAGCATGAAGTCAAATCCCTTTGCTGTGCCGAGTTCCGTGACGGCAGGGGGCGGAAAGGCGAAGACGGTCGCTTCCCGAATACGGGAGAGAACCGGCATCGCCTTTCCCAAAATGCCTTTTACCCGCAGGTCGGGCCTGTTGCGCAGGTCCCAGTCTCGAAGTTTGATATAGGCAAAACCCTGGTTCTGTGCCTGGCCGGCCATGCCAAATCCCGAGATGGTCATGCAGGATTCGATCGCGTCCTTCTGATCCACCAGGAAATGGTTCCGCACCTTTTGCATGACCGCTTCAGTCTGCTCCAGCGTAGAACCGGGGGCCAGTTGCACCATGGACAGGAGCACGCCCTGGTCCTCGTCCGGCAGATAGGCTGTAGGCATTCTCACGAAGAGAAAACCTAGCGCCGCCACGATCAGCACAAAAACGGCGAGGTATCGGAGCCTGGCGCCAAGCATGTGCCCCACTGCGGACTGGTAGTGGCCCCGAAGACGGAGAAACATGTGGTTGAACCACAGGAAGAACGGCCGGAGAAGACGGAAACCGGTTTCCGCGGCTTCGTGTCCTTTGCCCATCGGTTTGAGAAGCGAAGCGCAAAGCACCGGGGTCAGGATCAAAGCCACCAGGACCGAGAGAAGCATGGAGGAGATGATCGTGATGGAAAACTGGCGGTAGATGATACCGGTCGAGCCCCCGAAAAACATCATGGGGCCGAAGACCGCCGAAAGAACGAGCCCAATGCCGACCAGGGCGCTGGTAATCTGGTCCATGCTTTTCCGGGTGGCTTCCAGCGGCGGGAGGCCCTCTTCGGACATGATCCGCTCCACGTTCTCCACCACGACGATGGCATCATCTACCAGGAGTCCGATCGCCAGCACCATCGCAAACATGGTCAGCATGTTGATGGAATAGCCGAACAGACCGAGCACGCCGAACGTCCCGAGAATCACCACCGGCACGGCAATCGTGGGGATGAGGGTGGCGCGCATGTTCCCCAGGAAGAGAAACATGACCAGGAAGACGAGAATGATCGCCTCGATGAGCGTCTTGACGACCTCGTTAATGGCCACCCGCACGAAGGGAGTCGTGTCGAAGGGGTAAACGACCGACATGCCGGGCGGAAAGTAGCGGGACAGCTCTTCCAGCTTGGCTTTCACGCCCGCGGCAGTGTCCAGCGCGTTGGCTCCGGCCTCCTGCCGGATCGCAAGACCGGCTGTGGGGTGTCCGTTATATTTGACCCTGACGTTATCAAATTCGGTCCCCAGTTCCGTGCGCGCCACGTCCCGTACGCGCACGATCGATCCGTCCGGATTGTTGCGCAGAGGAATTTCGCCGAACTCCTCCGGGGTTTTCAAGAGCGTCTGGACAACGATAGAAGCATTGAGCCGCTGGCCCGGCACTGCAGGCATCCCACCGAGCTGGCCGGCCGACACCTGCACGTTGTAAGACCGGACCGCCGCGATCACGTCGTCCGCGGTCATGCTGTAATTGGTGAGTTTGTTGGGATCCAGCCAGATCCGCATCGCATACCCGGCACCGAACATCTCCGCTTCGCCCACGCCGGGCACACGGGCCAGCGAATATTGAATTTGCGAGAAAGTGTAGTCGGACAGGTCATTCTGGTCGAGGCTGTCATCCAGGGAAGTGAGCCCGACGATCATCAGATAGTTGCGGGTGGACTTGCTGACCCTGAGACCCTGGCGCTGGACCACCTCCGGCAACACCGGCATGGCAAGCTGGAGCTTGTTCTGCACTTTGGCCCAGGCTAGATCGGGATCGGTGCCCGGGGCAAAGGTCAGCTCGATCTGGGCCATGCCTGCCGAATCGGACGTGGAGTGGATGTACAGCATCCGGTCCAGCCCGGTCATCTGTTGTTCGATGATCTGAACCACGCTGTCCTCTACCGTCTTGGCCGATCCGCCAGGGTAAATGCCTCTGATGGAGATCGACGGCGGAGCGATCGGGGGATACTGCGAAATGGGAAGGTTGTAGATTGCCAGGCCCCCGGCCAGCATCATGCCGATGGCGACAACCCAGGCAAAAACCGGGTGATCCAGAAAAAATCTAGCCATGGTGCCCTCCCCTACTTTGCCTGCGCCGAGGATTTGCTGTCGCCGGTTTTGGGTGTGATCCCGGCCGGTCCGGCGAATGGGACAGCGCGGACCGAAGCACCGGGGCGGACCCGCTCAGTACCTTCGACGATAACTCGATCTCCGGGGCTTAATCCTCTGGTGACGAGCCATCTGTCCCCCATGGCACGGTCGAGTTCGAGTGGACGCTGCGCTACCTTGTTGTTGTCATCCACAACCAGGGCGATGGGATTCCCCTTCGGATCGCGGGATACCCCCTGCTGGGGAACGAAAAGAGCCTGCTCTTTTACACCCTCCTCTACAACCGCACGCACGAACATGCCCGGGAGAAGGACCTGTTTGGGGTTGGCGAAAACCAGCCGCAGCGTGACCGAACCCGTGGTCGGGTCTACCGTGACATCACGGAATTGCAGCGTGCCTTCGAGCGCGTAGGGCGTCCCGTCTTCAAGAAGCAGTTTGACCTTGCCCTGCCTCGCGTCGTCGTGCTTAAGACCCCCGCTTTCCAGGTTTCGTCTCAGGCGCAGCAGATCCGCGTTGGCCTGGGTCACATCGACATATATGGGGTCCAGTTGCTGAATGACCGCCAGCGGCGTGGGCTGATAGGCGGTCACCATCGCGCCAGCCGTGATGTTGGACCTGCCGATGCGACCGGAGATGGGCGCCTTGATGGGGGTGTAGGACAGATTGATGCGGGCGCTTTCCATGGCCGTCCGGTTTACCTCCACGGCCGTCCGGTTTACCTCCACGGCCGTCCTTCTCACGACAAGATTGGCCTCGGCCTGCCGCAAAGCGGCACTGGCATCGTCGTAGTCTTGCTGGCCGACCGCGTGGATGGCCACGAGCCCCTTCAGGCGCTCGGCACGTGACCGGATCGCCGGCAGGTTAGCCTCAGCCATGACAACGTTCGCCTCAGCCGTGACAACGTTCGCCTCAGCCGTGGCCAACGCGGCTTTGGCCTGGTTGAACGCAGCCTGGTATGGGGTGGGATCAATCTGGTACAGCAGGTCTCTTTCCTTGATATTGGAGCCTTCCTTGAACAGGCGGTCTTGGAGAAGGCCACTCACCTGTGGGCGGATCTCGGCAACAAGGTATGCGCTTATCCGGCCGGGAAGCTCGGTTGTCAGCACAACCCGTTCGGAGCGGAGCGTCACGGTGGCGACTTCCGCTGGACCCGCCGGGCCGGTAGCTACCTTCGATTTGCAGCCCGACAAAAAAGCTCCTGCGAAAACGAGCCCTGCGGCGCCAACACATTTAAACCATATGCTGAATTGCATGAGAAGACTCCTTAGGACGACCGGTCTATACGCCAAAGACTACCGAGATTGCAAGCTTCTTGCCACATCTTTATCTGTGCTCAAAAAATCAGAAACGCTCGGCAGTTTGCCTTGAGATCTGCTCCCAAGGCAACTTCGATTCTCCTTGCGCCGAACGTGGCGGCAGGATGACCCGATCTGCGCCGTCAAGGTGCGCGATTCTGTTGTGGAAACGCATGGCAGGAACGAAATTGCTGCGGCCACAAGGCCATCAATTCTTTGTATTGCCGAGCCTGCAAGACCGGTATGCGACGGAGTTGTCTTTGCCAGAAAGTCTCGAGGATAGATGCCAACTTATGGCAAGTGCCAATGGCAGACGCCATAAATTGGCTGCCCGTCGTCTTGACCGGATAACATTTGAAAGGAGGCTGCTGAAGAGGAAAGGCTCTACTGAAGGAAAGAGATTTGCGGTATTGAAGAATCCTGGATTCCCATCAAATGTTGGCTGGTAGACTCTTCCAGATTTCAATGGCGCCTTGGACCATTACGTGCATAGGGGTCAGATAGGGCCGAAATCACGCCCCGACAATAGCTTTTCTGGCTGGACTTCATATGAGCAGCGAAAAGAAACGCGCTGATCGGGAGGATGGGTTTAAGCAGTTGGTGGATCTCTTGGATCCAAACACCCACTGTCTTGTTCAGCTTCACAGGCTCCGGGATGCGGTATTTGCCGAAGGTGCACTAAGCGGGAAGCATAAGCACTTGATTGCGCTTGCGATGGCAGTCGGCGCCAGATGTGACGCCCTGATCGACTACTATGTAGACCAAGCGCTTTGTGCTGGGTCGACCCGAGAGGAAATCCTCGAGGCGGTTAATCTGGCCGTATTCATGGGTGCAGAGTTTTCGGCACTCAGCGGAGTCGAGGCCATGGCTGCCGTGAGGCAGTCTGAAGCAAAGGGATGTATGAATTCTTGATGCGAACAGCAGGTTTACTACGCGAGGCCCCACCCATCACATCAGGGACCTTATCTTTGAGTCTACTCTCTGAGCCTCTTTCGTGCTTTCAAGCCAGCCGGCAATCAGCTTGGCGCCCCAATCTCAGTTGCGTCATGCATCCAGGCATTCTTCTCTGATTCCCGGTCTGGCCTTGAATCCTCGGGCTCCTCTCAATTGATATGCAGCGTGTTGACGCGGTTTCCGTGGCTCTTCCACAGGTTTTTCAGGATGGCAAGAGCCAGCCCGCCCATGATGAGTGCACCAAGTAATTCAATGAGCGGGAGGAGGCGCGCTGCTCGTAGGCAACGATGCCGGCATCGCGGTCATAGTGGAGCCGGGCGAGAGAAAACGGTGCGTGGTGCGATGCGAGGCGTTCGCGGGCGGCGCTGTCGCCTGCGGCCACACCCTCTCCCTCGTAGGCGGAAAAGCCGGGATGGTGAAAGCGGTCCAGAATGTCAAGGGTGGCCTGG